>Ga0157373_10000052_pt1 | contig 104636 bp, 90 predicted proteins | sample C65metaG_FD_113460 | JGI IMG/M metagenome (GOLD analysis project Ga0157373, IMG submission 113460) | Corn rhizosphere microbial communities from Kellogg Biological Station, Michigan, USA - C6-5 metaG | ecosystem: Host-associated > Plants > Roots > Rhizosphere > Soil | place: USA: Michigan...
TGGAATAAGTTTTTTTTTTTTTTTTTTTTTTTTTTTTTTTTATTTTTTTACAAAAAAATTTTTTATAAATTTATTTTTTTTTTTTGTTTTTTATTTTTTTCTGACACAAAAAAAAAAAAACCAAAATCAAAACATTAATTTTTTAAAATTTTTTTTGGGAAAAAAAAAAAAAAAAAAAAAAAAAAAAAAAAAAAAAAACTTATTCCATTAGTGTATAGCTCCTTGTGTAAGTTCTTGGATTGTAATATTTTTTTAAATTATTATTGAAATACATATTTAATTTTTGAATATCCTGAAAATACTCAAAAAAAATATTATAGCTATTTGGGTTGTCAAGTGTAAAATTATCTTGCAAAAAAAACGCTTCATCTAAATGAAAAAGAATTGCTCTCAATTCATCATCAACATGTTTACCTGAGTTTAGAATTTTATTTATACTTGATAAAGTATTATTACGATTACCTTCTAAATACTGTCTAAAAGTTAGATTAGTGAAATTATAAACAATAAGTTTTTCAATTCGGTCTAATGTAACTAGAGTTTTAAATTCTTTTACATCAGTATTATATTCGGTAATCTCTTTGTTTTGTTTTAAAATTCTAATAATCTCATTATTACCATTAATAATACGACCAGTCTTTTCAGCAATGAACGGTAATATGTGTTTTTTTTCATTTCTTTCAACTAAATAAACATTTAAAAAGTAAAAAAAATAACCACCAATAAATGCTAAACTTAAATTATCAATTATCGCATTTAATTTATCCGCTTTATTAATAAAAATTGAAAATGTTTTCAATTTTAAATCAATAAAATTTATCCAGAAAGTAAGTGCTAATGCGCAAATAAATATTAATGTTAGGGCTTTTATTTTCATGTGTCTTTAAATCTTATTCAAATTAATCGGGGTATTAGCCTCCTAAAAGTTCTCGAAATTTAGTTTTTATTTCCAATTGTATTGGTTCTATTAATTCAGGAATTTTTTTATAAGCGGTTGCAGCCGACAAATATACTTTACTATTAAAAGCTATACCTTCTCGATTTAAAAATTCATTCTCAAAATATTGATTAAAAATTTCTAATGAACAACTAAATATTTATTTAATAATTCTTCTATTTCATCATTGAAATAAATCTTATTAAAACTGTAATACTCATAAAGTTTATCATGAGCTTGAGTATAATTCATATGTTGCATATGATTAATTTCTTCTGGCGTTTTATTAGAAAGAATACCTTTTACAGGACTAACATAAACCCGCAGCTTAAACAAAGCGTCAGTCAAATATTTGTAAGTTTCTGCCATTACCTCAAATCGTTTTTCGTGAAGTTTTGTAAACTTAAAACTTTCTTTTGATTTCAAATAATTAAGCTCCGATTGGAATTGAGAAAGTTCTTTTGAATGTTCTTTTTTCAATTCTTCTAGTCGCTTGTTGAAAGAATTTTGCACACTAGCTTTCACCCTCTCATTCAGCCAAAGCGCAATTAATGTTGGAACCAAACCAGTAATAAATACTATTAGAATATCCATCTGTTTTTTGATTTAAATATAGTATTTTTCTTGAAATCATTAATAACTTAATTTTCTCTTTATAAAACAAAAAAACCTCCCAAAATCTTGAGAGGTTTTTCCATATCATTAAAAAATAAAAAAAATTACATATTCCTTCTATACTGCCCACCAACTTCAAACAACGCCGAAGTAATCTGCCCCAAAGAACAAACCTTTGTAGCTTCCATTAAATGGTCGAATAAGTTTTCGTTTTTAATTGCGGCTTGCTGTAATGTATTTAAATGCTCGTTTACTTTTGCTTCGTGGAATTGATGCAGATTATCCAGCATCGTAATCTGGTATTGTTTTTCTTCTTCGGTAGCACGAATAACCTCAGCCGGAATTACTGTTGGTGAACCTTTTGAACTCAGGAAAGTATTTACACCTACAATTGGGAAATCCCCGTTGTGTTTTAAGGTTTCGTAATACAAACTTTCTTCCTGAATTTTAGATCTTTGGTACATCGTTTCCATTGCGCCCAAAACTCCTCCTCTTTCTGTAATTCTGTCGAATTCTTGTAGAACGGCAGCTTCCACTAAATCGGTTAATTCTTCGATGATGAATGAACCTTGAATTGGATTTTCGTTTTTCGCTAAACCTAATTCTTTATTAATAATCAGCTGAATGGCCATGGCACGACGTACAGATTCTTCTGTTGGCGTTGTAATGGCTTCGTCGTAAGCATTCGTATGCAATGAATTGCAGTTGTCATAAATGGCGTATAAAGCCTGTAAAGTCGTTCTAATATCGTTGAAATCAATTTCCTGTGCGTGTAATGAACGTCCAGAGGTTTGAATATGATATTTCAGCATTTGTGCTCTTTCGTTGGCGCCGTATTTGTTTTTCATGGCTTTCGCCCAAATTTTACGCGCCACACGACCAATTACAGAATATTCCGGATCTACTCCATTCGAGAAGAAGAACGATAAATTCGGTCCAAAATTGTTGATGTTCATGCCTCGGCTCAAATAATATTCCACGTAAGTGAAACCATTTGAAAGCGTAAATGCCAATTGCGTAATTGGGTTCGCTCCCGCCTCGGCAATATGGTATCCTGAGATTGAAACCGAATAGAAATTACGAACATTTTTGGTAATAAAATATTCTTGGACGTCGCCCATTAAACGCAACGCAAATTCGGTTGAGAAAATACAAGTGTTTTGCGCCTGATCTTCTTTTAAAATATCGGCTTGAACCGTTCCACGAACTTGCGATAAAGTTTTGGCTTTTATTTCGTTATAAACTTCCAAAGGTAAAACCTGATCTCCCGTAACACCCAAAAGCATTAATCCTAAACCGTTGTTTCCTTCCGGTAAATCGCTTTGGTATTTCGGTCTTTCGATTCCCTTGTCCTTATATATTTTGTTGATTTTGGCTTCAACTTCTTTTTCTAATTCATTGGCTTTGATGTACAATTCGCATTGCTGGTCGATTGCGGCATTCATAAAGAAACCTAACAGCATTGGCGCTGGTCCGTTGATCGTCATACTTACCGAAGTCAAAGCATGAACCAAATCGAAACCTGAATATAGTTTTTTAGCATCATCTAAACAGCAGATTGAAACTCCTGCATTTCCGATTTTTCCATAAATATCTGGACGTAAATCTGGATCGTTTCCGTATAACGTAACGCTGTCAAAAGCAGTCGAAAGTCGTTTTGCAGGCATTCCCGCACTTACATAATGAAAACGTTTATTGGTTCTTTCTGGTCCGCCCTCGCCCGCAAACATTCTCGACGGATCTTCGCCTTCACGTTTAAACGGATATAATCCCGAAGCAAATGGAAATTCACCAGGAACATTTTCCTGTAAATTCCAACGCAAAATATCGCCCCAACCTTCATATTTAGGCAAAGCAATTTTCGGAATTTGTAAATGCGATAAACTTTCAGAATGCGTCGCAATCTTAATTTCTTTATCACGGACTTTAAAACTATAAACTGGATTTTTGTATTTGGCTACTTTTTCATCCCAATTCAGGATAATTTCCCAATTGTAAGGATCTAAGTCCATTTTTACTTTATCGAATTGATTCAGTAAAAGATTCAAAAAAATTCTGTTTTCGTCGTGTTCCTGAAATCCTGCAGTTAAAACAGTCGAGTCATCAATTCCTGCTTTATTGATTTGCGGCACTTTCCCAGAAACCGATTCTATAGTTTTGAAAATTCCGTACAATTTCTGCGCTACTTTTTGCTGCGAAAGTGCGATTTCATCATAACTTCTGTTATTCTCTGCAATTTCAGATAAATAACGTGTTCTTCCCGGTGGAATCACGAAGATTTTCTCGCTCATTTCTTTGGTGATTGTAAAAGTCGATTTCAAATCAGAATCGGTTTTCTCCACCACTTTATCCATAATCGCTTTGTAAAGCGTATTCATTCCGGGATCGTTAAACTGAGAAGCGATTGTTCCGAAAACCGGCATTTCATCAGGACTTTTATCCCAAAGATTATGGTTTCTTTGATATTGTTTTTTTACATCGCGCAAAGCATCCAATGCGCCACGTTTATCAAATTTGTTTAAAGCTACTAAATCGGCAAAATCAAGCATGTCGATTTTTTCCAATTGTGTTGCGGCTCCAAATTCTGGTGTCATTACATATAAGGATACATCAGAATGATCCATAATTTCGGTATCAGACTGACCAATTCCTGAAGTTTCCAAAATAATCAAATCGTATTTTGCGGCTTTCAAAACCTGAATCGCCTCGGCTACATATTTAGACAAAGCCAAATTCGACTGACGAGTTGCCAGCGAACGCATATAAACACGCGGATTATTTATGGCATTCATACGGATTCTGTCTCCTAAAAGTGCTCCTCCAGTTTTTCTCTTCGAAGGGTCGACAGAAATTAATCCGATTGTTTTTTCTGGAAAATCAATTAAAAAACGACGAACCAATTCATCTACCAAAGAAGATTTTCCTGCTCCACCAGTTCCTGTGATTCCTAAAACTGGAATTTTAGAACTCGCATTGCTTTCGTGAATTTTATCAAAAACAGGTTTTGCAATTTCTGGGAAATTTTCTGCAGCAGAAATCAAACGTGCGATGGCTGTAGGAACTTTATTTTCGATGTGATCTACTTCTCCGTTCAATTGATCTCCGATAGGAAAATCAGCACGTTCAACCAAATCGTTAATCATTCCCTGAAGACCTAAGGAACGTCCGTCATCTGGAGAATAAATTCTAGTAATACCATATTCGTGCAATTCGGCAATTTCGCTTGGCAGAATTACACCGCCGCCGCCGCCGAATATTTTGATATGCCCCGCTCCTTTTTCATGAAGCAGATCATACATATATTTAAAGTATTCATTGTGCCCGCCTTGGTAAGATGTCATAGCAATAGCATTGGCATCTTCCTGAATGGCGGTATTTACCACTTCTTCAACGCTTCTGTCGTGGCCTAGGTGAATTACTTCAACTCCTGTTGACTGAATAATACGACGCATAATGTTTATGGCGGCATCATGTCCGTCGAAAAGTGAAGCAGCAGTGACAATTCTTACTTTATTTTTAGGAATATATGGTATTTGTTGTTCCATTTTATGAATATGATAATTTTATGAGGGCAATTTACAAAATATTTTAATATTCGATCCCTACTATAAGCTTATCTTAACAAAAATAAATCGATTTCGCAATCCAAAAGGGTAACATTTTACGTAACTAATTGATATAGTTAAAGAAAGCTTAAAGACATGGCAATTTCGCAACATTTAAACAAAATCAGGAAACATGTTACAAGACGTTCTAGAGTAATTTAGCATTGTAGAAAAGCCCCAAATTTTTACCAAACAACTTAACATAAAAAGTAATAACGTAAAAATTTAAAAAATGAAAACATATTATTCATTCGCCGTAATTTTAGGTTTGAGTTTCTTTATATCTTCTTTTAATAGAATTGAAAAAAACACTCTTTCAGATAAAAAAACATCAAACGCTTTGGTTGTTTACAACAATGATGATGTAAACGATAAAGTTTCCAATGACTTCTTTAAAAGATATTCTGATTTGAAAAAATACAAATCTGATGTAATGTCATTGTATAAAAACAGAACTCTAGGAACTATTTGGTTTGACGAAGATGATATTAACGAATTTGGAACTGTTTTGTATGAAAAAGCAAAAAAAACAAATGATTTAGTTATTCCTTACCAAAAAGAAATTGATCAACTTTTTGACCGATCATCTGAAACAAAGCTATCTAAAACAGATGCCGATATGCTTTTAAGTTCCTTATATGTATTGTATACTAAAAAAAATAATGCAGACAAGAAAAAATTGTCTTACGATACAATGTTGAAAGATTTCTTAAACTATAGTACTATCGAAGAAGCTACTGCTTCAACAACAACAGAAGACGTTAAAGTAGAATATGACCAATATTATAAATTACAAGACGTTCTAAAAAAATATAAAAGATTAGAACGATCAAATAAATGGAAACCAATTGTTCCAGAAGAAACACCTTATAAAGAGTTACGTCCAGATGCTGTTTCGAGCACTATCGCTCAAGTTAGAACCCGTTTGTATTTATTAGGAGATTTAAAAAGTGATTCTAAAAGCAACGTGTACGATCGTGAATTAATGGATGCTGTGATGAAATACAAAGTTCGTAACGGATTTAAACCTAACTATATTCTTGCAGAAGAGCATATTAATGAAATGAATATTCCGCTGTCTGATAGAGTGGAGACTTTGAAATTAAACATGGAAAGATGCCGAGCAATTTCAGCTCAAATTGCAGCCAGCGATGAGTATGTTTTAGTAAATGTTCCTTCTTTTGAATTGGTTTATGTGAAAAACGGAAAAGTAGAATTGACTTCGAGTGTGTTTGTTGGAGCACCTTTGACAAAAACAACCATTTTTAATGGAGAAATTGACAGAATCGTTTTCAGCCCATATTGGACAGTTCCTCAAAGTATTGTACAAAACGAATTGAAATCTAAAATTGCTGCAGATCCTAATTATCTTGCAGAAAAAAATATGGAAATGGTAAATGGCCAGGTGAGACAAAAACCAGGACCAGATAACTCTTTAGGGTTAGTGAAATTTATGTTTCCAAACCAAGACGATATTTACATGCACGATACGCCATCTAAAACTTTATTCGATTTTGAAAAAAGAACTTTCAGCCACGGTTGTATAAATGTAAAAATGGCAAAAGAATTGGCTGTTGCAATGCTTAAAGATTATCCAGAATGGACACCTGCAAAAATTGATAAGGCTATGGCTGGAAAAACAGAAAACAGTTTTAAATTGACTAAAAAAGTACCAATTTACATTACCTATTTTACTTCATTAGTAAATGAAAATGGTGAAATTGGTTTCTTCCAGGATGTTTATGAAAAAGACAAAGAGTTAACTGGCGAAAATGCTGTTGTAGCTCAATAATATAAATTCTATTAAATTTTAGAGAGAAGTTATCATTTTTTGATAGTTTCTCTCTTTTTTAGTCTCTTTTAGTAACCAAAAAAAACTTAAGTTATTACTATTAAAGCTTTTAGAGGCAATTCACTTCTGTAAACTTCACGAATTTTGCCCTGTAATTATACCACTAATTTTATAATACTTAAAACTAATTATTATGAAAACAAATAATATCGAAGGTCTAACAATGTTTGAGATAAATGTATTAGTGCAGCAAGGCGGAAGATTTGTGATTTTTCCTAATACTATTTCAAAACTGATGAAAAAATTTAAAGGCTCAAATATTTATTTTGTTCGCCCAGAAGAAAAAACTTTTAAATATGCCTTAAAACATTTCTTTAAAAATTTAGCCTTAGGCTGGAGAGCTTTCCCGTGGGGGCCAGTTTATGTCATTAAATCTTTTTATTTTTTAATTAAAGGTGGAAAAGATTATACCCAAATCATTCTGGCAGAATTGAATAAAAATAATCCAGTTTACAATCCTGAGTTTACTATTTAATAAATACGCTCACTTTAATATTGTCTTAAAATGATACTTTAAAAGCATATAAGGGCTAAAAGTGGTTTTATTTAAAAAGAGATTTGCCGAAATTTTTTTTTAATTAAATCACAGTGAAAAAATACTTTTTTCTATTTACTGGAATATTAATGCTAATTTCTGGCTGCAATAATTCAAAAACACCTGAAAGTTTTATTGGAGCCCATAATATTCCCAGACCAAAAGCGCCTAAAGCTGTTGGCCCTCCGCGTATTTTATTTATGGGCAACAGCCAATTAGAATATTTTGTCAGCACTTCAACATTGTTTCAAGAGCTATGCAATGCCAATCAACAGCATATTAATGTACAGCAGTTAGTGACAATGGGCGTTCCTCTTGACAAAGTTTACTTTACTAATAAAACAGAAGCCAACCAAAATTTTTCTAATATCGATAAAGATGGAAATTACTATGATTATGTTGTACTTCAAGAAGCAACACCAATTGCATTAAACGATCCTGAGAAGTATAAAAATAATTTAAAATTTATTGTTGAAAAAATACATACAAACAGTCCAGATGCTGCTATATATGTATACCAAGCAATGTCTCCAGTACCTTACACAGACTCCAACTATAACAATTACTATAACGAACTACGTAAAAATGCGATGGGAGCGGCAGCATTTTTAAAAAATGCAGGTTTATTGAGAATTGGTGACGCAGTTAAAGATGCTTACAATGGTAAAAGTGGTTACCAATACCTAAAAGACAATAAGGATCGTCTTCGTTTCGGAAGAGAAACACTGCATTTTTTAAATGATGGCGGATTTTTGCAGGCCGTTTTATTATATAGTTCTATTTTCGATGAAAAACCAATTATTCCTAAAAAACTTATTCTTAGTACAGGAACAAGTGATACTGATCATATGCGAAAACAAGAAGTCTATAAAGCCATCAGTAATCCAAAAGCTTTAGAAGAAATTGCTTTTAGTAATCGATGAAAAGCTTTTCATATGATGATATTTTCTCTAAAAAAGTTTGTCCTAAACTAGTATTTTAAAAACTTATTAGGGTGATAATTGTGATTGATTAAAAAGAGATTTGCTGCCATTTTAAATCTCATAATTAATTAAACTCACAATGAAAAAACACATTTTATTTTTGGGTGTTGCTGCGATTCTTTTTTCTGCTTGCAACAACAAATCAAATTCAGGGGAGAATTCAAGTTCAGAAATTACACATCCTAAAGCTCCAAAAGCCGAAGGTTCTTCACGAATATTATTTATAGGAAACAGCCACACAGAATATTTTGTAAGCGCTCCAATTTTATTTGATGAAATTTGTAAAGCCAATAATCAACCCATGAATATTGATCAATTAGTTACAATGGGAGTTTCTATTGACAAAATTTATGACGATCATAAAACTGAAGCTGAAGAGAATTTTGCTAAGACAGATAAAGATGGTAATTATTACGATTATGTAATCATTCAGGAGTCAACACCTGTTGCGCTTGCAGAACCAGATAAATATGCAGCTAATGTTAAAATGATTGTAGATAAAATTCGCAAAAACAGTCCTGACGTTGCCATTTATATTTACGAAGGAATGTCTCCATTACCTTTTACAGAATCTGAATACAAAGAGTATTATGATGAAATGCGCAAAAATGCTCTTTCAATTACAGAAGCTACAAAAAACGCAGGATTATTAAGAGTTGGTGACGCTGTTAATGATGCATACAATGGAAAAAATGATTATAAATATTTAGTTTCAAATAAAGATAATTTACGTTTTGGAGAAAACACACTTCATCTTTTAAACGATGGCGGATTTCTTCAGGCAGTTTTACTTTATTCTACCATTTTTGATAAAAAACCTGCAATCCCGAAAGAGCTTACTTTAAGTACTGGAACAGGAGATAATGACGATATGAAAAAACAAGAAGTGAGTAAAGCCATCAGTAATCCAAAAGCTTTAGAAGAAATTGCTTTTAGTAATCGATGAAACTTAATACTAATAAAATCATCTTATAATTTATAAGGTGATTTTTTTTTTAATTTATTCAATTTATAAAATGACTATCAGAGACTCAATTTTTGGAGAACTTGAATACAATTATATTTGGTGCAAATATACTCAGATTCAATTCTTAGATAAAGAAGTTGAAATTTCAATAACTATTAATGGAGAAGAATCTGGAGAATTTGACAAACAGCAATATGAGTCGTATAATTTTTTAATTGCCGAATGGAAAAATATACAATATAAAATTCTACCATCAATATTAAATTATTATCAAGAAAAAAGAAAAGAACTTGGTTATCATCTTGAGTTTAATGCTTTTTATCCAGCCATTGAAACACTTGAAGAACTAATTGAAAACATAACTTTTGTTGGTATTAATATTCCCCATGCGGGAATTTTTGCAAGTCGATCAATTGGATTTGCATTTGATTGTACATGGGATGAAGAAAATGGAGTTGGTATACTTCTTTTAGATGAAAAAATTGACAAAGTAGGTTATCAGGATATCATTTGTTAAAGTCTAATTTCGCTTACTCTTTTCGAATCTATACTCAAAAAACGATTTACGGAATAGTATTAAAACATTAAAACTAGACTTTGTTATTTATCAAACAAATTGTTTACCCTCCCAGAATATTTTTATGGCTTTATTTTTGAATAAGTAGTATTTTTGAAACTTAATAATCCCCAACAAATGAAAAAGATTTTATTATTAGCCGTTACATTTTCTCTTACGTCTTGTGCGCAGGTACAACAGACCTTAAATCAATTACCTCAAATATCATCCCAGATTCCTGGAGTTGGTGGTGTAGACATTGCTTCGGGTCTAAAAGAAGCTTTAAACAAAGGAATTACCCTACAAGTAAGTAAATTAACTGCAGTAGATGGCTTTTATAAAAATGAAGCTGTAAAAATTTTAATGCCGCAAGAATTACAAAAAGTAGATGCTACTCTAAGAAAAGTAGGTTTAAGCTCTCTTGCAGATGAAGGAATAAAAATGCTGAACCGTGCTGCAGAAGATGCAGTGAAAGAAGCTACGCCAATATTTGTTTCGGCAGTAAAAAATATGTCTTTTACAGACGCTAAAAATATTTTACTAGGAAACGACAGCGCTGCTACAAGCTATTTGCAAGGAACTACAACTTCTGCTTTATATGGAAAATTTAATCCTGTGATTAAAAGTTCTTTCGAAAAAGTAGGCGCTGATGTTGTTTGGACAAAAATCATAAACAAATACAACACGATTCCATTAGTTAAAAAAGTAAATCCAGATTTGACTGACTATACAACAACTCAAGCTTTATCTGGAGTTTTTAAAATGATTGCTGTAGAAGAAAAAGAAATCCGTAATAATATAAGTGCAAGAACAACTCCTTTATTAAAAAGTGTATTTGCAATGCAGGACGGAAAATAATTTTTTCTGAAGTTACAAAGATACAAAGGCACAAAGATACAAAGCAGCCTTTGCAACTTTGGACCTTTGCAACTTGTCACTAACCAAAATTAAATACCAAAATGCAAAAAATAACAATACTCATTCATTGTGGAGATCAAAAGAATATTATCGCCTCTGTGACTACTTTTATTGCTAAAGTAGAAGGAAATATTACCTATATTGATCAGCATGTTGATGTAGAGCAAAATGTATTTTTTATGCGATTGGAATGTGAATTTACCAATCCGCAAATTACTATTGAAAGTTTAAAAGAAGATTTTGATAAAACTCTCGCTGTCAAATTTAATATGTCTTGGGATTTGTACAGCCAGGAGCAAAAACCTAAAATGGCTTTGTTTGTTTCTAAATATGATCATTGTTTATTTGATATTTTAGGTCGTTACAGTGCTGGAGAACTAAATGTCGAAATTCCGCTTATCATTAGTAATCATAATGATTTAAGGTCAATTGCCGAACGTTTTGATATTCCGTTTCACTATGTGCCTTTTACCAAAGAGAATAAAGAAGAAGGTGAAACAAGACAAATTGAGCTATTAAAAAGATATGAAATCAATTTTATTGTTTTGGCCCGTTACATGCAAATTGTCACTCCAAAATTGATTTCGCTTTACGAAAATAAAATTATCAATATTCATCATTCGTTTTTACCTGCTTTTCCAGGAGCGAAACCGTATCACTCTGCGTTTAAACGCGGTGTAAAAATTATTGGTGCAACAAGTCACTATGTTACAGAAGAACTAGACGAAGGTCCGATTATTGAACAAGATATTGCAAGGGTTTCTCACATTCATTCGGTAGAAGATTTTATCATGAAAGGACGCGATCTAGAAAGAATTGTTTTAGCAAGGGCAATTAAATTGCATGCAGAAAGAAAAACAATGGTTTACAGCAATAAAACAGTAGTTTTTTCTTAAGCATGAAATTCTGAGATTTAATAAAACAAAATAAAAACCCGACAGTTTATAACGCTGTCGGGTTTTATGTTTTTAATAACTCTTCATCTTTTAAAAACAACCTCAAAAAACCTCATTGTATGTATTTTGGCAGGTTGAAAAACAGCTTTTTACAAGCAGTTGTTAATTTTTACTTTAAATGTATTTTTCTGATTTCTAATATTTTATCATTATATTAAATCAAAACCAACTGAATTAATAAACAAATTTGATAGTTATTATATTTTAATAATTAAAAATTATTTTATGCTGCAGAAAGCTCAAAACAATGATTTTATAAATCTTAACTTATGCTCAACAAAGTAATAACAAAACCTTAACAGCATAAGATTGATATATGTCGGACATTTGTAATGTAATAAACTGGTTATTTATTATTTTGGTTTTGGTTAGTTAAATGATGCCGGCGTCTTCGAGATGCCGGCATTCTTTTTTATAGATTTTCGTTACAGGTTACTTATACTTTGAGCATAATTTTTACCACAAAGAGCTCAAAGGTTTTTTCGCAAAGTTTACAAAGCTATAATACAAAGCTATAATACAAAGCTTTGTAAACTTTGTGTTTTCTATAAACCTTGGATAAAAAGAATCTTTGCGTTCTTTGCGTTAAAATCACGATCCAACAAAAAATGTAAAGCTAATTCTTCAACCTTTCGTGTAGTAATTTGAAATAAGCAAAAGCCTTAAATAATCGGCTTCCGTGCCAAGAGAACATTTCGCCGTCGACGAAAATAGTTTTAGCGTGATGCGTAAATCTTCCAATTTCAAAAGCATCTTCTTCTTTAAAAGGATACGGTTCTGAAGAAAGGAAAACAATATCTGGATCTCCTTCTAAACGCATCTTCTTTAATTCAATTTCTGGATAACGTCCTTTATCTTCGTATATGTTTGTAAAATGATTCAGTTTTAATAATTCATTTATATAAGTATAGTTTCCAGCAACCATATACGGATTTTTCCAAATGAAATAAGCTGCTTTTTTAGACGGGATGTCTTTTATATAATTCTTGAAATCGCTTAAAGCAAAAGTCAGTTTATCATTCCATTTTTGGGCCTCGGTTCTACAATTAAATAATTGCCCGAAATCTGAAATCATTTGAAAGTTATCTTCAATAGTAATAATATTCGTAACCCAAACCGGACAAATTTCCTGTAACTGATTTACAATTTCTTCTGTGTTTTCTTCTTTATTGCAAATGATAATATCAGGCTGTAAAAGCTTTATTTTCCCGAAGTGAATTTTCTTTGTCCCACCAACAATCTTTTTAGTCGACTTAAAATGAAACGGATGTACACAAAACTTCGTAATTCCGATAATTTTATCTTCTAAACCTAGATCGTATAATAATTCGGTTTGAGAAGGAACTAAAGAAATTATACGCTTGGGAGCTGATTCAAAAGAATGTAAAGTGCCCAGCTGGTCTTTAAGTTGTTTCATGTTTCAAGTTTTATTTGTTTGAAGTTAATTGGATCGTGGTTTTAACGCAAATAACGCAAAGGTTTTACATTTACTAGGTTTTGTATAAAAATACAAAGTTCGCAAAGCTTTGTAAATAAAGCGTTGCGACTTTGCGATAAAATTATGTTCAAAGTAATAAACTTGAAACCTTAAACCTGAAACTTTGTATTAATAATCCCTTCCATTTCCTGCTGTACTTTCAAAGCTTCTTCCCTAGCCTTTTCAGCAAAGTCAGTTCCGTTTGAAGCGTAGATAATGGCTCTTGCAGAATTTACCAAAAGACCAATTTTATCATTCATTCCGTATTTGCAAACTTCTGACAAACTTCCGCCTTGAGCGCCAATTCCAGGAACTAGTAAAAAGCTGTCAGGAACAATTTTTCTAATTTCCGTAAAATATTCTGCTTTTGTTGCGCCTACAACATACATTAAGTTTTCGCTGTTTTTCCACGTTTTAGAAGTTTCCAAAACTTGTTTGTACAATTCTTTTCCGTTTGTGGTTAAAGTCTGAAAATCGAAAGCACCTTCATTTGATGTTAAAGCTAACATTATAGTGTGCTTGTTTTCGAAAGCCAAAAATGGCTCAACAGAATCTTTTCCCATATATGGTGCAACGGTTACACTATCAAAATTTAAGTCTTCAAAAAAAGCTTTTGCATACATACTCGAAGTATTCCCGATATCTCCGCGTTTTGCATCGGCGATCGTAAATATTTCAGGATAATTTTCGTTGATGTAATTAATTGTTTTCTGCAAAGACATCCATCCTTTTATTCCATATGCTTCAAAAAATGCTGTATTTGGCTTATAACCAACAGTTAAATCGTGTGTAGCATCGATTATCGCTTTATTAAATTCAAAAATAGGATCTTCTGTTTCTAATAAATGCTGCGGTAATTTTGCTAGGTCTGGATCTAAACCAACGCATAAAAATGATTTTTTCTGAAGAATGTGTTCGTGTAGTTGTTGTGTAGTCATATTGTATTTTGCTAGTGCGGCAAAATTACAAATAATATAATTGGTTTACCAAATTAGCTACGACATTGAATTCCTGTAACATCTCGCAAAAATTGTGTAAGAAAAAACAAGTTCTGGAAAAGTATCTTTGGAAGAAACCTTTTAATACATACAAGTATGAGCCCAAATATCGGAATATCACCTAAAAATTTAAAAAAAAGCGCCACTATATTAGCCACGATTTTATCAAACGAAATGACACTGTATGTAAAAACTAGAAAATTTCACTGGAACATTTCTGGAAACAGCTTCATGGAATTACATAAGTTGTTTGAAGATCAGTACCGAATCCTAGAAGCTAACATTGATGAAGTTGCAGAACGCATCAGCCAGCTTGGGGAAAAAACAATTGGTACTATGAAAGAGTTTATTGAAAATTCTACTTTAAAGGAATCACCAAAAGAATATGCCTCTCAAAAACATATGTTATCTGAACTTTTAGAAAACCACGAGCAGCTGGTAACAGAATTTAGAGATTATATTCCCGTTTTTGAAAATGAAACAAATGATGCAGGTTCTGCAGATTTTGTAACGGGACTTTTGCAAGAGCACGAAAAAATGGCTTGGATCTTGAGGAGGTATCAGGTTTAATTGTTAATTGTTAATTGTTAATTGTTAATTGTTAATTGTTAATTCTAATTTTTTAATTTTTAATTTTTAATTTTAGTTGTAATAAAAATTTAAGTTATTCAAATTATTAATTGGGATGAAAATTATACAACAGTCTTAAAAATTAATGTAACGCAAACCTCTTTTAGAAGTTGCAACTTTACATTATTAATAATTTCAAACAAAAAGACACCATGAATACTACCGAGATAAAAGGAAACTGGAATGAGTTAAAAGGAAAATTAAAGCAAAAATATGCTGAATTAACAGATGACGATTTGATGTTTGCTGAAGGAAAAGAAGACGAAATGTACGGAAGACTTCAGCAAAAATTAGGAAAAACGAAAGAAGAATTCCATCAAATGCTGTCTGATTTGTAAATCCTTGCAACTCAATCAGGAAATACCGTCTAGTAAAAAATATTAGACGGTATTTTTTTGAAAATTTTATTTTAAAATGCATTCAACTTGTAATTCTAAGCTATTTTTACGCAAAAACACCAAATAAATTAAGTATCTTTAACCAAATTTCCATAAAATGAAACTATTTATAAAGTTTGACATTAACACGATTTGCTCTCTTTATTTAAAACAAAACCTGGAACAAAATAATATTAATTTTACAACTCTGGGATTTGGAGAAATTGAGATTGAAGATAATCTTGATGCCGAAGCACTAGAGAATTTAAAAAATAAATTAACTCCGTGTGGTTTTGAAGTAGTTGAAAATCAAAAAAGTGTATTAGTCCAAAAAATAAAAGACGCGATTATCGAGCTTGTTTTTATGGATGACAGTAATAATTATAAAAGTTCTGTGTTTTTAGCAGAGAAGCTAAATCATAGTTACGGCTATTTATCAAATGTTTTCTCAGAAGTGACATACTCTTCTATTGAAAACTTTATTATTTTACAAAAAATCGAAAGAGCAAAACAGTTGATAATTATCAACGAAATGAGTTTGACAGAAATAGCTTTTTTACTAAATTACTCCAGTGTTGCGCACTTGAGTACGCAGTTTAAAAACACAACTGGAATTACTCCATCTGCTTTTCAGAGAATTATTAAGAAACGAAGAGAAAATTTAAAATAAAAACCCAAATACCACGATCAAATGCAGAAAAACGCATTACACATTTTACTAGCTGATGATGATGAAGATGACCGTCTTTTTTTTAAAGATGCTTTTGAGGAAATCAAAATACAAACGAATGTAAGTTTCGTTCATGACGGAATGCAGCTGATGGATCATTTAATGAACACAGACAATAAACTTCCAGATATTTTGTTTCTAGATTTGAACATGCCGAAAAAAACAGGTAAAGAATGTTTAATTGAAATCAAAAAAACAGATCGTCTAAAAGATATAATCATTGCTATTTACTCAACATCTTCTTCTGAAGAAGATATCGAAGATACATTTATTCAAGGCGCAAATATTTACATTAAAAAACCGAGCGATTTCAATACGCTTAAAAAAATAATTAATGAAGTCGTGACCGTAAACTGGCATTATCATACTTCAGGTTTAAACCGTGATAATTTCTTGCTGCGACTAAAATAAGAGCATACTATAATGAAGTGGATACCAAATTTTAATTCTTCAAACTCTTTGAGAGTTATTTTTGTAATCGCAGTTTTCATCCTGTTATTTCTTTCTTCAATTGCTTACAAGCATAATCAAGACTTGAACGAATCAAGTAAATTGGTTATGCATACTTACGAAATTAACATCCAGCTAGAGCGTTTAATGTCGGCTATTAAAGATGCAGAAACGGGCCAGCGAGGGTATATCATCACTCGCAATGCCCGTTTTTTAACGCCTTACATTTATTCGCGCGATAAAGTGAATACTTCTTTTATCACTTTAAAAAAACTAACTGCCGATAATCCGCAGCAACAGCGCAATCTTCAAAAACTTTTTAAACTCATCACGCAGCGATTTGTTTCTTTTGAAAACTGTTTAAAATACAGCGATCCTAAAACATATGATAAAAGAAAATTAGACAATCATATGTTTGGCGGAAGAATCTTGATGGAAAACATTCGTTTTAAAGTAGATGAAATGAATGATATTGAAAAGACTTTTCTAAAAAAAAGACTTAAAATTTACGATTCAGAAATTTCATTAAGTCCTCTTTTTTCGATTTCCTTATTTTTAGCTGCATTGAGTTTCATTTTACTGGCTTACAGACAAATCAGCCGAGATTTTCAACGCCTAAAGATTTTCAACAAAAGACTTCTTATCTCAAATGGACTGATTGCAGAATCTGAAAGCATTGGTAATTTCAGCACTTGGCAATGGGATTTGGATGCCGATAAAATTGATTATTCAGACAATCAATATCGTTTGTTAGGATTCGAACCAAAATCTTTTGTACCAAATAAAGCAACACTTTTAAAATTTGTTCATCCAGACGACAAAGAAACATTTGCTAAATATATGGATGGAGTTGTTGACAAAAAACAGCTTCCGTTTGTGTATTATAAAATTGTTCGATCAGATTATGAGGTTCGCTACTTCAAGACAACTGGTAAAATTGTAACTGACCAGCAAGGAAGTAAAATTTTACTTGGAATTAATTTTGACATTACTGATGAACATTTATTAAATATAGAACTTCAGGAACGAAATAAAGAATTAGAAAAAAGCAATAAAGAACTGGCTTCTTTTAATCATGTGGCAAGTCACGACTTACAGGAACCGCTTCGAAAAATCCAAACTTTTATTTCTAGAGTTTCTGATGCTGATAAGGATATAATGTCTGAAAGTGCTAAAAATTATATTTATAAAATCGAAAGCTCAGCAAAAAGAATGCGAGTTTTAATTGACGATCTTCTTTTATTTTCGAGAACGAATACAACCAAAAAGGAGTTTATTAAAATGAATTTGAATGAACTGCTGGATAATGCCGAATCTGAATTGGCTGAAATTATTGAAGAAAAGAAAGCAGTTATTCAAAGTAATAAACTTCCTAAGCTGGCTGTAATTCCTTATCAAATTGAACAATTGTTTATTAATTTAATTGGAAACTCATTAAAGTACAGCCGACCAAATGTTGAACCTGTAATTTCTATTTCAAGCGAAAAAGTAAGCTCATCTGATTATCCTGAAATACTGGAACAATCTGTAAAGAAATTTCATAAAATATCTTTTACAGACAACGGAATGGGATTTGATCCGCAGTTTAAAGAAACGATTTTTATTCTTTTTCAGCGTCTGCATTCTAAAACAGATTATCCTGGAACCGGAATCGGATTAGCCATCTGTAAAAAAATTGTAGAGAACCATAAAGGACACATTATTGCCGACAGCACTATAGGCGAAGGATCTGTTTTTACTGTTTTTCTTCCAGACTAAAAATGTAAAATTTTCAGTTTTCTTATACAATTATATAGGGCAATTAATAGCTGCAAAAACCTAATCTCAAAAACTGGCTGCGCAATTATACAATTGTAAGAAAAAAAATCAACGGTTTTAATTAAAATAAAAAAAGAAATTATAGAAAATTCTGTGATTTCTTTTTTTTTTGCGTTCTACCAAACCCAACTAATCACCTGAATTTTTAAGGTTAAACTATAAAAATAATTCTACTATGGGAATTATATAAAGTTTCTTTTTTATGCTGTAAAGTAAAATGTTTCATTCGTTAGCATCTTTGTAATGTAATACTTTAAGAAGTGATAATGAAAGCAAAATCCCCCTTAAAAGCTTCAATTTTTAAAGTGTTTTTCTTACTGGTACTATTATTATGCATCACGTCTTGCAGAAAAATAAATCCCATAGAAAACACTTTTAAGAACCAAGCTTTAGCAATAACAGAAAGAGAAGAAACAGAAGCTTATTTCTTTATTTCAACGGCGAATGCTAGTAAGTCAATTATTTCTAAAAGTCAAATTGCACAACAAAAAAGTTCAGACACCATAGTTCAGGAATTGAGTAAGAGAATAGAAATTCATGAAAATCAAATCCTGGGCGAAATAACAAAAATGGCAACATTAAAGCTCATTGTTATTACTGAAATTAATGCCACACACAAAAGAGACCTGTACAACCTCATAGATGCAAATGGCAGTGAATTTAACGATGTTTATTTAAGCGCAATGAAAGATGCTTTAAGCGGCCAGATTAAGTTATTTGAAACTATATCTAGAGAAACAAAAGATAAAGAAATTCTAGAATTAGTATCAAGGTATTTACCTGAACAATATAAACTCTTAAGGGAAACCGAAAGAATAACAATACAAAACGTATAAGAGCCTATTTATCTATCAATTAACTAAATTTTTTAACTATGAAAATGCAAACAAATTTTTTATGCGCCTTAACACTTTTTTTATCAGCTTCATTTGGAATGCTGCACGCTCAAGACAATAATGTAAATACCGAGTTCGGTGTAAAAGGAGGATTCAACATGTCTAACCTATATGGCAGTGGAGATGATGTAGATGACAACAATATTTTATACGGTTTTAACGCCGGGGTTTATGCTACACTTCCTATTTCAGATATGGTAGCTATTCAGCCAGAGGTTTTGTTTACTACAAAAGGTGCTGAATTTGAATACAACAATGCTTTGGCAAGCGGAAGTACAAAATTCAAATTAAATTATATCGAAGTTCCTTTATTAGTAAGAGTGAATGTTACTAAAAACTTTAATATTCATGCCGGTGGATACGCTTCTTACCTAGTAAGTTCTAAAATAACAGGTGAAGGAAGCGTTGATTTTGACCAAGAAATTGACAGAGATGATTTAAACAAATTTGATGCAGGTATTGCTGCAGGTGTTGGAGTTGATTTTGATCCTATCAGTATTGGAGTTCGTTACAACTACGGTTTAACAACAGTTGGAAAAGAAAGAAATGATGGCTTTGGAGGTACATACACAATTCCAGATGCAAAAAACAGCAATTTGACATTATACCTTTCGTATAAGTTAAATTAAGAGAACTAATTATAAACCACTAAAATAAAAAGCCATGTCAAATTTATTATATACAATCGCAGTGATTCTGGTAATTCTTTGGGCTTTAGGGTTCTTTGTTTACAGTTTCGGAAGTATTATTCACATTCTGTTAGTTATTGCCATTATCGCAGTACTGCTAAGACTTATTAAAGGTCGAGAGATTTAAATTAAATATTAAATCAACAAATTTTAAATATTAATCCATTAAATCAATTATTATGAAAACTAGTAGCACAATTTTAGGAATTTTAGGAGCCGCAGCGGCGGGAGCGTTTATAGGAGTATTGTTTGCACCAGATAAAGGTTCAAATACAAGAAAAAAAATCAAAGATAAATCGAAAGATTACGGAGATAACCTTAAAACAAAATTTGATGGTATTGTAAGTACTATTACTTCAAACGGTAAAGATATTATCGAAGAAGGAAAATCTAAACTTAATCAAGTGAAAGATGATTTCAATTCTATCAAAGATGAAGCTAAAACTGTAAAAACAAACTATTAATATAATAGCTATTAATAAGTGAATTTTTCAAACCATAAAACCCTATATCATGGAACCAAATGCAACAACAAACGAGAACTTAAATCTATATGAAAAAGCTGAAAACTATGCTAAAACAAGTTTAGAATTATTAAAACTAAAAACAGTATGTTCAGTTGCCGACGGTGTTTCATCGTTAGCATCTAAGATAGCAATCGGGATTGTTGTTGCATTTTTTACTTTGTTCCTTAATATAGGGATTAGTTTATGGGTTGGACAACTGCTTGGAGAATATTATTATGGATTTTTTATCATGGCACTTTTTTACTTAATTGTTGCTGTTGTTATTGTAAAATCACATCATAAATTGATAAAAACACCTATTGGAAATACTATTATTTCAAGTATTTTAAAAGAAACAAAGAATTAAGATTTAATTAATTAATAATTATAAAAGACTAATCTATGGAGGCTATATACACTATTGATCAATTAAATCAAAAAATTCAAGAATTAGAAGTCCGTCAAGATTCAGAATGGTGCGCCATCAAAGATCATATCGAGGATGTCAAAGAGAATTTGAAACCAATAAATTTAATTAGAAATACTGTTGAAGAAATTAACGAAACAGTTGGTTTTAAAAGTCACATGGCACAGTCTGCAATTAGTATTGGAATTGGATATCTGGCAAAAAGATTCATCGTCGGAAAAGGCGATTCAATGTTCAAAGGAGTATTAGGATCACTTGTACAGCTTATCGTAACCAATCTGGTTTCTAAACCACATCACGATCATGAATCAGACGAATTTTCAAGTGAAACTTCAGAAGAAGAATCATCACAATATGAACCATCCAGAGAGTAATTGTCAAACTTAAATTTTATATTATGGAAAAGTTAAGCGAAATAGTATTAAAAAATGGTGTATACGTTTACTCTAATCTATATAAATGTTTTGAATATACGAGAGTATTTCTAGGTATCTAACTTTCATCATACGCTTATTGGGGAAAGCGGTTGATGAAGATAAGACCTTCACTATATTTTTAGAGGTACTGAGGTGCTAAGATTCTAAGTTAAAAAGGTTTTATTTTCGATAAATCGAAATTTTGTAAAGTCTTTATAAATAATAGAAACTTAAATCTCAACCTTAACAAAAGAGACTGTTTACATTAGTAAGCAGTCTCTTTTACTTTATAGAATGAGCCAACGAAAAAAACGGTGACAATATTCAAAACAAAAAAATTGAAGTTTAATAAATTTAAAATTAATTAAACTTCAAAATAAAAAAAGCCGAACAAAGTTCGGCTTAAATTTTATATGTAAGTTCAAGAAAAAACCTCTGAACCTTAGTACCTCTGCAACTTTGAACCTGAAGAAAAAAAAACCTCAGAACCTTAGCCCCTCAGAACCTCAGAACCTTCAAAAATTAAAATACCTCCGAAGCCTCTTTCAATTTCTCCATATTGTTAACCAATTGAAGCTCGGCAACAATTTTCTGAATATCACCATTCATGATGTTTCCTAAATCGTAAAGAGTCAAACCAACTCTATGATCGGTTACACGACCTTGAGCGTAGTTGTACGTACGAATTTTAGCAGAACGGTCACCAGAACTTACCTGAGAAGTACGTTTTGTAGCATCTTCAGCTTCTTTCTTTGCCAATTCCATTTCGTACAAACGAGAACGTAAAACCGTTAACGCTTTATCTTTATTTTTATGCTGCGATTTCTGATCCTGACATTGCGCTACCAATCCAGTTGGAATGTGCGTTAAACGTACAGCCGATTTCGTAGTATTTACCGATTGTCCTCCAGGTCCAGACGAACAGAAGAAATCTACACGAACATCGTTCATATCGATCTGCACATCAAACTCCTCTGCTTCTGGTAAAACCATAACAGTAGCTGCCGATGTATGCACACGACCCTGCGTTTCTGTCTGCGGTACACGCTGTACACGGTGAACACCCGCTTCAAACTTCAAAGTACCGTAAACATCCTCTCCCGAAACCTCAAAAATAACCTCTTTGAAACCTCCAGAAGTACCTTCGTTCATATCCACAACAGATGTTCTCCATCCTTGTGCTTCACAATATTTAGTATACATTCTAAACAAATCCCCGGCAAAAATACTCGCTTCGTCCCCACCCGTTCCGGCGCGGATCTCCACCATAACATTTTTAGCATCTTCAGGATCTTTAGGAATCAACATAAATTTGATTTCCTCCTCTAGCTGCGGTAAACGTTCTTTTGCTTCATCCAACTGCATTTTGGCCATTTCAACCATATCTGCATCGCTTCCATCAGCAATAATTTCGTTTGCTTCGTCAATATTGGCTAAAACAAGAATGTATTCTTCTCTCTTTTCAACCAAAGCTTTTATGCTTTTATATTCTTGGTTGAGTTGCACATAACGCTTTTGATCAGCAATAACATCCGGCTGAATAATCAAATCCGAAATCTCATCAAAACGCTGCTTTACATATTGAAGTCTATCTAACATTTTCTAATTCCTTTTATTGGACTGCAAAATTACGAAATATTTATTGATTATTCTAGTGTTGATTTTTTGTGTTTTTTGTGGAGGAATTATATTTTTTTATGTTTTGAAAAACAGGGGTTTTTACGTGGTGACGTATCTGAACTTTAAACGATGTTTGTTTTATCTCTATTTTGCATGCAAAAATAATTATTAATAGTATAAATGTTAAAGTTAGTTTTATTTAAAATTTATGGTTTTCCATAATGAGATTATTTTGAATAAAAATAGCTTTGAAAAATAAAATTGAATTAAGCATGAAACCATTAGAAAAACTAAAACTAATTGATGACATAGGAAGAGATCTTCAATCAAAAATGACATTTTCTGAAATTGATTCATACTTTCAATCTTATGGAATTCCAACAGATCATACTCCAAGTTATCATAGCAAGTATGTCTATGTGAAAGAGATATTACCAAAAATAAATGACGAAATCATAATTCAAATAGCAAATGAACTTGATATTCAACATAACTACCAAAGCAAGTTGCCAGTTTTTAAGGATAATTCAACTAGCTTTTGGAAGATTGGCCATTTTAAACTTTTTATTAGTCATGTTTCAACTTTTAAACATACTGTTGGGATTTTAAAAAATGATCTAGAGAAGTATGGTATTTCTGGTTTCGTTGCACATGAAGATATAGAACCAACTAAAGAATGGCAAGAAGAGGTTGAAAAAGGCCTTTTTTCAATGGATGCGTTATGTGCTATCCTAATGCCGGGTTTTAAAGAAAGTAACTGGACTGATCATGAAGTAGGAATCGCTATTGGAAGAGGAGTGTTGGTTATCCCAGTAAAAAAAGAATTAGACCCTTATGGATTTATAGGTAAATATCAAGGTTTTCAATCGGCGGGAAAAAAAACGAATGAAGTTGCGCACGGTATATTTGAAATTTTAATTAGGAATCCAAAAACGAGAAATAATCTAATAAATTGTTTAATTGATTTGTTTTTATTGTCAAATAATGAGAAAGAGGCACTTGAAAGAATTAAATCTATTAAAAATATAAATGATTTACCTAATGATAAATTAAACCTTTTACATGTTCGAATTATTGACAATAAAACTTTAAAGAATCAAATCATTTTAAATGAATTTAATGAATTAATGGCAAATTACAATTTTGCTAAAATTACAATTAACAATTTTGATAAACTCGAATTAAATGAAGATGATGACTTACCTTTTTAATAATAACATCTCCTTATTAAATAATTATAAATAAAAATACTTAAGAAAATGACACACAAATGTTTTATTTCATTTAAGTCAAAAGATATTGCTTATAAAAAGTTCATACATGATAAACTTAATGTCGCTATGATAGATCGATCACTTCATGAGCCAATCGAATCAAACGATGAAGATTATATAATGAGAAAAATTAGAGAAGATTATTTATCTGACTCTACTGTTACAATTTTTTTAATCGGAGATAATGGTGCAGAAAACAATATTTTTGAAAATCAAAATTTCATTAAACGTGAAATACAAGCTTCTCTTTATAATGGAGTTGGTAATACAAAAAATGGAATTCTAGGAGTTGTTTTACCTTCCATGACAAATACTATTTTTCACGGTAATTACAATTGCCTGAAATGTGGGAGTACTCATAATTCGGTTAAAATAAATGACAATACAGTCATAAAAGAATTTTCATATAATTATTATATTCCTAATAGCAAGTGTGCCTGGAGTGAGGAAGATAGATATTGTATTTTGACAACTTGGGAAAATTTCTGCAAAACCCCGAATTATTACATTGATCAAGCATTTAATAAAAGAACGAGTTCAATTTCCTCACAAACTAAAGTTAGACCATAAATGATAAACAAGCATTATCCAAATTATTTTATAGCTGGAGATAAAGCCTCCCTAATTGCTCAATCTACTTATACAAAATTTGTAAAGTGGGATTTAATATTAATGGTTTTTGCTTCTACTCTAGCAATTTACAATTATGAATCAGAAAAATCAAAGTTTATAATTTATGCTATTTCAGGATTATTACTTCTAATAGCAACCATTCTTTCTCTGGTTATCAAAAATAAAAAGTATGAAGACACTTGGTATAGAGGAAGAGCACTTGCTGAATCATGTAAAACATTAACATGGAGATATATAACTTGCTCTGAATATTTTGAAAATGACGTAGATGTAAAAATTATAAACAAAAGATTTACCGATAGAATTAAGGAAATAAACAATGAATTTACCGACTTAATTGGAGTTTTAAACGCTAAAGATATTGCTTTACCTATAATAACAGCTGAAATGTCCCGAATAAGAAGTTTGTCAATAAATGAAAGAAAAAGTTATTATCTAGAAGAAAGAATAAATAATCAGATTAAATGGTATTCAACAAAAGCAGAGACTAATAAATATAAATATGAAAACTGGTTTTGGGCTGTAATCATAACACAAATATTAGCAATAATATCTATAGTTTTTTTAATAAAACTTCCATCATGTAATTTCAACTTAGTTGGTTTATTTTCTACTTTTTCAGCAAGTTGTTTTAGTTGGCTACAATTGAAAAAATATCAAGAAAATAAAGAAGCTTATACAACCGCAACATCAGAGTTAAATATGATAAAACAAGAATTGAGCGATGCCACTAGTGAAATAGAATTTTCAAAGTTTGTACTAGATGCGGAAAATGCTATGTCTAGAGAACATACACTTTGGATTGCTCAAAAAAGGATATAATGAAGGACTGTATTTCTATTCACATTCATATTCAGATTTAAATTATGTAACCAATTAACTATATATATATGGCAAGATGTACAGCACCAGTAAATGGTCATAGAACAGCGAGTGGAGCAGCAGCCTGTCCTGCTTGTAGTAGTCGTAACTATCGTAGTTACAATTCTTACTCCACATATTCCTCATCTTATTCTTCGTCCTCAAACAATTATGGAAGTCGCAGCAACAGTAGTAGTGGACAAAGTAGAACAAAGGCACGTTGGTCTTCAGCTGGTTCTACTATTCTATATACACCAACAGAAATCCGAACACTTACACCAGTACGTGAAAATGTAGAAAAACGTTCAGATTTACCAGACTTAAGAGATGTTTTTCTTTGTCATGCATGGGATGATCGAAAAGACGCGGCTAAAGAGCTACATGATTTGCTAGAATCAAAAGGTGTTTCTGTTTGGTTTAGCGAAAAAGATGTTTTGTTAGGCACATCTTTACTACGCGAAATTGATAAAGGATTGGCTAAATCAAGAGTTGGTATAGTTTTAGTCACTCCTTCTTTTCTTAAACGTGTAAAAGGAGAGGGAATTGCAGATAAAGAACTTTCTGCCCTTCTAGCTCGTGATTTACTTGTTCCTATCATTCACAACACAACTTTTGAAGATTTACGTGATGTAAGTCCATTACTAGGTTCGAGAAGTGGTTTGAGTACTATAGAGGAATCAATGTCGGACGTTGCTGCCAAGTTAGCAGAATTGGTAGCTCCTGAACCTGTTGCAAGCTAAAGTTAGGAAGATTGAAAAAATGCGCAAAGTCAGAGGCATTTACGCATTTTTTTCAATCTTATTATATTTCTACATGAAGTCTACAGAAATCATCCAACAATCCCGATAGCGCGGATTTGCAATCCGTGCCCGCAATAGCGAAACACAATAAATTCATCAAACAAAAAGCTACAAAAATCATATAGCTTTTTGTTTATATTTACCAGCAGAACAAACTTTGAGGGCAGGATTACAAATCCGCGCTATCATATTTCACAACAATTTCAAAAAAATGAACGAAACCAAACCAAAAAAGAAAAATTGGCTCAAAATTTTCATAGATAACTTACTAGATTTTATTTTAAAATAGAAATAAAAAATCTGCGCAAAAGTCTAAAAACTTCTTGCGCTTTTTTATACTCAAAAATCAACTCACAACCTTATAAACCTCATCCAACAACTCCATTTCATCTTCTGGCAATAACTGTAAGGCGATTTCAAGCAAAGTCATGACATTGACATTATTGTCTTTTGTAAAACTCGACAAACCGTTTGCATCTGGATTAAGCAAAATAATGCTTGCTTTTAGCAAATCTGAAACCATTAGATTTAATTCGTTATAAGACGATACTTTTAGCGGTATGGTAAACGAGTTGGTTTCTTTAGGCTCTGGTTTTAGTTTGGTGAAATATCTTCCTTTATTTATGAATTCTAATAATTCTTCGGCTCTTTCTTTATTTTGCGGCTCCAATTTATATAAGATTTAATTTACAATTTCAAACAAATATATAAAAATTCGGTTGAAAACAATCGATTTCAAACAATCATATTAAAACAATCTATTACTTGTACTTTCATTTCTATGAAAAGGGAAAGAAAAAGTGAAATTCCAGAAGTCATAAAAGAACTGGGAATTAAGATAAAAGATATGATTAATAGCAATGATTTAAAACCAAGAGAAGTTGCTCATGATGCTGAAATGGATGTAGAAAACTTAAGAAAATACATTAAAGGCTCGCAAGAAATGAAAGTAAGCACATTGTTTAAGATTGCTCAAGCTTTAAAAATTCATCCAAGTGAATTGATTAAGGATTTGTAATATTTCATTTATTTCTCATTATGTGATTATTTTTTTTTCAATGAAACATATAATCCTAATTCTCTCATACATCTAAGTACTGTGTTGGAAGATACCAAATATCCACATTTTTCAAGTTCTACTGCGATACGACAACATCCATAAGTTTCTCTTGATTGAACAAATATAGAATTGATTTTGTCTTTTAAATTAATTTTACTTTTTTGTTTTTCTGTGAGAAAACCTCTTTTCCATGAATTATAAGTTTCTGTGTTTGTGCCTAATGTTTTACACATTAATTCTTTAGAATATTTCATTTCATTTTCTGCAATAAATTGAAAAATAAAAGGTTTCCCCAAAACAATAAAATCCTTAGCATTTCTAATAATTTCAAACTTTAGATTTATATTTTTAATCTTTTTTTTAAGAATTTTAATTTTTTTCTCTTCACAACTTAACACTGGATTTCCCTTGCCAGGAAAGCTTGCATTTCCATCCTTTTTTAAAATATTTCGCCATAAAGACAGAGAGTTAAGACTTATTTGTAAATCTTTAGCCGTTTGAGTTACATTGCCATTTTCATAGCTTAGTTGAATAGCTTTTAATTTGAAATCCCGGTTATAATGTACTCTGCACTTTTTCATAGGTAATTATTAAATTCCTCAATTGTTTTGTAATTAAGACTGGAATGTATTCTTTTCTTATTGTACCAGTTTTCTATATAATCGAATATTACTCTTTTACTTTCACGTGTTGTGAGTAATTTTGTCTGTTTATAAATTGCTTCTCTCTTTAACGTATTAAAAAAACTTTCTACAACAGCATTATCATAACTGTCTCCCGTTCGACTCATACTGGGTTTGCAATTATGTTCAACCAATTTATTTGTAAACAATTTATTTGCATATTGAATTCCTTTATCAGAATGAAATATTAATCCTTCGGTAACGGGACGATTAATAATTGCTTTTTCAAAAGCAGGCAAAGTTGTAACCTTAGTAGAAAGTGCAGAACTCAAATGCCATCCTATTATTTTTCTATCATACAAGTCCATGACAACAGTTAAATATGAAAACCTTTTATCTGTGCGGATATAAGTAATGTCTGAAACCCAAACTCTACAAGGTTGATCTATTTTAAATTTTCTGTTCAATAAATTTGGAGCGATACATAAGTTATGCTTAGAATCTGTTGTGGCTATAAATTTCTTTTTGACTTTACTACGTAAACCAAGTTGCTTCATATAAAATGATACTTGAGTATCAGAAATTTGGAATCCACGGCTATGGAGTTCTCTAGTAATTAATAAGCATCCTTTGTGCTGTTTGAATTCAAAAAATATAGACTTTATTTCTTTTTTAAGTAAATAGACACGCGTTTCCGTTTTAGAAAAAGGCTGTTTTGTCCATAAATCGTAAGTGGAATGCGAAGCTCCTAAGACTTCGAACATTTTATACAAAGGATATTTATCTCTGTTATTATGTATGAAATTACAAAGCACATGCTTTCCTTGATGCATATATTTCAATCCTTCTTCCAGTATTTCTAACCGAAGTTGGGATTCTGAAAGCTTCTTTTCTAATTCGTAGATTTCCGTATTTTCAAAATAAACTCTTTTACGACCTTTACCAGGAAAACTCCCTTTTCCAAATTTCTCATAAATCTTACGCCATTTGGAAAGTTGTATTGGATCAATATCAAGTTCTTCCGCAGTTTCTCTAATCGTATTTCTTACATAACTTAGTAAAACTGCATTTTCTTTAAAAATTGGATTGTAATGTCTGATATTTTCATTCATATTTTGAAGTTTGATATTAATCAGATCTATTAAGCTAAATTATGAAATTTCCTTCGAATAGGATACAGAAAACAACATTAACTATCATCATATCAATGTTTTATTAATAAATTTATATATTTGGTAGCATTATATTGCAAGCGTTTTCGATTTTAAAGAGAAGCATATAACTGAAAGTTTAGATCATGGAAAATTTCGACTGGACCTCTTTCACCAAAAAAATAGCCGTTAAAGCTAAAATCAGCGATATTTATAACGCTTGGACAAAGGCTGGGGAACTTGAAAAATGGTTTCTCGAAAAAGTATCATTTTTTGATAGTAATCAAGAGCTGGTAAGTAAAGACCAAAATGTTTCTGAAGGCAATACCTATGAATGGCTTTGGTATTTGTATGATGACACAATGAAAGGAAAAATCACTGCTGCCAACGGAAAAGACCAACTGCAGTTTACATTTGAAGGAGATTGCCTTGTAGATATCAAATTGAGCGAAAGCAATGGTTACACGATTGTCGAACTTCGCCATCATAATATTCCAACAGATGATCATTCGAAACAATATATCAGACTGGGCTGTTCCAACGGCTGGCATTTTTATCTTACCAATCTTAAATCGGTTTACGAATGTGGTTTGGATTTACGCAATAAGGATGAGAATTTGAATCCGATGATAAATAATTAAGCTGAATAATATTTCAAAATTGATTTTTGTGAATCGGAAAAAATTATAAAAAAACATCCCAAAATAAATCTCTTTTTAGGATGTTGCTGACTTAAAAGGAAAACGAATATTACCGCTCCTCTTCTACTTTTAAAATTTCTAATTTTAAATTGCCTTTTTTTGCAGTCTTTCAAAACAAACGTAAAACATAAAAACTTAGCGCCCTCACGCCTTTGTGGCAAACCAAAAAAAAATCCTAACTTCGCTTTCCAATAAGAAAAGAAAGAATGAAGGTCTGTATTGCTGAGAAACCAAGTGTAGCACGAGAAATCGCATCCGTTTTGGGCGCCAATACCAAACACGACGGCTATTATGAAGGAAACGGTTATGCCGTAACCTACACTTTTGGACATTTATGCACCTTAAAAGAACCCAACGATTACAAACCACACTGGAAAAGCTGGGATTTGAACAATCTACCAATGCTTCCTGAAAAATTTGAAACCAAAGTGGTTCAGAATTCAGGAATTCAAAAACAGTTTAAAATCATTAAAAGCCTGTTCGACAAAGCCGAATTGGTTATCAACTGCGGGGATGCCGGGCAGGAAGGAGAATTGATTCAGCGCTGGGTAATGAATGAAGCAAATTATAAAGGCGAAATAAAACGTCTTTGGATTTCGTCACTTACAACCGAAGCTATAAAAGAAGGTTTCGACAACTTAAAACCTTCTGAAAACTACGATAATTTATTTTATGCCGGATTCTCCAGAGCGATTGGCGACTGGCTTCTCGGAATGAATGCCACGCGTTTGTATACCGTAAAACACGGTGGTTACAAACAAGTTTTGTCTATTGGGCGCGTGCAGACGCCAACATTGGCAATGGTTGTGGAAAGATTTAAAGAAATCGAAAACTTCAAACCGCAGCCGTATTGGGAATTACAGACTTTATACAGAGAAACGCTTTTCAGTTATGAAGAAGGTCGTTTTCTAAACAAAGAAGACGGAGAAGTTCTGGCTGAAAAAGTCAAAGAAAGTGATTTTGAAATTGTTTCTGTTGACAAAAAAAACGGAAACGAATATGCGCCAAAGTTATTCGACTTGACTGGTTTACAAGTTTACTGCAATCAGAAATTTGGATTTTCGGCAGAGGAAACGCTTAAAATTGCGCAGACTTTGTACGAACAGAAAGCCATAACGTATCCGAGGGTTGATACGACTTTTCTTCCGGGCGACATTTATCCAAAAGTGCCTGGTATTCTGCAAAAACTAACGCATTATGCTCCTTTAACAGAACCGCTTTTAGGAAAGAAAATTAAAAAATCGCCTAAGGTTTTTAACGATAAAAAAGTAACCGACCACCACGCGATTATTCCAACTGGAATTGAAATTAATCTGCCGTACAATCAGCAGCAGGTTTATGATATTATCACCAAACGTTTTATTGCTGTTTTTTATGACGATTGTTTAGTTGCAAATACCACAGTTATCGGAAAAGCTGCGGATGTGACTTTTAAAGCCACTGGAAAAGAAATCTTGAAAAAAGGTTTCCGTGTGGTTTTTGAAGATCCGAATGCGAAAGAAAAAGAACCCGATTTACTGCCGAGTTTTGTTGTGGGCGAAAAAGGCCCGCACGAACCTTCTTTCCTTCAAAAAGAAACAAAACCGCCTAATCATTTTACCGAGGCAACTTTACTGCGTGCCATGGAAACCGCAGGAAAACAAGTCGATGACGAAGATTTACGCGAATTGATGAAAGAAAACGGAATCGGTCGTCCGTCAACGCGTGCGAATATTATCGAAACGCTTTTTAAACGTCAATATATTGTCCGCAATAAAAAACAAGTTTTACCAACTGTAACTGGAATTCAGTTGATTGATACGATTCAAAATGAATTGATTAAGTCGGCTGAACTTACGGGTTCTTGGGAAAAACAGTTGAAAGATATTGAGAAAGGAACTTTTACAGCCTCAGCGTTTATAAAAAACATGAAACGCATGGTTGAAGCTTTGGTTTATGAAGTAAGAAGTGAAACAAAACACGCCAATATTTCTCATGCGGCAACGGTACAAAAACCAGTTGTAAAAGCAGAAAAAAAGAAAGCCGCAGGGATTTTAGCCGAAACCTGTCCGAAATGCCAAAAAGGAAATTTCATAAAAGGAAAATCGGCTTTTGGATGCAGCGAATATAAATCGGGCTGTGATTTTGTATTGCCGTATGTTTTTGCGGATAAAAAAATTACCGAAAGCCAGTATTTACGATTGATTCAAAAAGGTTCAACTGTAAATATAAAAGGCTTTAAAACTGAGGATGGAACGGTTGAAGGTTTAATTCGTTTTGAAGAAAATTACAAACTGAAATTAGAACCTAAGAAAACAGCTCCAAAGACTGCAGCCACTCCAACATCGGATTCTCTAACATGTCCGAAATGCAAAAAAGGAACAATTTTAAAAGGAAAAACCGCTTACGGATGCACAGCATACAAATCAGGCTGCGATTTTAAAGTAACTTTTGATGAAGTTCGAGCTAAACTAAAAGATCAAAAGCCTACGAAAGAGTTGGTTTATTCGATTTTAGAGGAAAGCGTTTAATTTTTTTTTAGCCACAGATTAAAAGGATTAAAACGATTTTTTTTTTGAACTGTGCTTTTTGCCACGAATTACACTAATTTTCACTAATTTTTTTTTCACGCAGATTTAATCTGATAATAACAGATTTAATAATTCAAAAAATATGCTGGAGAAAAATCACTTTTAATCCTTTTAATCTGTGGCAAACTAAACAATTCCAATTTTAAAAATAATTCGTAAAAATTAGTGTAATTCGTGGCAACAAAATTTTTCATACTTTAGTACAATCAAAACCTTATAAATTATGTTTCAGAAAATTACTCTTATTACACTTATAATAGCATTTGTTTCCTGCCAGAAAAAAGAAACCGTTGAGAAAGACAAAATCAAAATAGCAGATTGGTTAATTGGAAATTGGGAAAACACAACTCCTGACGGTGTATTATCTGAAAACTGGCAAAAGTTAAACGATAGTACTTTCAGCGCATCTTCTTATTTCATAAAAGGAAAAGATACTCTACATTTTGAAACTATAGTTTTAGCGCAATTAGGAGAAACTTTAACGTATAAAGCAACTGTAAAAGGACAAAATAACGATCAGCCTGTTTTCTTCCCTTCTACTTCAGAGTCAGAGAAACAATTGGTTTTCGAAAATCCAAAACACGATTATCCTCAAAAAATCACTTATACAAAAGGCGCAAATAATACTTTAACAGCTGAGATTTCTGGAAAATTGAATGGTAAACCTAGTTCTGAGAAGTTTGTTATGACGAAGAAATAATTTTGTTATATTACTATTATCAAATAAAAAATGAATATTAGTCATCAATTAGAACCTCAAAATTTAAAAGATTATTTCTTCATATTTGGAATTTTTTCAACTTGCGTAATGAGTTTTATTACGATTTTGATCACATTGAAAAATAGGAGAAATGTATTAAGAGAAAATCTATATAAAGAACAATTAATTTTTTCAAATACACTTATAAATGAATTTTATAAATTACATTCTATTTTGACAAGACTAGATCACAAAGATGACAGCATAAAATTAATAGATCTGATGTCACAAGTTGAAATAATTTTTGGTATAATATTTTCGAACTCACATATTGGCTCAAATAATATATTATTAGAAACTTCAAACACTTTAGATTCTGTAAATAATATTATAGATGATTTAAAAAAGCAAAAAAGTATAAATTTAAATTATCGAGAATATTTAAAAAAATATCAAAAACTAATTAATACAATTAGAATAGAATTAGGAGTTATTTCATTAACAAAAGAAAATGAAAATTTATTTAAGAGTAAATTGTAAAAAAATATATTACAATAATTTTATTTATGAAATCAAAAATAATTTTATACCCTGCACTATTGTATTTAGCAATTTTAGCATCCTGCAAAAAAGAAACCAAAACAGAAGCTCCTATAAAAACCTACCCTAATCTTGCAAAAGCAGAATGGTTTATTGGAGAGTGGGGAAATAAATCGGCTGAAGGTGAACTTACCGAACGCTGGAAAAAAGAAAATGATTCGGTTTATCTAGGTGAATCATATTTTGTTGTCGGGCAAAACGACACTGTTTTTGCAGAGCATGTTCGTTTAGTAGAAGCGAATGGTAAACTGGCTTATATTGTAACGGTTCCTGGACAAAATAAGGAATTACCGGTAAGTTTTGAAATGACCTCAGCAACAGATAATCAAATAACTTTTGAAAACCCTAAACATGATTTTCCCAATAAAATTATTTATAATCTCGTAGAAAAAGATTCATTAATTGCAGAAATTTCGGGGATAAAAAACGGCAAACCCAATACCGAGAGATTTGTTATGAAGAAACGCTAAAAAAACTTAGAACCTCAGCATCTTAGCGCCTCAGCACCTTAAAAAAATCTACTCATTCTCCCCAATTTTATTCACCATAAAAATCATCAAAATACCTAAAAGCGCCATAATCAAAAACGCCCATTTCATACTTAGATATTCAGAGATAAAACCAACCATTGGCGGAACCAGTAAAAAGCCAAGATAACCAATTGTAGATATAGAAGTTAAGGCAGAACCACTGCTTAATTTAGATGATCGTCCTGCAATACTAAATACTAGCGGAACCACGCAGGAAACCCCAAATCCGATTAAAACGTAGCCAAAAATAGTTGGATATGCATACGGAAGTACAAAACAAATTCCGAAACCTATTGTAATTAATATACCGCTGTACATGAGGATTTTTTTAGTTCCGAATTTCATTACCCCATAATCACCAAATATACGGCCTAAGGTTACTGCAGATGCGAAAAATACAAATGCTGCACTGGTTAATTTTGGAGAAGCTTTTAAGATGTTTTCGAAGTAAATTCCGCTCCAATCGTACATCGTATTTTCGCAAGCCATAGAAACAAAACAAATTAAGGCAAACTTAATTAAGTTTTTTTCAGGCATTGAGAAGAACTTCTTTTTAACGGGAACAGGTTCATTATGAATACTCATTGGGTAGAAACAAGCCGTCAGCGCCAGCATAAAAACGCTCACACCTAATAGATGATGCGATGGTGCAATCTTCTGTGTCACCATTACATAGCCTAAACCAGCTCCAGAAAAAACGGCAATACTCCAAACTGCATGAAAACGAGTAATAATAGACTTTGGATATAATTTCTGTACTTCAAGCGACTGCGCATTAATCGATAAATTGAAGATATTACGCGAAGCTCCAAAAATCAAAAGCACTATAACCAGCTGCCATACAAATGCAACTAAACCTGGTAAAGACAATACAATATTGAACATGATAGCTCCTAAAAGCATAATGTAACGGCTGCTGTATTTATTTAAAAGTTTTCCTGTAAATGGCATTGTCAGCATTAAACCAATCGGAAAAGCAAATAAAACTGCTCCAAATTGTGCTTCAGATAAATGCAATTGTGCTTGTATATGTGGAATTCTTGAGACCCAAGAAGAATATCCAAAACCAGAAAGAAAAAAGAAAACAGTATTAGCTATACGGTATCCTCTTGGTGTATTTTGAATTTTTTTGAAGAAAGATAAAATCATGAAGTCATTTTTCAGACTGCAAAATTAAGGCTTTTCAAACAAATTATTGGTTGTTTTAGCTTTAATAAATACATACAATTTTCAGCTTTTATTTTAAAAAAATTAAAGACTTTTCTTCGCTTTAAAACTTATTGCATTAAAAAACTAAAATGAACTTCAATATTATTTGTTAAAAAAACAATAATCTCTACATTTGCACTGTTTTTATTTATTCTAAATAAAATTTAATTACAAACCAATTTTAAAAACCAATGAAATATTTTAATCCGAAAACATCACGTTTTCTATTGGCAATTAGTTTTGTCTTTTCGTTCTTTATCATGTCCGCCCAGCAAAATGGAAAAGTTAAAGGCACCATCACAACTTCAGATGGTGAACAGGCAGCGGGAGTCAATATCATCTTAAAAAACTCAAAATACTGGACCGTTTCTGATGAAAATGGAAACTTTGAATTCAACAGAGTAAAGCCAGGCAGCTATATTTTACAAGTGTCCTTAACAGGTTATGAAACTTCAGAAAGAGAAGTAATCGTTTCAGAAAGTGAAACCGCAGCTGTGGATTTGCAGTTAAAAGTTTCAAATAAAGAACTTAAAGAAGTTGTGGTAAATAGTAAAAAAAGCATTTTATCTAAAAAAACAGATTATGTTGCCAGAATGCCATTGACAAATCTTGAGAACCCACAGGTTTACAGTGTTATTCAGAAAGAACTTTTACAGGAACAAATTGCTGTAGATATTAAAAGCGCAGTTCAAAATTCGCCTGGTGTTGTTTCTATCAGCTTTCCTTCTGGAGGCGTTGGGGTAATTTTTAGAGGTTTTTCTACAGGAGTTAATGCAAGAAACGGAATGGAAACAGCTTCCGGCCGTTCTTCTGTTGATCTTGGTAACGTAGAGCGTATCGAAATCATGAAAGGGCCTTCTGGAACTTTATTTGGTTCGTCTGTTTCTTCATTTGGAGGTGTTGTAAACCTTGTTACGAAAAAACCTTTTGAAACTACCGCTGCCGAAGTATCTTACACAACAGGAAGTTTCAATTTAAACCGTCTTACAGCAGATGTGAATACGCCGCTAAATCAAGATAAAACTGTTCTATTCAGAATTAATCTTGCTGTAAATAGAGAGAAGAGTTTTCTGGACTATGGTTTTAACAATACTCTTCTTTTTGCACCGAGTCTTACTTATAAAGCTTCTGAAAAACTGACTTTTAATTTTGATGCAGAACTTTATAACGTTAACAATACAAGACGTACTTACAATACGTATGCTGCAACTTCTGGAATTACCAATCCGAACGATTTGAAAATCGATTATAAAAAATCGATGTTTCATGATGATAACGATGCGAAATCAACTGCAACCAAATTTTTCGCTCAGGCCGAATATGAAATATCAGAGAACTGGAAATCTACAACGGTTTTTTCATTTGTAGGAGAAGATGTAGAACGCAGTTATCAGAGTTATGCTGTTTGGAGTTCTCCAACACAAACAGCAAGAAGAGTTGGTTTGTGGGGACCAATTTTTAATAACTATACCAACATTCAAGAAAATATCAACGGAAAATTTTCTACAGGAAGTATCAAACATAAATTCTTAACTGGTGTAAACTACCGCCTTTACAGCTCTAATTTCTCAGGTGGATCTACTTTTACGCTTGACAATATAGATGTAACAGCTCCTTTCTCACCAATTAGAAGAAAAGCAGTAGATGCAGGCCTTGTATTAACAACGTCACCAGTTGCAGATCAAAAAACTTTTAGTGTTTATGCCTGCGATGTAGTAAATTTTACAGACAAACTTTCTGTAATGTTGAGCTTACGTTTGGATAATTTTGAACGTGCGAAAGTAGGAACTGTAGAAGGTTACAGCCAGACAGCTCTTTCTCCAAAATTAGGATTAGTGTATGAAGTTGTAAAAGATCAAGTTTCTGTATTTGGAAATTATATGAACGGTTTCCAAAACATGCAGCCGGTCACCCAGCCAGATGCTACACAATTAGTTTTAGATCCAATTTATGCGGTTCAGTATGAAGGAGGAATTAAAGCTGACGCATTCAACAAAAAATTAAGCGGATCTGTAAGCTATTACAACATTACGATTGACAATGCTACAAGAACTGATGCTGCCGGTTTTACTGTACAAGATGGTAAGCAAGTTAGTAAAGGTGTAGATTTTGAATTAATGGCTACTCCATTTAATGGATTAAGTATTGTTTCGGGTTATGCTTACAATGATAACCGAATTGTAAAAGCTTCTGTTGCCGCAATTGAAGGAAATAAAGCAACATCTTCTCCAGAAAATGTAGTTAACTTTTGGACAACTTATACTTTTCAAAATAAATTAAAAGGTTTAGGACTTGGTGCGGGTGCTAACTATGTTGACAAAAATTATTTTACAGCCGAAAACACGTTTTATATGCCATCTTATACTGTTTACAATGCAACAGTATATTACGAAAAACCGTCATGGAGATTAGGTTTAAAGTTTAATAATTTAACCAATAAAAAATACTGGGATTTCTGGGGTTCATCACAGGCACCAACCAGTATATTGGCAAATTTAACAGTCAAATTTTAAAAACCTGATATACTAAACCAGCGCCTCAATTTTTTGAATTGAGGCGCTTTTTAATTATAATCTTTTCAGAATATCTCATCTGGCATTTAAAAAAACTCATTCTTAAATTCATGGCTTAGATTATCTGATCTAACTGACCTAGAAAAATTCGTTTGAGTTTAAACAAGAATAATATTTACGACTAAAGATTATTTCAATGGGATTCTAGTTTTTTTATGATTTTTTATTTTTAATTATTCTAAATAAGAGTTATGTTTGTAAAAAATATCATTCTAATAATTTTAAACTTGATCTTATGAAATCAAATACTTTAAAAACATTAACCTTTTTATTCCTAATGTTATTCGCAGCACCACAAATATTTGCTCACGCACTTTGGATCGAAACTAAAGCAACTGGAACAAAAGGAAAAGCTCAGGAAATCTCTGTTTACTTTGGAGAATTCTCTGATAATGACATTACAAAAGCAGATAAATGGTTTTCGGATTTAAAGGATTTCACTTTGATAGTAATTTCACCTTCAAAAAAAGAAACTAAACTTACTTCTAAAGCTTTGGACAATAAATATCAAGCATTCTTTACACCAGACGAAGATGGAGTTTATACTATTGTAATGCAGCATACAGTAAAAGATGTTTATGGTACAATGAAGTTAGATTACAATTCAAGTGCAACTGTGGTAGTTGGAAACAAAGCTTCAGGAAACTATGCGACGGCAAACAAAAATCAAATTGGTTTATTTTCTGAAAATGCTGACGTTGCTAAAAAGAATGAAAAAGTAACTGGATTTGCTATCTATGATGGTGCCTCTGCAAAAGAAACAAAAATTAAAGTAATCGCTCCAAACGGATGGGAGAAAGAATTATGGACAAATGATAAAGGAGAATTCTCTTTTACACCTATCTGGTCTGGAAATTACATGGTAGAATATGCTCATACTGAAAAAGCTTCTGGAGATCATAATGGGAAAAAATACGACGAAATCTGGAAAATGGCTACTTACCAAATTACAGTAAAATAATTCTAGAAAAATTCATTCTTAGATTAATTTCAATTCAAGAAACCTTGCTTAACGGCGAGGTTTTTTTGTATTTATAATTCGATTAATACAAAATTAAAACATCATTGTAAAATTCTTAAGCTAATCTTAAGAAAAAAATAAGCAAAATTTAAGCAAGAAAATCACTTCTTAATTTCCTGTTAAAGATGCTGTCTCTTTATATTTGCATTCGATAATTTTTATTGAATCTAAATAAATACCATGAAATATAATTTACTGTTAGCACTAGGATTATTGAGTTTTGCCTCTTACGGTCAAGATTATTCAAGTAACGAAACGACTTCTTCAATAACTGATACTGTAAAAAATAAAAAAGGACAAATTTTAAATGAAGTTGTAGTTACTAAAAACAAGGAACCAAAACCTGTAACAGCAGTGCGCTCAGGATTAAAACCAATGGATAATCCGCAGACAGTACAAGTTATAGGATCTGAAGTTATCGAACAGCAGCAAGCCATCAGATTAAGTGAGGTTTTAAAAAATGCTAATGGTGTCTACGTTGGTTCTGCGCGTGGAGGTGCACAAGAATCTTTTTTCTCTAGAGGTTATGACATGTCTGCCAACAATATGTTTAAAAACGGATTTCGCTATAATGCAGGTTCTATTCCAGATGTTTCTGGTTTAGACAAAGTAGAATTTCTTAAAGGAGGTTCTGCCCTATTATTTGGAAATGTAGCTCCTGGAGGAATCTTAAATCTGGTAACAAAAACGCCTCAATTTAAAAGTGGAGGAGAAATCTCAATGCAAATAGGAAGCTATGCATATTACAAACCAGCATTTGATTTTTATGGAGGTTTAACGAAATCAATCGCATTTAGAATTAATGGTTCTTACGAAAACTCAGAAAGCTTTAGAGATGTTGTAAAAAACGAACGTTTATATATTAATCCATCGTTGCTTTTTGTTATTAATCCAAAAACACAAATTACAGTTCAGGGAGATTATTTAAGTGCAGACTGGACTCCAGATTTTGGAACTGGAATTATTGGTACCAAAATTCTTGATTTACCTCGAAATGCTTTCTACGGATCGCTTTGGTCAAATGGTACAACTAAATCTGCCAGCGCTTCTGTATTATTAAATCATGATTTCAATAAAAACTGGAAGCTTAACTTCAACAGTTCTTTTCAGTCTTATGACAGAGCTTCAAAATCTACAGCGCAATTATCTACAATAAAAGATAACGGAGACTGGACAAGACCATTAGTTCAAAATGAAAATTTAGAACAAATTTTAGGAGATCAGTTAAGTCTTCAAGGGAACTTTAGTACTGGATCTGTAAAGCATCAAATATTTACAGGTGCAGACTGGGAAAACTCTTTTGCTACAGCTTATACTTTTGCGTTTAATCCTGCAAATTATGACACTATCAATCTTTTCAATTTTGATCCGTCAACGCAAAGAAATGATATACCTGACGCGAGAGCAACTCAAATTGCAAAAACAGAAACCAATCGTTTTGGTATTTACCTCCAAGATTTGATTTCAATTACTGAAAAATTTAAAGTATTAGCGGGTGTTCGTTGGTCATGGCAGGAAGCTGAAGTTACTACTTACAAAGAAACTGCGGTTTCAGGAGTACAGACAGTTCGTCCAGAAAATGCAGTCCCAACTGTTGGTGCAAAAAAATTAGATAATGCATTTTCTCCAAAATTTGGTTTGATATACCAGCCAAGAAAAGACGTTTCAATATTCGGAAGTTATTCAACTTCGTTTACTCCAAATACAGGAACAACAGCTGATTTAAAACCAATTGAACCATCTATTATTGACCAATTTGAAGCTGGTATTAAAACCGATTTCTTAAAGGGATTATTAAGCACAAATGTTACTGTTTATCAAATCGTAAACAGCAATCTAGCCCAAACAGCTGAATTTAAAGCTGATGGAAGTTTAAACACTGATACAAACGTAAAAGTTTTAAGCGGTGAAACTAAAAGTAAAGGAGTTGAAATTGATGTTACAGCAAGGCCCGTTGAAGGTTTAAGTATTATTGCCGGTTATAGCTATAACGATATGCGTTATTCTAAAACATCTGGTTTAAATGGAAGTTTTATAGAAGGCGATCGTTTGGTTAGAACTCCTGCCAATACGGCAAACTTAAGCTTTTTTTACACAGTACAAGATGGTTTCTTTAAAGGAGTATCTTTAGGAGCTGTTGGAAATTACATTGGCGACCGTTTAGGTGGATGGAATGACCAACACAGTACTGATACTACCAAATATCCTGATGGTATTTACCATAGAGAAATACCTTTAGAAGGGTATGTTACAATTGATGCTTCTGTGGGATATACTTGGAACAAGTTCTCTATTCTTTGCAAATTATCGAATATTACAAACGAATTAAATTATACCGTTCACGAAAATTACAGTGTCAATCCTATTGCGCCGCGTCAGATAATGACTAGTTTACGCTATAAATTCTAAAATTTTTGAATTAGATTTCTCTTTTTGAGTTTTCGAGAATTTAAACCTCATCTTACAAAAGGTGAGGTTTTTTATTTTGTTAAAAATGTGTCTTTATTTATAAGTACTTTTGTCATCAAATACCATTTAATTTAAAATTCATATATGTCAGATTCCAAAAAAAACCAATTAAAGAAAAGTTTAGGCCTTAGTTTTAACATTGCTGTATTAATTGGAGGAACAATCGGCGTTGGAATTTTACGAACTCCAGGGACAATCGCCGAAATGCTTAATAACTATTGGCTGATTATTGCTTCATGGCTTTTTGGTGGTTTTTATATTTTGCTTGGCGCGAATTCGTATGCAGAACTGGCTACAATGTTACCAAAAGCCGGAGGATCTTATAATTATATCAAAAGAGCTTTTGGCGAATATGCAGGTTTTCTTTCTGGATGGTTTGATTATATCACAAATGTTATTCCGCCTGCCTTTTACTGCATTGTAATCAGCGAATATCTTATTATTTTATTTCCAGCACTGGCTAGTTATTCAACAGTAATTGCGATTTCACTTTTGACCGCTTTTGTATTAATTCATTTAAGCGGCGTCAAAAACGGAAGTGTTATTCAACAGATCACCAGTTTTTTAAAAGTGATTTGTTTTGTGGCTTTAGTCGTAGCTTGTTTCATGTATTCTGGTGTTGAAGTGCCAGCGATTCAAACTGATAACAGCTTCTTTCAAATCGGATTACTATTCGGATTTTTTAAATCTTTACAACTTATTATCGGAACTTATAATGGCTGGAACAGCGCTTGTTTTTTTGCCGAAGAAAATGATGATCCGAGTAAAAATATTCCAAAATCATTATATAGTGGAGTTTTACTTGTTATGGCAATTTATGTTTTGGTTAATGCTGCATTTTTTCACGTACTGCCAATCGAAACTTTAGCCAAATCAAATCTCGCGGCGGCCGATGTGGCGAAAATTCTTTTTGGAGACAATGGCGCAGTAATCGTAACGGTAATTTCTATCTTTTCGTTAATTAGTATTTTGAATGCTTTTATGATGATTCCGCCCCGAATTCTTTACGGATTAAGCCGTGACGGATTCTTTATCGAACAAGGAACGCAAGTCAATAAAGGCGGAACACCAATTGTTGCATTGTTAGTTTCATCTTTTGTCAGTTTATTTTTGATCTGCATCGGTTCTTTTGAAGTATTATTTTCATTTGCCGCTTTTATATCCATTATAGTTTGGGGACTCGCCTACTTTTCTCTTTTAAAACTAAGAACATCAGAACCAAATTTACCAAGACCTTACCGCTCATTTTGGTATCCGTGGACAACGATAATTGCTATTATTGCATCTTTCGCTTTATTGCTTGGATTTATTTACAGCGATCCTAAAAGTTTTATAATTATTATCGGAATTACGATTGTTTCTTATCCTTTGTTTTTGGTTTTGAGAAAAACTAAAAAGGGTTAATTTGAAATTTTCAAACGTCCCGAAGGGACGATACGATTATGAATTTATTTTTTTCTACCGATGAAATGTTCCTACGGAACATATATTGAATCTTTCTATATTCCGATGCAACAGTAATACTTTAGTCTTCGTTCTGCCAATTATTACCCCGTTCTATCGGAACATTTCGTCGGTAGAAAAAGGTTAAACAAAACGTATTTACGTTCCGTAGGAACGTCTGATTATTTTAATTATTTATATTTTTTAGACCTTTAAGAAGTTAGCCGATGAAGGAATAGATGAATTCCAAACATTAGGTTTTCATAATAATCGAAGTATACAGAATTGGGTAGAAAATACTTTAAAACAAAACCCAACAGGTTTTTGAAATCTGTCGGGTCCCTCAATAAAATATACTGTTATCTCCTTGCTTTAAAATATTCTTCTAAACTTTCACATCCCGATAAATCTGAAGTGAATTCAGGAAATTGTTTTTTAACTCGTTTTGAACTAGAATATTCATTCTTTTCAGCATAATCCATCATCCTCAAACAAAGTGCCTTGAATTTATCTGTTTTGGCATTTTGATAAGCTAATTTATAATTTGCGATAGCTTTACCTCTACTTCTATATTCAATGTCATCAATATAGGATTCATTATTGTATTTGTCCCAATATGATCTACTCGAATAACGGCGCATCATCCAGGAATTCCCATAATCTGTCATATTGTAATAGCAATTTGCAACTAAAAAATAGTAATAATCCCGATCTTTTGTTTTTGAGTTATTTGCCAAATTGGTATATTTAATCAAATGCTCAGTTATAGAAAGTTTGGTTACAAAATATTTTTCTTCATGCTGAATAAAGTTTTTTGTATGCTTAAAATCATAAAACGGATTTTGGTCAAACAGATAATACTCATCATATTTTCCTCTTTCCCAACCATTATAATTATCCTGCCAGTATTTTTCAGGTAAATCTTTGAAAGTGGTTAAAGCCTTATTTAATTGATCTTCCCGAATGTATTTTGTTCCCAGTAAATCTTTGAGATAATCTTTATCACGAATAAGCTTAGCATAGATTTTCTTTTCAAAATCAGTTGTATTGTTCTCTTCTATTTTATTTACTATTTTTTGAAGATCATTTGCCGAATAAACAAAATCTAAATAATCAAAATAGGTGTAAAATTCTTCTAGATTTCCAGAAGTTTTAATTCTATTAGAACGCCATTCCACATTATCGTAATTATAACCATAATCTTGTTTATTACTAATTAAAGATATTAAAGCTAATCCATCTTCAATATTCCCTCTAAATTCTAATTCGCGCCCTAAAGCAAAAATAAAACGTTCATCATCTTTATATTTTAAAATAATATCTTCTATTTGAGGTTTTATAACAGCATTTCCATTTTCCTGATTAGCTATAATGCAGAGTGCCTTTATTTTTTCAATTTCTTCTGTTATTTTCTCTTTTGGATATTCTTTTTCAAAAGATTCAATGTGCCTTAAACAAGAAGAATAATCCTTAGATATAAACTGCAAATTAATCTGAATCGCTTTCCAAACTAAGGGATTTTGAGTTTTATTGATTTCAACCGAATTTATGAAATCCAAAACTTCTTTTGCATACAATCTGTCTTTTTCAGAACGTTTTCTTAAAGTTTCAGTTGTTATTTTATCACCCTCATTGATCCACCAAGATGATCCAAATTCAGTGGAAGGCGAATAATTAGAGTAATATGGAGTATAAACCCAATCTTCAATCTTATTAGCTTCTCGTAAAAGCAGAAAATCCAGAATTTCAGATTTTGGATTATTTATATAAATCTTTTTTAAATAATTAAGGTTTTTATCTACTTTCTGTACAGAAGCATAGGCATATATATTTGCTATTTCTTCTTTGCTTTTGGCATATTTTAAAGCTTCCTTAACTTCAAAATCAAAAAAATAATAACTTGCATATCTCTTCTCAGCAGAATTAGCCATCAAATTAACGACATCAATTATTTTCCCTGGATCTGAATTTCTCATTGTATAAAAAAACAGGCTCCAATAATAGAGATAATCTTTTTGTTTATTTCTGAAATTTGATTCAAATACGGATTCTAACTTCTCGCTTCTTAGTGAATAATAGGCAAGCCGAATTGCTAAAAAAGCATACTTACGCTTAAAATATTGGTTTTGTTCTTTTTGTATAATGCGAATTATTTTATCCAATAACGCACTTCGATCATGATCCAAAAATTCAGTTCGTTCCCAAACGTCTTCTTCAAAAGGATTTATTTCGCTGTTTTTAGCTATTTTTAAATATGCAATAGCCTCTTTTTTATTGTTTTCATATAAATACCTGATAAATTCGTTATTACTTTTTGGATTAATATCTGTAAATGATAAATTGAAATTAAAATCCTCTATTTCATTTATTGAAACTTTTTTATTGGTATAATTATACCAATCTATAATATTAGCATCAATTGCTTTATTACTATTTTTTTCATCATAATTATATCCCAAAATATTAGCATTATAATAAAATGCTCCGAATCCGGAAAATTTAAAATACTCTGGTTTAAGAATAGAATACCGAATGTCCTCGCCATACGGGGAATAACCGCAAGCAAAGCTCTTGAAAAAGCTACTTACTAAAAGAGCTGTAAAAACTAGAAATTTCTGCATTGCTGTATTTTTTAAAAGTACTTTCGCCTAAATCAAATAATGAAATTGTGGTGTTTTTATCCAGCTCAACATTATTTTTTATAATTGAAATTGCCTCCATTATTTTTTTTGAATCTACTTCTTCACATTTTATCTGGTCACCAATTCTAAAGTAATTCTTATCATTATAAGTAGTATCTTTTGTTACTTCATACCACATTGGCTTAACTTCTTTTGTAAATGTTTTCATATCGGCAGAATTTATATTCAACAAGCCAGAAAAACGATCATTTTGATACCATTGTGTCCAATAAAAAACGGGTAATGCTACATCCAAATGTAATGGATAACTTCTTCTTTTATTTAAATATGACTTTAATTCATCCAGATCTAAAATGGAATTTTTTGTTTTGTTTTCTAATGGTTTTATTAAGTTGTAGCACATCAGCATTGCTTTATCTACTGGTGGAACTCCCATAATATCTGGATATTTATAAGGATAAAGACGAAGTGTACAACTTATTTGTTTTTTTGAGAGTTCTTTAATCTTTTTCAGCAGATAAAAATACTTGTCTTTAGTTGATTTTGTCCAATCGCAATCAATTTGAATTTCATCATATTCAAAAATTACCTTTTCTTCGTTAAAGTAATATGATTCTTTATGATATTTATCGACTAAAAAAACAATATTATCTGCCAGCTTATCAAGCGATTTTTCATTATTATATTGAAATATCTCATTTCTTATAAAAACAGTCGGCACAATATTTAGAGAATCCAGATTACGAAACATATATTCATTTGGTGAATTTTTTTGATAAGGAAAATTACCCATTGACTCATTATAATCGACTTCAAATAATTTATAGTATATTTTTTTTACCTTTAATTTATTGATCCCTTTAACAGATTCATCATCAAAATACGAACTACTTTTCCAGTAGTAAAAGGCCCTTTCAACATTTTCAATCTTATTTTCTTTATTCGAACAAGACCAAAATACGATTGAAATAAAAAGAAGTAAAATACTGTTTTTCATTATAAATGAGAATAAAATTAAAGAGATAAGTTGTACTTAAAATTATAGATTTTTAATATACTTATATTTAAAAATCATAAACTATTTATCAAACGAAAAAGTAATACATTTATTACAAATAAAAAACCCGACAAATTTTAAAAATTTATCGGGTTTTTATTTGTATACCTAACAGGTTTTAGAAACCTGTTAGGATAGCCATTTCTTATTTCAAGCCAGCAATACTTTGCTCGATTGTAGCAATTTTTGCTAAAGCATCTGCTTCTTTTTGTTTTTCGTTAGCTAAAACTTTCTCTGGCGCTCCGGCAACAAATTTTTCGTTGGATAATTTTGCCTGAACCGATTTTAAGAAACCTTGCGTATAAACCAACTCTGCAGTTAGTTTTGCAATTTCTGCTTCAACATCAATATTTCCTGAAATCGGGATGAAATATTCGTTTGATTTTACACGGAAAGATAATGCCCCGTCAACTTTTGCAGTAACATATTCGAAAGCAGAAACGTTTCCTAATTTCGTCACAATTGAATCAAAATGCGTTGTCAGGTTCTCGCTGTTAATTGCTTTTAATTCGATTGCATCTTTAAACGGAATATTTTTATCTTTTCTGATCGTTCTAATTCCAGAAATTACTTCTGTAATATTATCAAAATCAGTAATTAAATCTGCATTGAATGGTTTTAATTCTGGCCAAGTCGAAACAATTAAAGCTTCTTCTGGAGTTCTATCTGCAATAAACTGCCAAATTTCCTCTGTTAAGAAAGGCATAAATGGGTGAAGCAATTTCAAGTTGCTTTCTAACATTTCGATTGCTTTATCAAACGTTGCTTTATCAATTGGCTGTTGATACGCCGGTTTGATCATCTCTAAAAACCAAGAACAGAAATCATCCCAAACCAATTTATAAATCGCCATAAGAGAATCTGAAATTCTGTATTTCTCAAAATTATCCTCGATATCAACTAAAGTCTGTTGTAACTTCGCTTCGTACCATTCGATTGCTACTTTTGATGATTCAGGCTGAGCGATAGTTTCTGAAACTTCCCATCCTTTAATCAATTTGAAGGCATTCCAAATTTTGTTTGAGAATGCTTTTCCTTGATTACATAATTCTTCATCAAACATAATGTCGTTTCCTGCAGAAGCGCTTAAAAGCAATCCTACACGAACACCGTCAGCTCCGAATTTATCGATCAAGTCTAAAGGATCAGGAGAATTTCCTAATGATTTAGACATTTTACGACGTTGTTTATCACGAACTAAACCAGTCAAATATACATTTGTAAATGGTTTTTCGCCTGCATATTCATAACCTGCAATGATCATTCTCGCAACCCAGAAAAATAAAATATCCGGACCTGTAACCAAGTCATTTGTTGGATAGTAATATTTAAAATCTTCACTTTCCGGATCCATAATTCCACCGAAAACTGACATCGGCCATAACCAAGAGGAGAACCAAGTATCTAAGGCATCAACATCTTGTTTTAAGTCAGATGTTGTAAGTGAGTTGTTAGATGTTTTTTCTTTAGCTAATGCTAAAGCATCTTCGATATTTTCAGCCACTACAAAATCTTCTTTTCCGTCTCCGTAATAATAAGCCGGGATTTGTTGTCCCCACCATAATTGACGAGAAATGTTCCAATCGCGTATGTTGTTTAACCAATGCGCGTATGTGTTTTCAAAACGTTTTGGGTGCAATTTAATATCACCATCAACTAAAACAGATTTAATTGCCGGTTTTACCAAATCTTCCATTTTCAAAAACCATTGGTCTGATAATCTTGGTTCGATTACCGCTTTTGTTCTTTCAGAAGTTCCTACTTTATTCAAGTGGATTTCTGTTTTTGCTAAAGCTCCAATTTCTTCTAATTCTTTTGCAATTTCAGTACGAACCACAAAACGGTCTTTTCCTTGATAATGCAATCCGAAACTATTTAATGTCGCATCTTCATTAAAAATATCAACGATTTCTAGATTGTGTTTTTCACCCAGCGTTTTATCGTTCATATCATGAGCAGGCGTTACTTTTAAACATCCTGTTCCGAATTCTACATCTACATATTCGTCTTCAATAATCGGAATTACTCTGCCACAAATTGGAACGATTGCTTTTTTACCTTTTAAATGTGTAAAACGCTCATCGTTCGGGTTGATGCAAATTGCAGTATCTCCGAAGATAGTCTCTGGACGTGTTGTTGCAATCGTCAAGAAATCTTCTGAACCTTCAATTTTATATTTTAAGAAAAATAATTTTCCTTGTTGTTCTTCGTAAATAACTTCTTCATCAGATAAAGTTGTTTTAGCTTCTGGATCCCAGTTCACCATTCGGTAACCTCTGTAGATCAAACCTTTGTTGTATAAATCTACAAACGATTTAATTACAGATGCAGACATATCTGGATCCATCGTAAACTTAGTACGTTCCCAATCGCATGAGGCACCTAATTTTTTAAGCTGCTCCAAAATTGTTCCGCCGTATTTATATGTCCATTCCCAAGCATGTTTTAGGAATTCTTCACGTGTTAAATCATTTTTATTGATTCCTTCTGCTTTTAATTTAGCTACAACTTTTGCTTCAGTTGCAATAGATGCGTGATCCGTTCCTGGAACCCAGCAGGCATTGAAACCTTTAAGTCGTGCTCTACGAATTAATACATCCTGAATTGTATTGTTCAGCATATGTCCCATGTGAAGGACTCCAGTGACGTTTGGCGGCGGAATTACAATTGTATAAGGTGTTCTATGATCTGGCTCAGAATGAAAATAGTTATTTTTCATCCAGTAATCATACCATTTGTTCTCGATCGTCTTAGCGTCAAATTGTGCTGGAATTGTCATTTATATAGGTTGTTTATTCGTTTAACTGTTTAATCGTTTATTTGGCTAACTGTTTAATTGTTAATTGGTCTTCGGATCAATTATTAATCCTCATTCGATTAAACGAATTAACGATTAAACAATTAAACACCAAAATTGGTTCAATTTTTGTAATTATAACTGAGAGCAAAAGTAAATAATTAAGTACACTATAAAAAGAGAAATAATAATTTGTGTGTTAATTAAAAGAATGTATATTTACTTACAATTAAAAACTAATTTCATATGAAAAATGCAGCCACTTTTATTGCAGTTTTATTGTTTAGTGCAATAAGTTATGCACAAAACGGCCCAAAAATTGAATTTGCAGCCCCTGACAATACAATTGATTATGGAAAAATTTCTAAAGGTGATAATGGGCTTCGCTCTTTTGAATTTACAAATACAGGAGATGCTCCTTTATTAATTACTGGTGCAGAATCAACAGTAAGTTCAATTATAGTAACAAAACCTTCGGCAGCAATTATGCCAGGTAAAAAAGGAAAAATCGATGTAAAATACAACATGGCTTCTGGACCAATTCGTAAAACAATTACTGTTGAAACAAATGCAGTAAATTATCCTGACGGAAGAGTCGCCCTTAAAATTAAAGGTGAAGTTTTATAAAATTTAATCTTATAAATAACAAAAGCCGTTTCTATTTAAAGAAACGGCTTTTTTTTTATTATAAATCTTGTCATTTCGAAGAAGGAGAAATGACAAAATTGTGTAATTACTTTGATATTATTTTTTCTCAGCACATTCTGCACTATCAAATTTATATTTTACGCGTTCAAAATCGATTGGTTTGTCTTTTACTAAATAGGTAACACCCATCGTAGTCTGCATTGTTCCGTTTCCTAAAATAAGTTGTTTGTCACGTTTTAAAAGTGCCATTGGATTTTTGAAAATTTTGTCCTTAGTGGCTGCTTCTTTAAAAGTATAATCTATAAACAAAGTATCTCCGTGAAATTCTCCTGCAACTTCACCGGTTCTTACTGTCACAGGCGCAACCTTCATTATCATGTTACCCGATACTTTTCCGTTTTTTAAATTATTTAATTTTAAATCGACTGTATCCTTTTCGTATATCGCTCTATAGCATTCAGTACTTACAATCTTTTCTCCATCAGCTTTTGCTGCTTCGGCTTCTTTTTGTTTTTCTTCATTTTTACAACTTTGTAATCCAATACAGATTACAAGCATACAAGGCAAAATTAGGTTTTTCATATTTTAAATATTTTGTTTCGAGGTTATTCTATAAAATTAAATAAAAAAGAAATCAACAGAAAGTATTTTGCAAAATTTTCTGTAAAAAACAAAAACCCGACAGGGTTAAAAAACCTGTCGGGCTGGATGATTTGTTTATAAAATGCTTACAAATTCTTAATTACAAATTCAGACCTTCTGTTTAATTCGTGTTCTTCTTCAGAACAAGATTCATCGGTTTTACATTTTATAATTGGCACAGATTCTCCGTACCCTTTTGCAGAAACTCTCTTGGCATCAATTCCAGATTGAATTATAAATTCTCGTGTAGAATTGGCTCTTTTTTGAGATAGATCTTCATTGAATTTTGCATTTCCTCGAGAATCGGTATGTGATCCAATCTCGATTACCATTCCTGGATATTTCTTCATTAAATCGACAACTCGCCCTAAAACAACTTTTGATTCTTTACGGATGTACCACATGTTGTAATCAAAATAAATCGGATCAGTTTTGATGATTAATCGGTCTTTATCGCGTACAACATCTTTTTCTGTCGCTAAAATTTCTTTTACTTTTTCCTGTTTTTTAACTTCTGCAGCAGCTATTGCAGCTTCTTTGGCTTTTTTCTCTTTTTGTTTTAATTCTATTGCAGCAAGTTCAGCTTTTTTCTTGTTTGCTTCTTCGATAAGGATTTCCTGCTTTCTCTTGTTTTCTGCAATTTGTTTTTCTTCCTGCTTAATGGCTTCTAAAGATTTTAATGCTAAAGATGCATCGCTTACAGCATCTCTAGTTTTTCCTAAAGTCAACGATTTAGATTCATTAGTATACTTCTCCTTAAAAGCCGAAACTTTATAAGAAGCTTCGCAGGCCACTGTAAAACTGAATTTTCCGTCGGCTGCAGTTGTTATTGTATTTAAAGTTTTATTCTCTGCATCTTGTAAAATTACCGTTGCATTTTCTAAAGCCAATTTCGTATCAACATCTGTAATTATTCCTGTGATAAATTGTTTACAATCTTCTACAATTAAATCTTTAATTTCTTTGAATTGATAAATATCGTCACTGCCCTTTCCTCCTTCTCTATTCGATGCAAAAAAACCTTCTTTGGTATTGGAATCAATATTAAATGCAAAATCATCTAGATTTGAATTTAACGGCAAACCAATATTAACTGGTTTTGAATATTCATTTCCATTTATTTCAGAAACAAAAACATCTAAAGATCCGTAACCTAAATGTCCATCTGAAGAAAAATAAAGTTTACTGTCAGCAGATGCAAAAGGAAATTGTTCTCTTTTATCTGTATTTACTAATGGACCTAAATTCTTTGGATTATCGAATGCTCCTTTATTTACATTTACAGAATAAATATCAAACGAACCTAGAGAACCCGGCATATCAGAAGCAAAATACAATACTTTTTCATCTGCACTTAAAGCTGGATGTTCAACAGAATAGTTCGGACTATTGAAAGGAAGCGATGTAATATTGGTCCATTTCCCGTTCACTAATTCAGCTTTAAAAATCTGAAGATTAGAGATTTTTTTGTCGTCTTTCTTTTTCTTTCCGTTTTTAGAATTGTTTCGGGTAAAATACATTGTTTTACCATCTTTGGTAAAAACAGCATTTGATTCGTGCATTCCTGTTTTTAATTCTTTAGCAAAATAGTGTACAATAGAATCCGACGCATTAATATTTTTTAACGGAATGGTAACTAAATTCAAATAGGTTTCATTGTCCCATTTGTATTTTTTATCAAACCAGCCAGGCTTTAATTTGACTCCTGCAAAAACAAGATTCTCTTTATATTTTACGGCTCCAAATTCAGAGTTGGGAGTATTTATGGGCAAGTTTTTAATCTCGAAACGCTTTCCTATTGCGGTAACATTTTCTAATGTTTTAAGCTCTTTTTCGAAATTAATAACGTCTTCTGCATTAGCAGATTTAGAATAATATTCTTTTAAAGCTGCATTGGCATCATCAGCACTATTGGTTGCTTTTAGAGTTTGCGCATATCTAAAATAATAAGCTCTATCTAAATTATTACCATAATTATTAATTAGTAGACGATAATAACGCTGTGCTTTTACCAAGTCGTTGGTATAGAAATAAGAATCGGCTAGATTTTTTATTACTTCTTGCGAAGGTTTTTCGTCAGCTAATTTTTGGTATAAAACAATTGCTTCGCTGTAATACGTTTTATCAAAAAATCGTTTTGCACGAGCTAATTCCTGATCTTGGGCATTTATAAACTGTATTGAAAATACGAATATAATAACGAGTAGTTTTTTCATATTTTTCATTTTAAAAGAATCTTGGTGATTTATCAAATCCTTTTCCTAGTAAATCTAAATCGAATAACAGCATAATTTCGTGCGTTCCTGAATTAAACTGACCGAAGTTCGTAAGTGTATAATCGTAAGCGTAACCCACTCTTAGTGTTGGTGTAACATTTATATTGAACAGTGCACTTACCGAATCGTCAATTCTATAAGCTGCACCAAATTCAAACTTTTCGTTGTACAAAACATTTGCTGTAACATCTAAAGTTATTGGTGAACCTTTTACAAATTTGGACATAAATGCCGGTTTTAATTTCAACACATCATTGAGCTGAAAAACATAACCTGCCGTTAAAAAAGTGTGTATTTCTTCAGAACCAAAAGCATTTACTCCTGATTTTTCTTCGATATATTTAGATTTTAGCAAATTAGGAACAGATAATCCAACATACAAATTGTCTCTAAAATAGTAAGCTCCAACTCCAATATTGGGTTTAGTGGCATTTATGTTTTCTGAAAAAGCAAAATCAGTTTGCGGGTCTGTGAAACGAAAACCATTAAAATTGCTTTGCATAGATGAAAATCCAGCTTTTAAACCTAGTGAAAGTTTATTTTGTCCGCCTAGTTTTAAGACATAAGCAAAATCGGCGTAGACATTATTTTCTTTTTTGGCACCATCTCCAATATCATCTGAGATGAACGAGATTCCTGCTTCTACTTTATCTGTAATGGCAGTGTGCCCGAAAAATGTAAATGTTTTTGGAGCTCCAACTGCACCAACCCATTGTGTTCTATATAGTCCTCCAAAATTCATCATTGCGGGAACTCCTGTTGCATACGCGGGATTTACGACACTCATATTGTACATGTAATGTGTATATTCTGGATCCTGCTGTGCAGAAACTGATAAGTAGAAAAGGAAATTTATAAAGAGTAGTATTTTTTTCATTTGAAAATTATATTAGAAATATAAAAAGAGATTTATCGATTTAAATAAAGACGGCCTTGCTGCGGCGGTTTATTATCTTTATTAAAATGAAGCACATAAAAATAAACTCCGTTGGGTGCAACTCCGCCGGCGATACCGCTCTTTTCATAGTTCATTCCGTCCCAAGCTGGTTTATTTTTATCTCCTTTATACATTCCGTTTCCGTATCTATTATAAATTTCAAGTGTGTAATTTGGGTATAAGAATTCAATATCTTTTATCACAAATGAATCGTTTGTACCATCCCCGTTTGGAGAAAATCCATCGGGAACAAAAAAGTCATTTGGCACATTATCACATCCTGTTAATGTAACAGTGACTTCGATATATTCTGAAGAGAAACAGTCTGTACTTGGAAAATTAAATCCATAATATCTGCCTTGTTCAATCAGATGAGTTGTACTAGATAATAAATTTCCATTATTCGGAGCATCATACCAAACCACACTTGAAGGAACATTGGTATTATTGGATAAATCTGCAATCGTTGGATTATTTAATCCACAGAAATTTTGCCCATCTGAATTTAATACGGGAGCTGGTGAATCGTTTATGGTAACTATAACTACGGTAGCTTCAGAAGTACATCCCGCGAGCGAAGTTTCTCTTACATAATAATTACCAGATTCTAAAATCAAAGTACCTGCCAATGGCGTGGTTGATGTTGCTGAATTGTACCATTTATATTGATTTCCGTTGGGAACTAAATTAGCAACCGCAGCTTCATCAACTTTACAAAAAGATTGAGGATTTACTGTTGGCGGAACTGGTATTGGGTTGATAATAAAACTGTCTAAAACATTAGTTAAGTTAATATCACAACCAGTAATATCGTTCTTTAAATTTGTTAATGAAATAATTGTTGAGCCAGTATTTAAAAGTAAACCTGCAGGAATCTGAAATTCTGTTTTTCCGTTAACAGCGGTCAAAGTAATTGTTTCTGAAGCAATATTATCTCCAAGAAGCATATAATTAATTGTAATATTAGTTAGGTTTCCTAATCCCGAAATTGTTACTGAAACGGGATCATTTAAACAATGATCGCTTACTGCTACACTAACTGTCGCAGCATTTGGGAGCGGATTAATAATTAAATTTCCTCTTACATTTGCTGTATTGGTACAAGTAGTAACGGTATTGGTGATATTAGTTATTACTATAGATGAAGCGCCGCTGTTTCTATTTAAGTTTCCTGGAATTACAAAATTTGCTTCTCCCCCAGATACTGTTATATTCCGTGTCTGCCCTAATGCAAAATTATCTCCTGTAACATTGTATACAATATTATAATTGCCATCTGGCAGTAAAGCTGCATTTTTTAAATAAGCCAAAGCATCTTTATTTTGGCATGTTGGATCAAGCGTTAACACTGCACCATCTAAGCGTGGAATTGGATGAACTTCAAGAACATCAGATAAATTATTGACAATATTTACACAGGCTCTTTTACTTGTAGTTGCTACAATATTGGTAATAGTCAGCGTAAATTTACCTACTTGTCTAAAGTAAGAAGACGAAACTGGAAAATTAAGAACTCCATTCACAAAACTAGAAGTAATCGTTTGACTTCCTCCGTTTGGTCCAGATACATTAAAAGTTACTTCGTATTGTCCGTTTGGAATAGGCTGAGCCCCTTGTGTCAATGTTGCAGAGTAAACCGCTGTTGGAATTTCTGGTTCACATATATCTTTAACGACATCAACTTTTGCTCCTGTAAAATCAAGTCTTTTTTCTATTGTTACCTTAACAGCTGCAGTTTTATCTGGGCAAACTTTATTATTTGGAGTAGCATAAACAGTATAGTTAAACTGATATTCTCCTGGTCCGCGTGCATTGTATAAATCCTCTAAATTCACATTATGATCTGTTGGAGAAGTAATTCCAGGACCGCTCCATTCACCGCCACCGTCTTGACCAGAAAGTCTAGTATTTAAATCTAAGTCTGTATAATTTGAAATCTCCGTATCAGCACAAATTAATAAGTCGCTCGGAGTTCCTTCTTTTGGTGCTCTAACAACAGTTATAATTACTGTAGAAGAAGGCGAATCTGTCGAACAAGCAAGCACAGGCGGAACGGTATAAGTATATTGATAAGCTCCTTTTTTATCAGTTATCGGGATAGATGATTCTGGTAAAGGCTGTCCGCTGCTGTCTGTCCAAACTCCATTAGTGTGCGGAGCCATAACGGTACCATTGAAAGCGGTAAAGAGATTAAAAAAATTTTCGTCGCTACACACGGTTGCATAAGGAGCTGGTACACCAGCATACGCGCCAATTCTTATCGTGATCTTAGCGGTTCTGTTGGTACATCCTGCTGTAACTGGGGCAGTATAAGTGTATACATAAGTACCTCCACTGCTTATAACTTGAGCATTCAGCGTTCCATTTACTGCGTCTAATCCTCGAGGGTTAGTATTTGCAGTCCATGTCCCTCCTGGCACTGGAGTTCCTCCTAATAAAGAAAACAAAGAAATATTTTGATTTACTGGATCTGCAATAGTAGTACATAAATCTAATTGTGCATCAGATCCTGCACATTGTGCAGCAACTTTTGTGGGTAAAACCAATAAACAAGTAAAAACAAATAGTATTTGTAAGAAATTAAAGTAGTTTTTGGCCATAGATTAAATTTTTGTTAAACATAATAAAATATCTAGGCAAAAATCTAATTTTAACAAACATTTTTTCACAAAAAATAAAAATTTCTTTAAAATAATTTTATAAAAAACCAATTTTACTTAACGTTAAGTTATTCTTTGTCAATTTTAAAGTTCATCTTCTAATTTGAATCTGAATTTGAGTACTACACTATTTCTTTCTATTTCTAAATTTATCCAAATATCATCTTCAGATTTTAAAAGATTGTTTATCTGCTGTAAACTGTATCTGTATGGTTGCGTATTATTTATGCTTATTATGATATCACCTTTGCGTAAACCACATTTTTCTGCAGCTGAGTTCTTGCGCACATTCACTATTTCATAAACCGGCTTAAGGGCAAATTTGTATTTAAAATTGTTATTATTTTTGTCTTTTTCCTGTAATTCATCAATGGTCGAGGCCACTTGTACAGTTTCAAGATGAACGGTCTCCTGTACCCACTGCAAGCCGTTATGCTGAACCGTAATCCCACTTTTATTATAAGTAAACGGTTCGTTAAATTTGCTGTTTTTCTTTAAGTATAACTTTTTCTCCTTATAATCAAGTACAACGGTAAAACGTTTTAGAACCTCTCCTCCAACAGAACCAATACGTCCTGGAACCATCTTCACATTTCGGATAGAAACTGAATCGGGAAATGAAACAATTGGTTTTCTAAAATCAAATTCGTCAATCGAAAATTTATCGATTTTAGCGCGATGTCCTTCAATATCACCGCTGAAGCCTTTTCCTAAGAAATCGGGAAAATTTTTGTCTGGAAGCCTGATTGTATTATTCTCAAAAATCCAGAAAGCATCACTATTTCCAATATCAATTAAAAGTTTTGCCGGAATATCAACATTATTTACTGTAGCTGTAGTTAGAATATAAGGTTTTGATCTTTCTATAGTTATCGGGATTTGTTTGAATTTCTTATCCAATTTGTCCTGAAATTTATTATTTCTGGTATAAACTATAATTTTCTTTTTTTGATAATTAATTTCAACTACATTATTTCGGAAGAATTTATGACCAATGATTCCGTTAACAGGGATTCCGATATGAGAAGATAAATTGAAACTTTGATCCAAAATAATAAAAACCATATGGTCGTCTGATCTTAAACCATGTGTTTCTAAAATATTTTTTGTTGATTTTAAACCCTCAATTTCTTCTTCACTTCCAAGACCCCTAAGTTTTATTTTTTCGACATTATTAAAGCTTACTTCCTGCTTGTCTTCCATACTGAACAAAATAGTTTCTTCAACACCCGAATCCAATAGAAAATTTAGTTCTACTCCGTTTACTTTAATAGGAATAAAAATAAGATTATTAATCAATTTAAAAGGGACTGTAGCCTTTGCTGCATTGTTTTGTAATAAAAAATCGCCTTGTCCGAAAAGCAAAAAAGGTAAGAATAACCCAAAAAACAATACTATATATTTTTTCATTGGCAATATTTTATTATAAAATTAGTAAATATATTTATTATTGTTACATTTTTGCAAGTACCCTTATTGTTTACGTTAAATTCGAAAAAAAAATGCAAATTTGCACTTCAATAATTTATACTCATGCCTACAATTTCACACAAGGGAAGAAACATGCCCGAATCTCCGATACGTAAGCTTGCTCCTTTTGCAGATCTAGCAAAGAAAAAAGGACACAAGGTGTATCACTTAAACATTGGTCAACCGGATATCAAGACACCGGAAGTGGCCATCGAGGCGGTAAAAAATATTGATTTAACTCTTATAGAATACAGTCCGTCTGCCGGATATGAAAGCTATAGAAAGAAATTAGCTCATTTTTACCAGCGCCAAAATGTAAACGTTAACACAGAAGACATCATTGTAACTACTGGTGGTTCTGAAGCCTTACTATTCGCGTTGGCCACAATAACAGATCCTGGAGATGAAATTATTATCCCAGAACCTTTTTATGCTAATTATCACGCATTTGCATCGTCTACGAGCGCAACTGTAGTACCACTTGTTTCTACTATTGAAACTGCATTTGCTTTACCAAGTATAGACGAAGTTGAAAAATTAATAACACCAAAAACAAAAGCCATTCTGATTTGCAACCCTGGAAATCCGACTGGATATTTATATTCTGAAGCTGAAATTAAGCAATTGGCTGGTTTGATTAAAAAACACGACTTGTACTTAATTGCTGATGAAGTGTATCGTGAATTTTTATACGACGGAGATGATGTACATTTTTCTGTAATGAATTTAGAAGATGTACAGCAAAACGTAATTATGGTCGATTCTGTTTCTAAACGTTACAGTATGTGCGGGGCAAGAATTGGCTGTTTGGTTACTAAAAACAAAGATGTTTTAGCAACGGTAATGAAATTTGCTCAGGCACGTTTGAGCCCGCCTACAATTGAACAAATTGCCTGCGAAGCTGCTATTGATACGCCTCAAAGTTATTTTGATGAAGTAATTGATGAATATAAAGAACGCCGCAACACGCTAATTGCCGAATTAAATAAAATTGAAGGAGTTATTGTAACAAAACCAAAAGGTGCTTTTTATTGTATTGCTGAGCTTCCAATAAAAGATTCTGATGATTTTGCACAATGGCTTTTAGAAAGCTATAATTTAAACGGCGAAACTGTAATGATTGCTCCTGCCAAAGGTTTTTATTCAACTCCTGGCATGGGATTAAATCAAGTGAGAATTGCGTATGTATTGAATAAGCAAGATTTAATTACTGCAGTAAATATTTTAAAAGAGGCTTTATTGGTTTATAATAACAGATAATCAAGATTTTAAAAACAAAATTCAAAAAGACAATAACCCTTTCGTTATTGTCTTTTGTGTTTTAAATTAGAACATTATAACTGTTAATTTAGATTATATCCAAAAAGGAACAATTAAATCGTAAAAACCATAGAAAAGGTTTCCTATTTATTAATTATCTTTACCGCCTTAAAAAGATATACCCATTATAATAGTAGTTTTTAATGATAAATAACGAAGATTTTTTAGACGAAATAGGTGACAGTCATTTCAGCAGTAATGCCAAAAACCCTTTAAGAGAAGATGCTTTTGACTTAACTGATTAGGAAAAAATAGAAAAAATAAAAAAAGATGTCGAAAACATTCTACAAACTCTTGGAATGGATTTGACAGACGACAGCATTAAAGGAACTCCAAATCGAGTTGCAAAGATGTTTGTAAAAGAGATTTTTGGAGGTCTTAATCCTGCAAAACAGCCAAAAGCTTCTACTTTTGACAACAATTACAAATACGGTGAAATGTTAGTAGAAAAAAACATTACTGTTTATTCTACCTGCGAACACCATTTACTTCCAATTATCGGACGCGCTCACGTGGCTTACATCTCAAGCGGAAGAGTTATTGGTCTCTCTAAAATGAATCGTATTGTTGAATATTATGCTAAAAGACCTCAGGTTCAAGAGCGTTTAACAATGCAGATTGTTCAAGAACTTCAAAAAGCTTTAGGAACCGAAGATGTTGCCTGCGTTATCGATGCAAAACATCTTTGTGTAAATTCACGCGGAATCAAAGATATCGAAAGCAGTACTGTAACTTCTGAATTCGGAGGAAAATTCAAAGACCCTCAAACGAAGAGAGAATTTTTAGATTATATAAAACTAGACACTCAGTTCTAATTTTATACAATAATTCTATTATATTTATGGTCTAGCCCTGATAGAAGCGGCATCCTTTTGTGGTGGGGTTCACCACAAAAGATATAGCGAATAGCAGGATTAGCTACTAAAAAACATCAATAAACAATTATGCCGTTATACAATACACAACCGCTGAAAATATACAATTCGCTTTCTGGCGAAAAAGAAGATTTCAAACCAATCCATGAAGGAAACGTTGGAATGTATGTTTGTGGTCCTACGGTATATAGCAATGTTCACCTAGGTAACGTGAGAACTTTTATGTCTTTCGACGTAATCTTCAGATATTTTCTGCATTTAGATTATAAAGTTCGCTACGTTAGAAACATTACCGATGTTGGGCATATCGTAGATGATGTCGATGAAGGTGAAGATAAAATTGCAAAAAAAGCCCGTTTAGAACAATTAGAACCAATGGAGGTTGTACAGCGCTATACTGTAGATTTCCATAACATTCTAAAAGCTTTTAATTTTTTACCGCCAAGTATTGAGCCTACAGCGACGGGACATATTATTGAACAGATTGAAATCATCAAAAAAATTATTGATAAAGGTATTGGTTATGTTGCCAACGGTTCTGTATATTTTGATGTTGTAAAATACAACGAAACCAATAATTACGGCATTCTAAGCGGTAGAAATATCGATGATATGCTTGCAAACACGAGAGATCTTGACGGACAATCTGACAAAAGAAATCCGCAGGATTTTGCACTTTGGAAGAAAGCAGAACCAGAACATATCATGAGGTGGCCTTCACCTTGGAGTGATGGTTTTCCAGGCTGGCATCTTGAATGTACTGCTATGAGTACTAAATATCTTGGAAATCATTTTGATATTCACGGAGGTGGAATGGATTTAAAATTTCCTCACCACGAATGTGAAATTGCCCAAAATGAAGCTTGTACTGGCCAATCTCCTGTAAATTACTGGATGCATGCTAATATGCTGACTTTAAACGGAAAGAAAATGGCTAAATCGACTGGAAATAATATTTTACCAGGCGAAATTCTTAGCGGAGAAAATAACATTCTAAGCAAACCATTTTCTGCTTCTGTAACTCGTTTTTTCATGCTTCAGGCACATTACAGAAGTATTTTAGATTTTTCTGATGATGCGATTGTTGCTGCAGAAAAAGGATATAAAAGATTGATGGAAGCAGTAGATGCTTTACCAAATATTACTGCAGGAAACACAAGTTCTATAGATTTTGCAGCATGGAAACAGCTTTGCTATGACGCAATGAATGACGATTTCAATACACCAATTTTAATCGCTCAGTTGTTTGAAGCCGTTCGTTATATCAACTTATTAAAAGACGGAAAAGAAACTATTTCTGCAAATGATTTAGCAGATTTTACAACAGCTATAAATGCTTTTGTGTTTGATGTTTTAGGACTTAGCGATGAGAAAAGTGCTGAAGGAGACAATGATAAATTAGAAGGAGTAGTTAATATGCTTATCGGAATGAGAAATCAGGCGAGAGCAGATAAAAACTTTGCCCTTTCTGACCAGATTAGAGACCAATTAATTGCTCTAGGAATTCAACTAAAAGACGGAAAAGAAGGAACATCTTTTAGCATTCAGTAAAGAAATTAAAACTTTGGATGTAACAAAATTCTTTTAAAGACAACAAATAGAAGTCTGGAAAAACTAGACAATAAGTATTGATAAAATGTTATCCAAAATTCTAATATATCCATTTGTACTCTTGGTTCGTTTTTATCAAACGGCAATTTCTCCGTTTACACCAGCGTCCTGCAGATTTGAACCTACATGTTCGACTTACATGATCCAAGCTTTGCAGACTCATGGATTATTCTACGGCGGATTTTTAGGAGTAAAACGTATTTTAAGCTGTCATCCTTGGGGAAGAAGCGGTTACGATCCTGTACCAGAAAAGAAATGCAGTCATAAACATTAACCTTTTATAAAACAGCACTTTACATTAAATATTTATTTTTACAATATATAAAACATTTTACATGACACACGCCTTAAATTTTGTTTGGAATCCCTCAGAAGGAATCAATTTAGGATTTTTTATGATTCGCTATTACAGCTTAATGTTTGTAATTGCTTTTCTTTTAGGATGGTTCTTAATGAAAAAGATTTTCGAAAGAGAAAACGAATCACTAGAAAAATTAGATTCATTATTTGTTTGGACTGTTCTTGCAACTTTAATTGGTGCGCGTTTAGGACATGTTTTCTTTTACGATTGGGAATATTTCAGAAACCATTTACTGGAAATTTTCCTTCCTTTTAGATTCGAACCAAAATTCGAATTCACCGGTTTCCAAGGATTAGCGAGTCATGGTGCAGCAATTGCTATTATTGTTGCTATGTATTATTATAGTAAAAAGATTCTAAAACGTCCTTTATTATGGATTTTAGACCGTATAGTAATTCCTGTTGCCAGTGGAGCTATTTTTGTTCGTTTAGGTAATTTCTTCAACTCAGAAATTATTGGTAACGAAACTACATCTGCATTTGGGATCCGTTTTTTACATGATAAATTCAGCAAAAATGAAGCTGTACAAAAAACTGGAATTGCCGATCCTGTAGAAGCCTACAATGCAATTGCTACAAATCCAAAATTTGCTGATTTATTAGCTCAGGTTCCAGCAAGACATCCTGCACAATTATACGAAGGGTTCTCTTATATTTTTGTCTTTGCAATTTTGTACTTCTTATACTGGAAAACAAATACTAGACTGAAATCTGGTTATTTATTCGGATTGTTTTTAGTTCTTTTATTTGTTGTTCGATTTGTTGTTGAATTTGTAAAACAAAGCCAAGGCGGTATAGAAGAAGATCTAGGTTATTTTTCAACAGGACAATGGCTGAGTATCCCATTCATAATCATTGGACTTTTCTTTGTTATTAGAGCACAAAGAAATCCACTTGCAGAATCATAATAATAATTTTTATATTATACAAAACGCCCAATATCTGAGATATTGGGCGTTTATTTTTTATAATTGATACGAAATACCAAACTCAACATTCTTTGTATTATAGCCCGCATTTGAGCTTCCTAAACCTGCATTTGATACATGTCGCAAACTCGGACGAATATCAATCTGAAATTGATCATAAGCAGCCGTAAAACCAACAGCCAAAACATCTGCAAAAGCAAAACCTTTAGACATACGCTCAGTTTCTGTATCTGTTATCATTGGTCCAATACTTCCTAAAACATAACAAGAGAATATTTTTCCTATTGGTTTTCTCACCATAAAGCCCAAATTAAGAACATATTCGTGAACGTTTTTCAATTGCATATACTCAACTCTTTTCTGTTCAAAATTTGGCGTCTCCGGCTTTACGAAGTATAAATTCAATAACTGATGTTTTCCAAAATTTATTTCTGGCTGTACTAAAATATCATATTCAAAATTTCGAGTTTTCTTCAGTCTATAATACAACTGCGCTTTATAAAAATGATTGGTAAAAGTATAATCAGTATTATTGAATTCGCTTCCGAAACCATAACTCATTCCTATTCTAAAGTCACTGCTTTTCTGCTGAGCATTGATATTCAGTACTGCAAACAGAAGAACTACCGTGAATATTCTTTTTCTACTCATAAATAGGATTTGGATCTGAGATACAAACATAAAAAAAAGATCCAGTTTTCACTGGATCTTTCTTATTTTAAAAACAAAGTTTAATTACGCTTTGTTGTGTTTGTCTTCGATTGTATGCTTCTCATCTTTAGAAATCGTATCAACCAATACTGGAGTAGCGATAAATAATGAAGAATAAGTACCCACGATAATACCAATTAACATAGCAAAGATAAATCCTCTAATTGATTCTCCACCAAAAATAAACATTGTTAATAATACAATGATCATCATTAATGAAGTATTCAACGTTCTTGATAATGTAGTATTAATAGAAGCGTTTACGATATCTTCGAAACTACCTTTACGGTTTCCGATGATAAACTCTCTCACCCTGTCAAATACAATTACAGTATCGTTCATAGAATAACCGATTACAGTTAAAATCGCAGCGATAAAGTGCTGATCCATTTCCATGTGGAATGGCATGAATTTGTAACATAAAGAGTAAATTCCTAATACGAAGATCACGTCATGCGCAACAGCTGCAATCGCACCTAATGAATACTGCCATTTACGGAAAGATACCATTAAGTATAAGAAAATAACTGCCATCGCTCCAAGAACCGCCCAGTATGAGTTAGTTTTAATATCCTCAGAGATAGAAGCCCCAACTTTAGAAGCTTGTAATACACCTACTCTTTTTCCATCAAATGAATTGATGAATTTATCGTAAGTAGTATTTGGGAAATATTTCTGTAAAGAAGCATATAATTTTTGGTTCACTTCTTCATCAATAGCAACACCATCTTCTTTAATTTTATATTTAGTAGTGATTTTCAATTGATCATCATCACCTAAAATTTTAGCCTCAACCGGAGTTCCAAAAGCAGCAGATAATTCATCTGAAACTGCAGTAGCATCTACAGGTTTTTCAAATTTAACTTGGAAAGTTCTACCTCCAACAAAATCCACACCTTCATCTAATCCGTTCACGAAGAAGATAGAAATTAAACTTACTACAACTACAATTGAAGAGAAGATGTAAGTGAATTTTTTAATCTTGATAAAGTCAAAATGGAAATTAGTAAACCAGTTTTTAGTAATATTTGTAGAGAAAGTTAAATCTCCTTTTCCTGCAATATTTCTATCAATAAAGATTCTAGCAATAAATATTGATGTAAACAATGAAGTTACAATACCAATTAATAATGTTAAAGCGAAACCTTTAATAGGACCCGTTCCAAAAATGAATAAGATAGCTCCAGTTAAAACGTGAGTAACGTTAGCATCAATAATAGAACGCATTGCACCGTGCCATCCGTAAGAAGCTGCAACTGCTTCAGAAAGTGATTTTCCTTCACGTAATTCCTCTTTTGCTCTTTCGTATATAATAATGTTAGCATCTACCGCTGTACCTAATGTTAACACGATACCTGCAATACCTGGTAATGTTAATACAAAACCAAAACTTGCCATAATTCCGAATAAGAAAAGTAAGTTCAATAATAAAGCAAGGTTTGCATACCATCCAGCTTTACCATAATAGAATACCATCCAAACGCAAACTAATAAGAATCCTAATACAGAAGAAATTGTACCTGCATCAATAGCTGCCTGCCCTAAAGATGGACCAACAACAGTTGATTGAATAATATCTGCAGAAGCTGGTAATTTACCTGCGTTTAAAACGTTAGCTAAATCTTTAGTTTCAGCAACATCAAATGAACCTGTAATTTCAGATCTTCCTCCAGCAATAGGACCACTTGTTACACCTGGAGCAGAATATACGATATCATCTAAAACAATAGCGATATAACTTTTTTGAGCGAATGCTCTACCTGTTAACTCTTCCCAAACTTTAGCACCTTGGCTGTTCATTTGCATAGAAACTGCAGGTTTACCCATCTGGTCAAAAGTATCTTTTGCATCAGTAACAACACCACCGCTCATTGCTGGGTTATTGTCTCTGTTTCCTTTTAAAGCATATAATTCAACAACTTCAATATCTTTAGCACTTGCTAAATCTTTTGCTTTTTGATCTTTTATAGTAGTTGGTTTACTCCAAACAAATTTTGCATAATGTTGGTCAGCAGCCAATAAAACTCTAATTTCTGGTCTTTTAAAATAAGCATTGATAGTAGCAGTATCTTTTGGTGCGAAGTAACCTAAAACTGGTCCACCACCTTGACCTACAATTTTATCAAATAAAGGATTATTTCCTTTTTTAGTATCAGCAGAATCTTTAGCATCTGTTAATAAAGCATTCAATGAATCTTTAGCAACAGTTTTAGTTTCAGTTTTCTTAACTTCAGTTTTCTTCAAAGCTTCGTTAGCTGCAACTAAGAAATTACCAATTTCTTCAACTTTATAAGTTTCCCAGAACTCTAATTGAGCTTTTCCACCTAATAATTTTTTAATTCTATCAACATCTTTAGCACCTGGAAGCTCTACTAAGATTCTTCCTGTTTCTCCTAATTTTTGGATGTTTGGCTGTGTTACACCAAATTTGTCAATACGCTCTCTTAATACTTTAAAAGCACTTTCTACAGACTCATCAACTTTTCTTTTGATAACTTTTTGAACCTGTGCGTCAGACATTTGAAAATCTACACCACCTTCTCCTTGAAGACTTCTGTTAGCAAAAATATCTGGAGAAGCTAATTTTACGCTTCCTCTTGAGTTTGCATCAAAAGCTTCAAAAAACTTATTTAAATATGTTTTGTTACCTTCTAAATTTGCAGATGCATCAGCTAATGATTTATTAAAAACTGGATTTTTAGAATTATTAGCTAAACCTTTTAAAACATCTTTAATAGAAATTTGAAGAATAACGTTAATTCCTCCTTCTAAGTCAAGACCTTTATTAAGCTGCTTATTTTTCACTTCGTTATAAGTGAAATCAGTAAAACCAAGATTTAATACTTTCTCTTTACCAATAGAATCTAAATATTTCAGCTCCTTATCAGGATTATCTCCTGCAAAAGCTTTAGCTTCACTTTTGACACCATTTGCCACAAAAGTGAATGATAGTTGGTAAATACTCACCAATGCAAATAGAATTGCGAAAAATTTAATAAGTCCTTTATTCTGCATTATTACTAAAAATTAATTATGTTTTATTTTTGTTTTTGTTTTAAAGTCCCATAAAATAAGCCCTGACATGATTTTTTAAAACAAAAATACGAGATCACGAATTACCAATTTTTTTTTAAACCGAGCAAATATATAATTAACAAAAATATTAACCAATTTATTTATTAATTAATCTCAAAAAAAAAGCTGCAAAAGTGCAGCCTTTTCTCTTTTATGCCGTTTTTATTATACTAAAATCGTTTTTAGAGCATCATTCATACTTCGAACTGCATCTGCACTTTTTGCAAATAATGCTTTTTCCTGATCGTTTAAGTTAATATCTAAAATTTCTTCTACTCCGTTTTTACCAATTATACATGGCACTCCTATACATATATCGTTTTGACCATATTCTCCTTCTACGAAAACAGAACATGCAATCATTTTCTTTTGATCATTCAAAATACTATCTACTAAATAGGCTACAGAAGCTCCTGGCGCGTACCAAGCAGATGTTCCCAATAAACCCGTAAGAGTTGCACCTCCTACCATAGTGTCTGCTGCTGCTTTTTGCAATACTTCTTCTGAAAGAAATTCTGACACTGGAATTCCATTATAAGATGCCAAACGAGTTAGCGGAATCATAGTTGTATCACCATGCCCTCCAATTACCATTGCTGAAATATCATTTGCAGGTTTATCTAAAGCTAATGAAAGATATGTTCTAAAACGAGAACTATCCAAAGCCCCGCCCATTCCTATAATTCTATTTTTTGGAAGACCAGTCGCTTTTAAAGCCAAATACGTCATAGTATCCATCGGATTCGAAACTACAACAATTATTGTATCTGGAGAATATTTTAATACATTTTCAGCAACTGTTTTAACAATTCCTGCATTTATACCAATTAATTCTTCTCTTGTCATTCCTGGTTTTCTTGGAATTCCTGATGTAATAACTACAACATCACTTCCAGCAGTTTTAGAATAATCGTTGGTAACGCCAGATACTTTAGTATTAAAACCAGTATTTGTCGCGCATTGTGTAATATCCAATGCTTTACCTTCGGCAAAACCTTCTTTAATATCCAACAATACTACTTCGCTGGCAATTCCTCTATAAGAAATAACATCAGCACATGTAGCTCCAACATTTCCTGCTCCTACAATGGTAACTTTCATATTTTATACTTTATCGGTTATTAATTATTTGTCTATCCCTAAAAAAGACAATTCGTTTAATTGTCTAGTAAATTTAAACAATTAAACGAATTGAAATTATTAATTTTTTATTTTATGCGTCGATATTTGCGTAAACTGCATTTTTCTCGATAAATTCTCTACGAGGCGGTACTTCGTCACCCATTAACATAGAGAAAACTCTATCTGCTTCTGCTAAACTATCAATGGTTACCTGACGTAATGTTCTGAAGTTTGGATCCATTGTAGTTTCCCACAATTGCTCCGCATTCATCTCTCCAAGACCTTTATAACGTTGAATAGCGGCGCTTCCACCCATTCTCTCGTTTGCCTGATCACGCTGCACATCATTCCAAGCATATTCTTTTTTGTTTCCTTTCTTAACTAAATACAAAGGAGGCGCTGCAATGTAAACATGGCCTTCTTCGATTAGCTCTTTCATGAAACGGAAGAAGAACGTTAATATTAAGGTAGAAATGTGGCTACCATCGACATCGGCATCACACATGATGATTACTTTGTGGTAGCGTAATTTTTCAATATTAAGGGCTTTACTATCTTCTGCAGTTCCTACAGTTACTCCTAAAGCAGTAAATATATTTCTGATCTCTTCGTTTTCGAATACTTTATGATGCATCGCTTTTTCAACGTTCAAAATCTTACCACGTAATGGCAGAATTGCTTGAAAGTTACGATCACGTCCTTGTTTTGCTGTTCCACCAGCCGAATCTCCCTCGACTAAGTAAACCTCACATCTTGCAGGATCCTGCTCAGAACAATCTGATAATTTTCCTGGAAGTCCACCGCCGCCCATAACGGTTTTACGCTGTACCATTTCACGAGCTTTTTTCGCTGCGTGACGTGCCTGAGCCGCTAAAATTACTTTTTGGATGATTACACGAGCATCATTTGGATTTTCCTCCAAATAATTCTCAAGCATTTCTCCAACAGCCTGTGAAACTGGAGAAACTACTTCTCTGTTTCCAAGTTTTGTTTTAGTTTGTCCTTCGAATTGCGGTTCTGCAACTTTTACCGAAATAATAGCTGTTAATCCTTCACGGAAGTCATCTCCTGCAATTTCGAATTTCAATTTATCCAACATTCCAGATGCATCTGCGTATTTTTTAAGTGTTCTTGTCAAACCACTTCTAAAACCTTGCAAATGCGTTCCTCCTTCGTGTGTATTAATATTATTTACGTAAGAAAAAATATTCTCTGTATAACTTGTATTGTAAATCAAGGCAACCTCAACTGGAATTTCACCTTTATCGTGATCCATGCTGATTACATGAGAAATAATTGGCTCACGGTTTCCATCTAAATAACGAATATATTCTTTAAGACCTTCGTCTGAATGGAATACTTCACTTTTAAATTCACCTTTTTCGTCAACTTCTCTTTTATCTGTAAATGTAATTGTGATTCCTTTATTCAAGAAAGAAAGCTCACGCATACGTGCTGAAAGCGTATCGTATGAAAACTCAGTAGTCTGAGTAAAAATAGTGTTATCTGGATAAAAAGTCTGGCGTGTACCTCTCTTATCTGTTTCTCCAATTTGTTTTACAGGATACAAAGACTTTCCTCTTTCATACTCCTGCTCATAAATCTTACCATCTCTAAATACAGTAGATTTCATGTGAACTGAAAGGGCATTTACAACCGAAACCCCTACCCCGTGTAAACCTCCAGAAACTTTATATGAATCTTTGTCGAATTTACCACCGGCTCCAATTTTCGTCATTACAACTTCAAGTGCCGAAACACCTTCTTTTTTATGTAAATCAACTGGAATACCACGTCCATTATCTTCAACTGTAATCGAACCATCTTCGTTTATTGCAACACCAATGGTATCACAATGCCCTCCCATGGCCTCATCAATAGAGTTATCAACAACCTCATAAACTAAATGATGCAGTCCTCGAACTCCTACATCTCCAATATACATCGATGGACGCATTCTTACGTGCTCCATTCCTTCTAATGCCTGAATACTATCTGCTGAATAATTGTTCTTCTTGATTTCTTCGCTCATATAATTTATTCTAATAAATGTATTTACTGTCTAACACGCAAATATATAAAAACGCAGGCTATATACCCATTAAAATACGACTTAAAGCACTTAAGTTATTAACACAATTGTCTAAAAAACCTAAAAATAACTTCAAAAATGAATTTAAATTCAAATTTTCTTTAATTCCAAATTCCAAAAATGGAAATAACGTAAAAAATGGCTCTTTTTTAAATTCCAATCTCTTAAATCCCAAATTCCAAAAATTAGAAATAAAAAAATCAATTTTGAAATTCCAAATTCCAAAAATTAAAACATAGAACATAAAAAAAATAAAAAAAACCGAAACTACAATGGATTGCATTTCGGTTTTGTTTGCTAATCCCAAATTGGAATTTGGAATTTATTTATTTGGAATTTATTTATTTGGGATTTAAACTGCAACTCCAGATTTTACGCTCTCAAAGTTTCCTTGTAAGTGTGCAGCATTCGCTCTTCCACTCGGATCAAGGTTTTCCTGCCATTTTGGAATCCATTTACGCACTGTTTGCGCAGCACTTACCTGCGGATAGAATTTATGGAAAATTGATCGATATAAATACGCTTCTTTTGTCGTTGGTGAATTGTATGGAAATTCTGCGCTTGCACCAGCCAATTGTTCATCTGTAACTTGTGAAGCACAATATTCAATTAATTCATCAACCCAATTATACCCAACTCCATCTGAAAATTGTTCTTTCTGGCGCCATAAAACATCTGCCGGCAAGTATGGATCTTCGGGAGTATCAAAGGCTTTTCTTAAAATGTATTTTTCAACTCCATCATAAGTTTTAGGCTGTTTTTCTTCTGTTTTAATACGGATATTTACATCTAAGAATTCTGTATCTAAAAACGGAAATCTCACTTCTAGTCCGTGGGCCATTGTCGTTTTATCTGCACGAAGTAAATCTGCCGTAAACAACTTCTGAACTCTTTCTATTGTTTCATCCTGGAATTCTTCTGCTGATGGTGCATTTCTAAAATACAAATGTCCTCCAAAAACCTCATCTGCTCCTTCTCCTGATAAAATGACTTTAACACCTTGATCAGCAATCGCTTTAGACAACAAATACATCGGAACACCAGATCTTACACAAATAATATCATAAGTTTCGATATGATAGATTACTTTTTCTAAAATTTGAACACCTTCTTCTACAGAAAAATGAACTTCATGATGTTCTGTTCCTAAAAATTCTGCTGCTTTTCTCGCTGCAATATTATCTGGTGAATCTGCATCTAATCCGATTGAAAATGAATGCAGTTTTTCTGCGTTTCCTTTTAATAAACGAGAAGTTATAGCAGATGTCAAAGAAGAGTCTAATCCTCCTGAAAGTATAACTCCAACAGGAACATTAGCCAGCAAACGTTTGCTTGTTGCGTTTATTAAACTTTGGCGGATTGAATCTAAATCTAAAGAATGATCTGCTTTTTTATGATCTTCATATTCTGGATGGTAATATTTTACAAAACCAGTTTTTGCTGTATAATAATGTCCTGGAGGAAAAGTAGAAAATGATTTACATTGATCTGCAATTGATTTCATTTCTGAAGAAAAATAAATTCTCCCTCTTTCATCTAAACCATAATATAAAGGCTTAACTCCAATTGGGTCACGGCCTGCAATATATTTATCGCCATCAATTACCACAAAAGCAAAATCACCATCAAGTTTGTTACAAAAATCATAACCAAACTCTTCATAAAGATGTACAATAACCTCAGAATCTGATTCTGTTCTAAAAGTATGATCTTTTAAAACCGTTTCCTTCAGTTCTTTATAATTATAAATCTCTCCATCATGCACCATCCAGGCTTTATGAGTTCCCTGAATAGGCTGTTTTCCGGAATTAAGATCAATAATAGACAGACTTTCATGGCAAAGTATGCTGCCATTTTCCATAATATGAATATCACTTTCATCAGGACCGCGATGGGACATTCTCTCTGAAAGTTCTTTTACAAGCTTAGGGTCTTTTCCTTTACCAATAACGGCCAATAATCCAGACATATTATTCTCTTTTTTATTTTTATTCTTATGTACCCAAATCTAAAGTAAGCTGTACATTAAAAAATCATTAAAATTTCTGTTGAAAGCAAAACTAAATATTATTTTTTGCTTTCCTAAATTTTCTATATTAAAATTTCGGGGATTTAACTTTATTCGGGGAATGTCAAATATAAAAAAAGTAAGTTAAATAATGCCAAAAACTTTTTCCAAAGAACTGAAATAGAGAATTTAACAATTTTAGACAAGAAAGACGTCCTAATAAGAACGTCTTTCTGCAATATACATACTAATTCTAAAAATTAAACTCGTTTTTTAAGCTTTAACATACGCATCATCGTGAACACTTGCTACCGCTCTACCAGAAGGATCATTCATGTTTTTGAAAGCTTCATCCCACTCCAAAGCAATTTTTGTACTACAAGCCACACTTGCTTCTTGAGGCACACATAAAGCAGCTGCATCACTTGGAAAGTGCTCTGTAAAAATCGAACGATAGTAATATTCTTCTTTTGAAGTTGGAGTCTGCAATGGGAATTTGAATCTAGCGTTTGCCAATTGTTCGTCTGAAACTTCTCTTGCTACCACTTCTTTCAAAGTATCAATCCAGCTGTATCCTACTCCATCAGAAAACTGCTCTTTTTGTCTCCATGCAACACTTTCTGGAAGCATGTCTTCAAATGCTTTACGAACTACCCATTTTTCCATCGGATGTTCTTTGTTGATCATTTTATCTTGCGGGTTGATGCGCATTGCAACATCCATAAATTCTTTGTCTAAGAAAGGAACACGTCCTTCGATTCCCCACGCTGCCAAACTTTTGTTTGCACGTAAACAATCGTACATATGAAGTTTTCCTAATTTACGAACGTTTTCTTCGTGAAATTCTCTAGCATTTGGTGCTTTATGGAAATATAAATATCCTCCAAACAACTCATCTGCACCTTCTCCAGAAAGAACCATTTTGATTCCCATTGATTTGATAACTCTCGCCATTAACCACATTGGAGTCGAAGCTCTAACTGTAGTTACATCATACGTTTCTAAGTTGTAAATTACATCACGAACAGCATCCAAACCTTCTTGGATAGTGAATTTAATTTCGTGGTGAATCGTTCCGATATGATCTGCCACTTTACGCGCTGCAGCTAAATCTGGAGAACCTTCTAAACCAACTGAAAAAGAGTGTAATTGCGGATACCAAGCATCTGTCGTATCATCTGACTCAATACGTTTTTGTGCAAATTTTTTGGCTACAGCCGAAGTAATAGAAGAATCTAAACCTCCTGAAAGTAAAACTCCATAAGGTACATCACTCATTAATTGTCTGTGAACCGCAGCTTCTAACGCTTTTTTGATTTCTGGAATGCTTGTTTCGTTATCTTTTACAGCATCATATTCTGTCCAGTCTCTTTTGTACCATTGTACAAATTCACCATCTTTACTTGATAAATAATGTCCTGGAGGGAATAATTCAATTTTGGTACAATATCCTTCTAAGGCTTTCAATTCTGAAGCTACATAAAATGTTCCATGTTGATCCCATCCAATGTATAATGGAATAATTCCCATATGGTCGCGAGCTACAAAATACTCATCTTTATCAACATCATAAATCGCAAATCCAAAGATTCCGTTTAATTCATCTACAAAGCTTACTCCTTTTTCTTTATATAAAGCTAAAATAACCTCACAGTCACTTTCAGTTTGAAAGTTATATTTTCCTTCAAATTGTTTACGTAAATCTCTGTGATTGTAAATCTCACCGTTTGCAGCCAAAACCAATTTTTTATCTTCTGTAAATAAAGGTTGTTTTCCTGAAGCTGGATCTACAATTGCCAAACGCTCGTGAGAAAGAATCGCTTTATCATTGCTGTAAATTCCGCTCCAGTCTGGTCCGCGGTGACGAATGATTTTTGACATTTCTAATACTTGAGGTCTTAACGCTTCGGCTTTTTGTTTTAGATCAAAGGCACATACAATTCCACACATAATTTTATATTTTAATTCTTTAAATTTTAATTTGATAGGGCAAAGATGTGATATTAGTTACAATTGAAAAACATAAAGATGTATTTCAGTTACAATTTATAATCATAATTTTGTTTTTACATATAAAATGTAAAATTTAGAAGTAAAAATAAGCTTGAAACTTGAAAACTTTAATTTCGAACTAAAAAAGACTATAAAATTGAAAGCTTAATCCATTTTTTGAATTAATTTTTGAGTTTTTCAATTACAAATGAAAGATTCGTAAAGAAGAGATAGAAAGTTGTTCTGGAATTATTTTTTATACAAACACTAGCTATTTGCCATTTCATTTTGTAAAGTCTTAAAATTTGACAAAGATTCAATTACGCTACACTTTCAATAGTATAATGTGTCTTATTAATCTCAAACTGAAATCCAGCTTTATTTCCCATTAAATGATTTCCTAAAGGAGATTGCGGAGAAAGCGCAATCACATTAATTCCGTCAATTGTTATTTTAGGAAGTGCAACACTCACATATAAATAGATTCCGTTTGCTTTCACTAAACTTCCTAAAACTATATTTTCAGTAGTTTTAAGCGGATCTATTTTGTCTAAAATTGCTTTTTGTTCAATCGCTTCCTTTAGTTTAGTAGTCAGTTTTTCCTGCTCGATATGCATCATTGATAAGGCAGTTTCGTGTTTATCTCCCGCAGAACCTTTGGCATCGTTTTTTGAATCTTCGGTCAGATTTGAAATCATGTCTCTAAAAACATCTATTCGGTCCTGAACCATCTGGGTGTAATGGGAATATATTTTTTCTTTAAAAGTCATTTTTTTGAGGTACTGTGGTTCTAAGGTACAAAGATGCAAAGGTTTTTCCTTTATTAAAAAAAACAGCCACGAATTCACGAATCTACTCCAAAAAATTCATGAGTTCATGGCTGAAAAAAAAGGCACTTTTATATTATATATAATTTTTGTGCCTTGGTGTCTTTGTGGTTATGCTTTAAAAATCAAATTTATAATTTGCACCTCCTAAAACTTGGAATCCTTGTACAGGATAATTTAACCATTTTTCGTAAGCTTGATTTCCGATATTGTTTAGTTTTAGGAAAAATGTTAAACGCTCGTTGAACTTATAACCTAAATGAGCATTTGCATCAAAATAACTTTTTAAAGTAATTGGCTCAGCATTTACTCCTAAAGAGGTATTCGTCTGCATATCTTTTCTTTCTCCTACGTAAAATACATTTAATCCTGCATACCATTGCTTAGTAATATTAACGTCTAAAGTTGAACTTAATTTCATTGTTGGTAAATTCCATGCTTCAACTGCGTTATCTGTATTATAACTATTGAATGTTCCATTGATTCCGAAAGTAACATTCTGCGAAAAATCAGCTTTTAATTCTCCGTAAAAACGGAAAGTTCTAATATCTTCATAAACTACCCCAAATGAATTTCCAAAAGCATAATCTTCATTTGTAATTACTTCTGTGTAATCATTTGCTTTAAATAATGCTTTATCTTTTTCATTCATATAAGAACCTGTCAAGTTATAATTGACATTATTTGCCAGCTTTCCTTTCAAACCTGCAAAAACATTGTATTGTGTGCTAGACGGACGCATGTTTAAAGTTGGAGACAAAAATGGATTTTCATTCACAAAATCGGCGTAAGAATTCTGAGTTAAACCTCCATTTACTCCCGTGTAGAAAATCATTAGATCACCAACCAATTTATAAGAAGCATTTACTTTTGGATAAATGTAGAATTTGTTGCCGCTGTTTTCAGAATCTGCGCTGTAGAAAACTCCAGCTCCTAATTCTAATGTCCAATCATTTTCATTAATTACAAAACTCGGTTCAATTCCAACATTTGTAAAACTGTATTTTAAAGCTTCTGTATTATCTTGTAAATAATTATTTTTAAAAGAACCGCTTACATGATCTACAATCACATTTGTTTTGATTGCCTGATCCATTACATCAACAGTAAACGTAGGTTTCACAAAAAATCTATTTTCTGATGAAGAATAGCTGTCTGAAAAATGAGTGAATTTTGCGGCAAGATTGCTAAAAATACTTTCTGTAAATTCAGCATTTCCTCCCAACCAAATTGTATTATAAGAATGATCTGGATTTATACTATTCACTAAATCATAACGCTGATCTGGAATTGTAGAACCAAAATCTGACGGAAGCCCGTACCAATTGTAAATCTGATTTTGATATCCTAAATCAACATTCCACGAATTATCTCTATTGTTTTGGCCGTAACCAACATTAATTGCGGTATCGTAAAATTCATCATTTAACTCGACATCTTTTATTCCGCCCTGCGAAGAATGATGACGGAACATTCCTGCCAGATAATCATTATTCCCTAAATCCTGATTTACGAATAATTCTGCGTTTAAAGTACTGTAATTTCCAAGTCCTAAAGTGGCATAATTATTAAACAATCTTTCTTTTTTAGCTTTTTCAACACCTTCTGCTTTTCCTTTAGACGGCGTAAAAGTCGAAGCAACAGGAACAGATAAAATACTATATTTAATAACTTCTTTCGGCTGATTGCCGCTGTCGTCAAGCTAAGGAGTTTCTTTTACTTTAAAAGCATCAGAAATAGTCGGCGAATAAGGTTTTACTACGTTTACAGTCTCCGTTCCGATACTTTCATTTTTCTTCTGCGCAATCGAAAACTGAGCTGTAAATAACACTAACAAAATGATTATTTTATGTCGGCAGTTTAATTTCATATTTCTTTCTTTTTTAGAGAAAAGAATATAGAAGAAAGAATATAGACTTCTCTTCTTTTTCTAATTTCCTCTATATACTGTTTTTATTTCTTGATTTTATAATCTATCTTCTTTACTCTTTATTCTATTATGTTAGAGCTAAGCTTCCCACTCTCCTTTAGCAATAAATTGAGCTTTTCCTCCAATGTTTATATCGAACTGATCGTCAATTAATTTCCCTTTAAAATAAATTTGAGACGGACGCCCTATATAATCTCCTTGATAATTAATCAATTCAAATTCAGGCTTATGATACTTTAATAGAAAAGCCTGAAGACAAGTACTTGCACTTCCAGTTGCTGCATCTTCTACCAGTTGGTTATGTTCAACACACAGCATTCTGCTAAATAATTTTGAACCTTCTAAATAATAAAAATACAGACCTCTATGTGTTGTTTTACAATTCTTTTTCAGCCAATCATCTGTTTTATCTTTATCTAAAACTAAATTTTCAAGAGCTCTTTTACTACTTAATCCAACCATTACAAAAGCACTTCCGGTTGTTACTTCTTGAATTGGAAATTGATTTTCAAAATCGCTTACTTGTAAATTGCTGAAAAGTGTAAAATCTTCTTTTGAAAAAATATCCCAAAATTTTGGCTGAGCTGCTTTTAACCAAATTAAATCTTCTGTTTGGTGAATTGGAATTTCTCCAATGGGAACTTTAAGCTTGATTTCGTTTGGCGAATTTTCGAATATTTTATTTATCAAAACCCATGAAGTTCCAACAATTGGATGTCCGGCAAACTGCATTTCATTAGCGGGAGTAAAAATTTTAATCTCAGCTTTGTTGTTTTCTCTGTCCAATTTGGTTACAAATGTGCTTTCTGCGAAATTAATTTCACGAGCAATTTGCTGCATTTGTTCAGAACTTAGATTCTCTGCGTCCATAAAAACTGCCAGCTGATTTCCAGCATATTTTTTATCAGCAAAAACATCAACTATATAAAATGGTAAACTCATAACTTGTAAAATGTGTTTTGTGAGATGTAAAATGTAAAAACATTTAACGTTTCACTTCTTACTTATTTATTAATCGACGAATTTGTTTTAGATTCTTCTAATTTTATCGCGTTCAATTCTTTTTTAGCTTCTTCAACTACATCTGGATAATCGGTAAAATTGTTGATTACGTTATCTAAAATGTAAGTTGCTTGATAACTGTCTTTTAATCCGTAGAAGTTTTTCGCCATCAATACCAAACCTTTTGCGCCATAATATTTATAAGCAGAATAGCTTTTTGCTAATTTTTGAACGGCAGTGTTTGAGGCATCAAATTTTCCTTCTTTTGTTTTAAAATAAGCATCGTAATACAACGCTTCTGCCGCTAATTCTCCTTTAGAAGTTGTCGCTAATTTTGCATAAGCTGTTTTTGCTTTATCCTCATTTCCAGTTTGTATTGCTGCTCTGGCAACTATAATTTGTGCATCTGCTTTTACACCTGCATCTGCTTTTGGATTTTCTAATACTTTCTCTGCAGAAACAACTGAATTATCATAATCTTTTTTATCATAATAACACTTCATCAAATTCGCTTGTGCAAAGTTTTTATTCTGAGGAAAATCTGCTTCACTTTCTAAACGCACTAAAACTGGAATTGCTTTATCGCAGTCTTTGGCTTTTAAATAAATTTGAGCTAATCTGTTTAATGCCTGTTCTGTAAATTCATTTCTCGGCTGATCAATTACAAATTGATAATTCGCAATAGATTTAGTTTCAGAACCTTCTGTGTAGTACAATTGTGCCAAATAGAAGTTAGCTTCAAGCGCATGCATTCCGTTCGGGAATTTACTCACATAACCAGCAAAACCAGTTATTGCATTTTTAGCATTGTTTTGACTGTATTGTTTGAAAGCAGCATCGTATGTATCGTTGTCTAAGTCAGCATCTGTCACGGCAACAAAATCAAGAGTGCGGACCCAAGTTGCGTATTCATCTACTTTTCCTGAATCAACATAAATTAATCTTGCTGTAGAAACTGCTTCTAAAGCCTCTGGAGTTTTTGGAAATTCTGCAGCAACTTTTTTGAACTTTGTTAAAGCCTGCTCATCACGATCAGAATTATAATAAATTAAACCTTGTTTTAAAATTGCTTTTGAAGTAAATGATCCGTTTTTAAATTCAGAAATCAATTGATCGTAAGCTTTTAAAGCCTGGTCGTTTTTCTTTTCTGCAACATACGTATTTCCTAATTCGTACAAAGCATCGTCACGGTAAGATGATTTGTTGTACATTTTAACAAAATTGTTCAGTTCATCAATTTTTTTCGCATTATTTGACATGAATCCGTAAGAAAGTGCTTTTTGAAATTGAGCATAATCTGCATCCACACCTTTTGCTGCAATTGCTTTTCCATAAGCTTCATTTGCTGCACTGTATTTTGAAGTCACAAAACGACAGTCTCCCAAACGTAAGTAAGAATCGTTTAAACGAACTTTATCTGAAGGAGAATTATCAATTTGCGCTTGAAAAGAATTAGCCGCCTGATCGTATTCTTTTAGTTTAAAATACGTATAACCAATATTATAATTGATGTTTTTATATTCATCTGTAGATTTTGCCGCTGCCATTCCTGCAAACTGTTTGTAGGTTAACAATGCATTTTGCATATCATCATTAAGATATTCTGTTTCTGCTTTCCAGAAAGTAGCACGGGCTGTAAATTCTGGAGTTTTTTGCTCACTTACAGCGCTTTTGAACATTTTGCCAGCTTCTTGATAATTAGACTCATTATACAACTCTAATCCGCGGTAAAATAATACTTTTTGGTACGCAGCTTTGTTTTCAGCCGTTCTATTTTTCTCTAATAAAGTCAGTGCTTCTTTGTAGTTTTTAGAAGAAATGTAAGAATCAACCAATAATTTCTCTACTTCTGAGCGGCTTGAATTGTTTGGATATTTTTTCAAGAAATCAAGCAAAATTCCAGGAACAGCCTGATATGCATTTCCGATATCATAACTTAATTTAGCATAATTCAAAGCCGCATCTTCTTGAATTTGCGCATTGAAATCCATTTCAGAAGCATTTTTAAAAGCGTTTAAAGCTTCCTGTTTTTTACCTATATTTAAATAACTTAAACCTAAATGGTAATAGGCGTTTTGTGCGACGAAATCTCTTCCTTCAATAATTTTATTGAATTGAGAAATTGCTTTTTCGTAGTTTTTCTGCTCGTAATATGCGTAACCTAACTGATAAAAATCGGTATTATTCCACTTCCCTTTTTTACCTTCATATTTTTCTAAAAACGGAATCGCTTTGTCGTATTGTTTTAAATTGAAATAACTTTCTCCTATAATTTTATTCAATTCAGATTGTTCTAAAGCATTCGATTTAGCCATTGCAGTCTGCCCTAAGTCAATTGCTTTTTGGAAATTTCCAAGTTTGAAATTCATATCAGCCTGATAATAGGAAAGCTTTTCTTTGTATTTTTCTTCGCCAGAAACTTCGTCAAAATATTTAGTCGCTTCTTTATAATCGTCGCCTTCATAAGCCATAAATCCTAAATAATATTTGGCTTGAGAACCATATTCTTTAGAATTCACTACTTTATTAAAATAATTGGTGGCTTCTTTTTTCTTTTTTGCATTAAAATAGCTGTAACCTTTCATGAAATTAAACTTATCCGACTCGGTTTTACTCATGTAACTTTCGTCTACTTTGTCAAACCACTGCAGAGCTTTTGGATAATTTCCCTGATCGAAAAAATACTGCGCTGCTTCTATATAAGCCTGATTTTGTTTGGTGCTCGTTGGATAATCGCTGACAAATTTTTCTACTAAAGCATCAGCATTTGCCTGATTGGTTCTTATCGCACAATTAGCAATGTAAAACGCGCAGTCTGACTCCACTTCCTCGGTCGTCGCATTGCTCTTTACGTGTTGAAAAATAAGTTGCGCCGAAGCATATTGTTTGTCATTATATAAAGCCAGTGCTTTGTCAAAATCCTTTAAATCGTAGGTATATATAGCTGATTTTTGTGCCGAAACTATGGTCGAAATAAGGATAATTTGGAATAAAAAGAACCAGGAAAGTTTACGCATTTTTGTAATATTTAGTATTCAAATGTATCATTTTATAACGTTTATAACGAAACGTTTTGAGGTTTTATTATGAACAAATTATTAAACGGCTGTGATTTTTTGCGTTACAAAACTTCAAAATATTGGTTCTCAAACTTTCTAAAAAACAAATAAATCAAAACCGTCTAAGCAATATAAGCATTAAAAGCTTTACTTGGCATTTATTAAAATGAACTTATGGCACTAATGGTTTAATTTTTTAAACTTTTTCTTAAGAAATGATTGAAATTTATTTTGAATACAAGCGTTATCTTATTACTTTTACGATTCAAATCAATTTATTATGTCACAAACCGTACTATCTCTTAAAGAAGTCACTATATATCAAGAAGGAAGAAAAATTATCTCTCATATTAATTTAGACGTTAACCACGGTGAATTTATCTACATCATCGGAAAAACTGGCTCTGGAAAAAGTAGTTTCTTAAAAACTTTATACGCTGATTTACCATTAGTTGAAGGAGAAGGACATATCGTTGAATTTGATTTGGCAGGGATAAAAGAAAACGACATTCCGTTCTTGAGACGTAAAATCGGAATTGTTTTCCAAGATTTTAAATTGCTTCCAGACCGTTCTATCAAAGACAATATGCTTTTTGTATTAAGAGCAACCGGCTGGCACGAAAAAGATGCAATGCTGCACAAAATTGATGAAGTTTTGGATAAAGTTGGCATGAAAGATTTCGTGAACAAAATGCCGCATCAGCTTTCTGGAGGAGAACAACAGCGTGTTGCAATTGCAAGAGCACTTCTTAATGATCCAGAATTTATTTTGGCCGATGAGCCAACAGGAAATCTTGATCCGCAGACAAGTTCTGAAGTTTTAGAAGTATTAAAAGCAATTAATGCAACTGGAAAAACCATCATTATGGCAACACACGATTATGCTTTATTGATGAAATTCCCTTCTAAAACACTAAAATGTGAAGATGAAAGAATCTTCGAAGTGGTTCAAAGAAGCGTGTAATGCTTTCGATTTTAATTCCGGTTTACAATTACAATATTTTTACTCTCGTAGAAACGCTGTACAAACAAACTCTGGAATGTAATATTCCTTTTGAAATTATTTGTCTAGACGACGCTTCGCAGGATTTTATAATTGAAAACCAAAGAATTAATCAATTTAATAACAGCTCTTTTTCTATCTTAGAAAAAAATATTGGCCGTAGTGCCATTCGAAATTTATTAGCACAAAAAGCAGTTTTTGAAAATTTGCTTTTTTTGGATGCTGATACATTTCCTGTACATAATCAATTCATTTCTAATTATATTGAAGCAATAAAAAAGAATGTAAAAGTTGTGTTTGGAGGTATTTTATACGAAAATAAAAAACCTGCTAAAGAATTGCTTTTACGATGGATTTATGGCGGAAAAAGAGAAGCTTTAAGTTTAGCTGACAGAATTCAGAATCCGTCTGATTTTGCATTGGTTTCTAATTTATTAATCAGAAAAGAAATAGTTGTTCGTTTTCCTTTTGATGAAACGCTGACAAAATACGGTTATGAAGATTTACTTTTTTTTTCAGTTTTAAAATCCAATCTTATTGCGATTACACATATTGACAATCCTGTTTTTCATTTAAATCTAGAAACTTCTGCCCTATTTTTAAGCAAAACAAAAACGGCATTACAAAATCTGGTATTTTTAGATGCTTCAAATAAAATTTCAAAAAAGGAAAGTAAAATTATTGCATCATTTGAATTTCTAAAAAAATTTAAACTAATCTCTGTTTTTAATTTTGTCTTTAGAAAATTGGAAACCAAAATTGAGCGAAATCTAGTTTCAGAAAAACCGTCACTTTTTTTGTTTGACATCTATAAATTAGGCTTTTATTGCTTTTTAAAATCAAAATAAATGGCTTTTTTTTCTATCATAATTCCGCTTTACAACAAAGAAGGCTTTATCGAAAACACGATACAAAGTGTCTTGAATCAAACTTTTCAGGATTTTGAAATTATTGTAGTAAATGACGGATCAACAGATAAAAGCGAAGAAAAATTATTGCAGTTTAATGATGCTAGAATTAATTATTACAGCAAAAAAAATAAAGGTGCTTCTGCCGCAAGAAATTACGGAATCGAAAAAGCAGCTGCCGATTTTATAACATTTCTCGATGCAGACGATTATTGGTATCCGACGTTTTTAGAAACAATGTTTAACCTCATTTCGAAAGTTCCAGATCAAAAAGTATTTTCTGCTGCAATTGAATTTGATACTTCAAAAAAAATAATTCCAGTACAATATTCGATTTTAAAATCTAATGACGAATTTGAAATTGTAAACTACTTTCAAGCCAGTTTAAAGGAAACTGTCCTTTGTACTTCCTGCGCTGTTTTCCATAAAACTGTTTTCTCAGATGCTGGAAATTTTGATACAAAAATTAAAAGCGGTCAAGACACCGATTTATGGATTAGAATTGGTCTTATTTATCCTGTAGTTTTTTCTTGGAAAATATTAGCCCGATACGTTTACGATCCTGAAAGCCTTTCGAAAAATAATAAATTTATTCACGAAAAAATGGATTTTTCTAAATATGAGAAAATAGAAAAAACCAATTTAGATTTGAAAAAGTTTCTCGATTTGAATCGGTTTTCATTGGCTGTAAAAAGTAAAATCGCTGGAGAAAAAGCACTTTTTACTAAATATTCTCAACCAATTGATTTGAAGAATTTAGGTTTGAAAAAACAAATCTTATTACACCTGCCCGCTTTTGCTTTGATCTATTTGATTAAAACAAAAACCGTACTTGCAAATTTAGGTTTAGGCTCATCTGTTTTTAAATAGTTTGAATTTTTTAAATTCCCGAATGTAATCTTCTTCATTAAATTCATTGGAAGACAAAACCAAACAGACACTTCCTGAAGAAAAATTTTCGATTTCCCTCCAAATACCCGGCACGATAAGCAAACCGACATTTGGTTTATTCAAAGTCACTGTTTTCTTGTTTTTACCATCTTTTAAAATCACATCAAAACTGCCACTTAATGCAATTAAAAATTGCTGTTGGTCTATATGTGCATGCCCGCCTCTTTTGCTTCCGCTTGGCACATCATATAAATAATACACTCTTTTGGAAGCAAACGGAATTGTATCGCCTTCAATAACCGAAAGATTTCCTCTTCTGTCCTGAATTTTAGGAATTTCAATTAATTGAATATCTGAAATAGTGGTCATTTGTGATTGGTTAGAAGATTTTTCCATTGTTCAGATATATTTTTTAAAGACAAATGTTTGACGCTTTCTACAGCGTTCTTTTTGCAAAAATGATACATTTCGTTATCATCTGCAAGCCGATTGATAGCTTCGGCCAAAGCTTCAATATTATGGTTTTCAACCAACAGACCATTAAATTCATTCTGAATAATTTCTCGTGGTCCAGAATTACAATCTACAGCCACAACAGGCGTTCCCAAAGCTAATGATTCTATTATGGAAAGTGGAAATCCTTCGTAATGACTTGTCAGAATGGTAAATTTAGCTTTACGAACTTCTTCAAATGGATTTTGTTTGAACGGAAATATTTTAACGTAATTACTTAAATCTAAACTTTCAATTTTTTGTTTTATAAAATCCAAATCATTTCCAGAACCTAAAAGATGTAATTCATATCCTTTCAAAAAAATTTGAGACTTAGAAAAAGCTTCCAGCATCAATGTAAAATTTTTAACTTTTTCATCAAATCGTCCAAAAAACAAAATCACTTTTTGAGTTTCTAAAGTCTCTTTTTTTAATTCTTCTTCGGCAATAAAAAAAGGATTGTAAATTGTAATGGTGTTTTTAAACTTATAAAGCTGATTTATTTTTTCTTCGATTGCTTTTGAGACACAAATTAAAGCCTCAGTGTTTTTATAAATTATTCTCGACCAAAATACCGACGAAGGAAAATAATTTTTAAAATTATAACTATGCACAATGTAATAGATTTTGGTGTTTCGATAAATTAATCTTGTAATTAATTCTCTCAGCAATACGTTTCTAGTTCTGCTGTCTATGACAATTTCTATATTATTTTTGGTCAAATAGCGACGTAGTAAAATTCCTTTTTTTAATTTTCTGAGGAAAGAAAAAGAGCCTAAGCTTTCTTTTTCTAAATTGAATAAAGTTCCTGTATATGAATAATCTACAACATCATTTACAACAATAGAATGGACTTCAAACCCAGATTCTTCTAACATAAAAGTCAGTAAAGCTGCGAAACGTTCTGCTCCTCCTTTTCCTAAAGAATTTGAAACAATTGCAACTTTCTTTTTATTCATGTTTTTAACCAAAAAAGTAAATATATTTGTCAAATATACACATAAATGAAAGTTTTACTGGTAGGCGAATACAGTCATTTGCACAATTCATTGAAGGATGGTTTGCGAAAATTGGGACATGATGTTTTTATTATTGGTCAGAACGACGGTTTTAAAAACTTCCCAGTCGACTTTCCTATTCAGAAAAAATGGGATTCTGGTTTTCTAAAAAAAGTAAAAATTGCAGTGTATAAACTTTCTGGATTCGATATTGCCTCTTATTTAACGTATCGACAGTTTCTAAAATTCGAAAAACGATGTTCAGGATTTGATGTCGTGCAGTTAATTAACGAAAACAGCTTTCATTGCACGTATCATTTCGAGAAGAAAATCATTTCGAGCCTTTTAAAAAACAATAAGAAATTGTTTTTACTGAGTTGTGGCTACGACTATTTAAATGTGAAATATTGCTTTGAAAACCCTGATTTTAAATCTGTAATTCCGTTATATCAAAATCATAAAATAGATAAAAAATCTTTCGCGAATGTTTTAAAATTCCGCAAGAAAGAGTTCCTCAAACTGCATCAATTTATCTACAAAAACTGCAGGGGCATTATTGCTTCAGATTTAGATTATCATCTTCCATTAATAGGAAACAGTAAATATCTGGGAATGATTCCAAACCCAATTAATATTGACAACCTTCAATTTGAATCTTTATATATTTCTGATAAAATCATCATTTTCCATGGCATCAACAATGATAATTATTTAAAAAAGGGAAATGATTATTTTGAAAAAGCTCTGGAAATAATTGAGAAAAAATACGGTTCAAAAGTTGAAATAATCACTGTTCGAAGTATTCCATATTCTCAATATATCGATTTGTATAATAGATCACATATTTTATTAGATCAAATTTATGGATACGATCAAGGATACAATGCACTTGAAGCAATGGCAAAAGGAAAAGTCGTTTTTACCAACGCCGAAACTGAATTTAAGGAATATTACAATCTTACTGAAAAAGTATGTATAAACGCTATTCCAAATGTAGATTACCTAGTAAATGAATTGTCTTTTTTAATTGAAAATCCAGCAGAAATTCCGTCAATAGGAAAACACGCTAGAACTTTTATAGAAGAGCATCATAATTATATAAATATTGCACAAAAATACATGCAGAAATGGAACGAAAATTAAAACAAACTTTTTCTAAAATAGATCGCAAGGACTATCAAATAACTTAAATTTTGAAAAGCGTAAGCTATTACAACTCCTTCTATTTGAAATATTTGAATATAATAAACACTAGCCGTATACAGAATAAATAAAGAAAATAATTCTGTAAGTATAAAAGCCAATGTCAATTTTTTGGCAAAAAACTGATAGCCTAATATCAGTGAACAAACTTTAAAAATATCTCCGAGAAACTGCCAAAAAAACAAATCTGTTACAGGTAAAAATTCTTTACTAAAAAGCAGTTTAACCACAAAAAATCTAGCCAAATAAAGCACAACTAAACCCAAAACAAAAACAGGAAGAATGAACTTATAAAACTCCCAAAAAACACTTTTTGTTTCCTGATTAGTCGATGCTTTTGATAGTTTCGGCAAAAAATAAACGGTTAGAATAGTACTGATAAATAAGAGATAATAAGACGAAATTCTCGTCATGGTTTCCCAATATCCAGCTTGATCAATTCCTAAATCATGCATAATATGATTTCTAATTGCTAAGAACACAAATGGTCCTAGAACCGAAGAAACCAAAGCCATTAAGGAATACGAGGAAAGATTTTTGATGATTTTAAAGTCAAATAAATCTAGTTTAATAATTTGAAAAAAGTTAATTTCTTTTTGAACTAGATAAAAAGTAACGAAAAACAAAAGCGCGGGTGCAATTACAATAGCCATTAAAGCTCCAATCGTTTGGTATTGTAAAATCAAAAAGAGAGAAACCGCTAAACCAATTATGTTTCCGATGATATTGATCCAGATTACTTTTTGAAATTTACCTAAACCATTAATTAATGCAACAAAAAAAATTGAAACGGCATAAAAAGGCAAAGCCAAAGCCAAAACTTTAAAAACTGGTAAATATTCGGTGTTATTTCCAAAAATTCTGGTATTCCAATATTGGGCTGTAAAAAACAAAACAAAACCTAGAAGAACGGCTAAGAATGAGAGGCTTATAAAAACAGTTGTAATTATTTTTTGAAGTTCAACTTTGTTTTTCTCATTTTCGGCGGTGTATTTTACGATGCCATTTTGAAATCCTAAAGTGGAAATATTTTCTAATGAAGTTAAAAAATTACGAAGATTTCCAACCAAAGCCATGCCGCTTGGTCCGACAAAAACGGCAAGTATTTTTGATGTAGTTAATCCAATTCCGATTTTTAAAACAACGCTGAAACTGTTTAAAGAAGTTATCTTAAACAAACTGGTTTGACCTATTTTTTTATAGAAATTCAAACTTAGTATTGATTTAAAATTTCAATTATAAAATCAACTTCAGATTCTGTTAAAACAGGACTCATTGGCAAGCTTAAAACCTCATTATGAATCTTTTCTGTTACAGGTAATGATAAATTATTCCATCCTGAAGTTCCGGAAGAAAAAGCCTTCTGTTTGTGTGGCGGAATGGGATAATGAATTAATGTCTGAATATTATTTTGGGTTAAATAATCTTGTAAATTGTTTCTGTTTTCTGTTCGAATAACAAATAAATGAAAAACATGATTGTTTGAAAAATCCCAAAAAGGTAGTATTATTTTATAGTTTTTTATTTCAGACAAATAGCGTTTTGCAATCTTTCTTCTTTTCTCATTATCAGCATCTAAATTGGGCAATTTCAGATTTAAAAATCCAGCTTGAAGTTCATCTAATCTCGAATTTACACCAACATATTCGTTTTGGTATTTTTTCTCAGAACCATAATTTCGAAGTGAAAAAAGCACTTTGGCCAGTTCAGCATCATTTGTCGTAATCGCTCCGCCATCGCCTAAACAACCTAAATTTTTTCCTGGATAAAAACTATAAGCGATTGCTGATTTTAGTCCCGAAGCCTCGGGATAGATTTTAGATTTTAGATTATTTTCTGCTCCGTGAGATTGTGCGGCATCTTCTACAACAATAAAATTATGTTTTTCTGCAATTTCATTTATTTTATCCATTTCCGATCGCTGCCCGTATAAGTGAACAGCTAAAATGGCTTTTGTTTTTGAGGTGATTTTTTCCTCAATTAAATCTGGATTTATATTGTAAGTTTCTAATCTCGGCTCCACCAAAACTGGAACTAAATCGGCTTGTAAAATTGCTAAAATACTCGCTACATAAGTATTTGCCGGAACGATAACTTCGTCACCTTTTTGAAATTTTCCGAGTTCGATATACCCTTTAAATATAAGAATTAAAGCATCTAAGCCATTTCCGACTCCAATACAATATTTTGATTGGCAATATTCGGCGAAAGCCTTTTCAAACGCTTCCACTTCTTTTCCTAAAATATACCAGCCGTTATGTAAAACCGTTTGCAGTTTTTCCTGAAAAGCAGTTTCATAAGGTTCGTTGATTTTTTTTAGGTCTAAAAATGGTATCACTTTATTTCAATTTTATAAAAATCCTGATTGTAAACAGAACAGCCTAATTCTTCTTTTTGGTTTAAAAGCCCGTTATTGTAGCCCGCTTCATTATCATCTCCTACAATTCCCATGTCAAAAAAGTGCTTTCCTTTTCGTTTGTATTTGTGCAGCAAATTAATGAATAAAAAATCGAGTGCTCGAAATTCTTCTCCCGTCTTTGAAGTTGCACCATACTGTGATTTAACGACATTTTTGGTCTCAAAAATCGTTATTCCGGCAATTATTTCATCATTTTTATATGCAGAAAATTGCTTTATATTTTGAGGAAATTTAGATTTTAAAAGTGTAATTTCTTCTTTAGAATGAACGGGTTTTGTATCGAATTTTTCCAATAATCTTGGTTCTAAAACTTTTTCCCAAAACGGATTGAAATTCTCTTCTTCTACGATATCTAAATCAAGGTTTTCAATTCTTCTAAAGTGCTTTAATTTACTTTTCGAAATCTTTAAAGGCACAGATAAATTAACTGCCAGATTCATTTCCTTTCGTTCTAAAACAGCGCCTCTTTTGATTAGAAAAAACTCGATTTCTTTATTTCCTTCCGAAAAATAAAAATCTGGAATTGGTTTATAATAAAAGGTCTGTATTTTATTTTCTTTCAAAAAAAGTAAAATTTCGTCTAAAATCAATGATACTTTTTCTGCCTTCAATTTAGATAAATAGACCAAACCACCATAAGTAAGTCCTTGATGAGAATACACTGCATTCTCTCGTTTATTGGCTGGAAGAATGGCACGTAGTTTTTCTTCTTCAAAAATTAAAAGAGAGAAGTCTTCAAAACGATCGCGATGATATTCCATAAAATCACGGTGAAATAGAAACGTGGCATTTTTGGCCTGAGCAACAAAATCGTTCCAAATGGCAAAATCATTTTGATTGTATTTTTTTACGGTATATTTTGTCATCAATTATTTATGATCAAATGCTTTTAAATGCCATTTGTATTTTACTGCCAGCAGTCTAATTACAATAATTACAAGTGAAGTAACTAAATATAAAACATCGACGTTTAAATTTAGTGCTCTTAAACCAAAGAATACGAATCCGCCAAAAATACAGATTGTAGCATATATTTCTTCTCTAAAAACGTTCGGAATTTCGTTGCATAGAATATCTCTAATTACCCCTCCAAAACACGCGGTCATTGTTCCTAAAGCAATACAAATTCCGGGATGAAGTCCAATCACAATTCCTTTTTCGAGACCAATTAAAGTAAAAACTCCCAAACCAATTGTATCAAACAAAAATAATGAAGTTCTAAGTTTATCGAATTTTTTCCTAAAAATAATGGCTAGAAAAAATCCTAAAATAATCACGTAGACATACTGCATATCGCGCATCCAGCCTACTGGAGTTCGTCCAATAAGAACATCACGGAGTGTTCCTCCTCCTACCGCGGTGACAAATGCAATGATAAAAACCCCAAACGGATCTAGTTTTTTATGCATTGCTGTTAAAGCGCCAGACATAGCAAACGCCATTGTCCCAATAATATCTAGTAAGTGAAACATTTTTTCTTAAGCTACAAAGATTTAAAGGTACAAAGGTGCAGAGATTTTTATAATTGTTTCTATTTTTTTAGTACTATTTTTATTTCAGGATTTATTCTCTTGATTGCTTCTAAAAATCTTTTTTTATCCTTTGGAGAAATTAAAAGCGTATCATATTTATTATATAAAATTTCTAATCGGTTAAAAGAAAGTGCAGGCGAACTTATAATATTAAAAGTCTCCGATATTGTTTTTATGTCCTTAACTTCAATTAAAAAATTAAAGAAATAGCCGCATTTTATTTTCAGTTTATCGCCTTCAATACTATACATCGTTGTTGAAAATGAATAGATGACATAACTAATTACAAAAATTATGAAAATAAAACCAAACCAATTTTGATCATACGCTAATCGTATTAGAATCAGCGTAAATAATATGCTTACCAGAATTACAAACCATAAATCAATTTTAGATTTGAATTTTTCCATTTATTATTCTATTATTTTTTAACGTAAATAGGACTTCTTTTTAGTAAATAAGTTACAGAATCCATCCAGCTGTCTTTTACTGCTAAGAGCGGTTTACGAGTTTGAGAATAAATTTTGGTCGTATTTCTATACATGTCAAAATAAACAGTATAGTAATAATAAACCTGTGTGTTTGCTGTAGTTGTAGAAATATCGTTTGTTTTTATTTTTTTGTTATTGTCGCTTACTTTTGCATTTCCGCTATTATAAGTAGTGGCTGTAGTACCAGAATTTATAGTGTAAGAAACTTTTGCAGCAACAATATTATCAACTCCCAATATTTTCTCAAGATCTTCAATTGGAGTTTCATCAATATTATTATGATCTATTCCAGCTTTATGAAGCAAACTATTTGTGGTTCTTAAATCTTGAACTGTTAACGGAAAAATATTTGATGATTTGTCCAGCAGTTTATTGTAAAGATCGTTTTGAGCAAATTTAGCCATGTCTCCTGAGCTTTCCTGCGTATCTGAATTCACGTAAGGAACTGGAAGCACCGCAATTGTATTGGGCTTTATTTCTGACGCTGTAATTGTTGACGAACCTGAAGACGGCGAACTATTTACAGAACTTACATCAAAAGTTTGTGATCTTCCGCTGGCAAAATCAATTCTTGCAATCTGCGAAATGTCAAGCGAAATTACTAATGTTTCGCCTGGAAGTGAATATTCTACGGTTTTATCAGACATTTTTGAAATCGTACATTCAATAATCTGATAATCTCTTTTTATTATTTTATCCAATTTTTTTCCGCCTTGAGCGAAACTAAAAACAACGGCAAATAACATTAATATAATGAGGAGTGGCTTTTTACTTTTCATGTTCAGAGTTTTAAATTTAGAATATTCGTAACTAAAAATCAGTTAAATATAAAAAATTAAAATCTAAAGATTCAAATAATTCTAATTCCTTAAAGAAAATTTTTACATATGCTGTGTGTAGAAATTGTAGTCTTTTAAAATTACTCGGATAAAATCGCTGTTATTTCCAGATTGATTTTTAATTCCGGTTACACTTTCTATTTTTGCTACCAATTTATAAATGATTTCATGATCATTTTTGGCTTCGGCTTTTTGGTATGTTTCCTTGATGATTCGCATATCATTGTCTGAAAGTTTTATCACTAAAGGATAAGTCGGCACATACGAATCTCCTATTTCTTCTAAAATTGTGTGGCTAATATTAATTTTATTTTTTAACGTTATAACTGCCGTACCCGCAGCCATATCACCCAGGCGCTGAGATTTCTGACTGGTAATTACTGCAATCATTCCTGGTAAACCAAAAAGACTGAAAAAGTCTATTACTCTAAAAAACCATCTCACTAAATAATCGCCAAAACCAGCTTGATAACCGTCAATTTTTACCACTTTAATTTTTACTAATTTTTTTCCAAGCGATTGTCCTTCAAAAATACTTTCAAGAACTAAGGAGTAAACTATAATTGGTGAATACAAGATTAAATATACTGCGCCGCGAGACCAGCTGTCTAAACTAGCCATCAAGCGATCTAACTGAAGCCAGTCAAATAGAACTACTGAAATTGCCGTCGAATAACAGATTATAATGAACAAGTCGATGAAAAAAGCACCTAATCTTTCGCCTACAGAAGCAGCAATAAAATTTATTTTGACATTTTGTGTCGTATTAATAGATAATTCTGACATATTTTATATTTTAGCCAACAATGAGAGAAATCGCCTTTATAAAACAAAACAAAGAAAAATGGCTCGAATTTGAGCTGGCAATTTTTGGTAAAGCTAAAAAAAATCCTGATGAATTAGCTAATTTATACATTCAAATGATGAATGATTTGTCGTACGCTCAAACGTATTACCCTAAAAGTAAAACGGTTGTCTACTTGAATCATCTTGCCTCTCAAATTTATCAGAAGATCTACAAAACCAAACGAACAGACAGAAATCAGATTATTGATTTTTTTAAAATTGATGTTCCGCTTTTGGTCTACGAGTACAAAAGGTATTTGCTTTATGCATTTGCTTTATTTTTTGTGACGGTTTCTATTGGAGTACTTTCTGCCCGTTACGATCAAGATTTTATTCGTTTAATTTTAGGAGACGAATATGTCAATATGACGTTGGAGAATATCAAAAAAGGTAATCCAATGGCCGTATACGGTTCTGGAAGCAATTGGGGAAGTTTTATTGGCATTACTGTCAACAATCTTTTTGTTGGTGCTCGATGCTATTTTTACGGAATTTTTGCTGGTATCGGAACTTTTAATATTTTCCTTCAAAACTGTATTATGCTGGGATCTTTTCAGTATTTCTTTTACGAGCAAGGCGTTTTCTGGAAAAGCGTTCGAGGAATTTGGATTCATGGTTCTATGGAAATTTTTGCTATTGTGATAGAAACAACTGCTGGATTTATTTTAGGTGCCTCAATCCTATTTCCTAAAACCTTTTCCAGAATAAATTCATTTAAGATTGGATTTAAAAACAGTTTTAAAATATTTTTGAGTACTTTTCCATTCACGATAAGCGCTGGATTTTTAGAAGGTTTCATTACCAGATATTCTATCGATATGCCCAATTGGTTAAGCATTTTTATTATTCTGGTTACACTTGCGATTATCTCATTCTATTACTTGATTTATCCTTTTATTGTGCACAAAAAAATACATTCTTTAACCGCCAAAAATCTTTAAGACCAAGTAATGACAAGATTATTATTTATTTTATCTTTTCTTTTTTGCTGCGGCGTTTCTAAGGCTCAGGATTCAATTGTTATACCTCAGGATCCACCAAAAATTGCTGGAATTAAATATACTGAAAAGGACATTCAAATTGATTCGAATTCTGTCGAAGCGAAACATTTTGAGAAAAATTTCAAAAAAAAATACACTGATCCAGAATTTATCTACGAATATAAAGCGCCGGAAAAAAGCTGGTGGGATCATTTTATGCATTGGCTGGCTGGAGTATTTGCAAGTCTTTTCAATTTCAAAAGCGTTAAAACCTCACTGACTTTTGTTGGTATTTTATTTCGGATTTTAGCCGTTTTAATAGTTATTGTATTGATTTACTTGATAGCAAGGAGTCTGACAAAACAAGATGGGAGATGGATTTTTGGAAAAAATGCCAATAAGAAAGCGATCTTTTATTCTGATGCCGAAAAAAATATCCATCTTTTAGATTTCGAAAAATTAATAAAGGAAAGTATCGAAGCTGGCGAAAGAAGAATCGCTGTAAGATATTATTATCTGTGGCTTTTAAAAGTAATGGCGCAGCATAATTATATTGAATGGGATATCGAAAAAACAAATTCAGATTACTTATTCGAGTTACAGCAGCCTGCTCATAAAGAAGAGTTTACCTATCTTTCTTATTTGTATAATTACATTTGGTACGGCGAATTTGAAATTGATGATGCAATATTCCAAAAAACTGAAAACAGATTTAAAAAAGCTTTAAAAACCTTCGGCAATGGATAAAAACATGAAAATCTACATTGCGATTCTGGTTTTAATATTAGGCATCGTATTATTAACAGACAAGGGACAGCAAAAACCAATTGACTGGACTCCTACTTATTCTGTCAATGATAAGATTCCGTTTGGATTATACATTTTTGATCATGAAGTTAACGGCTTTTTTAAGAAACAAAAAATCCAAAAAATTTCAACTGAAACACCTTATGAGTATCTAGATTCTCAATATGATGAAAATGAAAATGTAGAGAATTATAAAATTAAAGGTACTTTCATCAATATTTCTGAAGCCAATAATATTGACGATCAATCTATTAAAGAGATTTTATATTTTGTTTCGCATGGAAATAAGGCTTTTTTAAGCATGAGGGCATTTCCAAAATTATTACTGGATTCTTTAAAAGTAGAATTAAAAACAGATTTTATGCCATCTGAAAATGTTTCAATCTGGATGGCCAGTAAAAAAGTCAGCACAAAAAAATATACTTTTAATACTGGTTTAAGCGATTACTTTTCCAAAATAGATACTCTAACTACAAAAGTTTTGGGCTATCAAAACAGCAATAAAAATAAAAGACAAATTAATTTTATTGAAGTTCCTTATAAAAATGGATATGTCTATTTGCATACGCAGCCGGTAGCGTTTACAAATTATAATCTGCTGAAAAAAGACCATTATCAATATGCCGAAAATGTTTTGTCGTACTTTACAAAAGGAGATATATTTTGGTACAATAAAAGTCTTAACGATAAGCGAATTTCAAATTCGCCGCTTCGTTATATTTTGGCACAGCCAGCCTTAAAATGGGCTTGGTATTTAGCTTTACTTGGTATTTTGATATTTATGATTTTTAATGCAAAACGTAAGCAGCGTATTGTACCAATTATAAAACCATTGCAGAATTTAACGGTCGATTTTACCAAAACCATTGGGAATTTATATTACCAGGAATGAGATCACACTAATATTATTGATAAAAAGATTATTTATTTCCTAGAAAAAATCAGAACCGATTATTTGATTGATACGTCAAAATTAGACGATGATTTTATTAAAAACTGCATTATAAAACAGGAAAAGACGAAAAAGACATTCAAGAACTTATCGACTTAATAAACAATCACAGAAAGAGTTATCACGGAAGTCTGGAAGAAGATTTAATCCGAATAAATACAGCAATAGAAAAGATTTTACATTAATATTTTAGCCACAGATTATTAAGATTAATACAGATTAAAATCATTTCAATTCTTTGGTGGCAAGAAAAAACAAATAAAAAACAGACCAAATTATGGACGATATCAATACAACATCAAACGAAATCACAAATGAAAATGTGAATTTTGAAACCAGAATTAATTTAGGACCTCTTTTAGAGCACGTAAATACAATCAAAAAAGAGATTGAAACTGTAATTGTCGGGCAGCATAAAATGGTGGACCAGCTTTTGGTTGCAATTTTGTCAAACGGGCATGTTCTTTTGGAAGGTGTTCCTGGAGTTGCGAAAACTATCACAGCCAAGTTATTATCAAAAACATTAAATATTGGTTTCAGCAGAATTCAATTTACGCCAGATTTAATGCCTTCTGATATTTTAGGAACTTCGATTTTTAACCTAAAAACTTCAGAATTTGAATTCAAAAAAGGACCAATTTTCTCTAATTTAATTTTAATTGATGAGATTAACCGTGCTCCTGCCAAAACACAAGCGGCACTTTTTGAAGTTATGGAAGAACGTCAAATTACAATCGACGGATCTGGTTATCAATTAGAAACGCCGTTTTTGGTAATTGCAACCCAAAACCCAATCGAGCAAGAAGGAACTTATCGTCTTCCAGAAGCGCAATTAGACCGTTTTCTTTTCAAAATCACTATCGATTATCCAAAATTAAATGAGGAGATTTTGATCATTCAAAGAGAACATTCTTTACAAGATCACGGAAAACTAGATGCGATAAAAACAATTCTTTCTTCTGATGAAATCAAAGAATATCAAGGTCTTGTAAAACAAATTAGAGTTGAGCAAAATTTATTAGAATACATTGCAAGAATCGTGGTTAATACGCGCGAAAATGCCTTTTTATATTTAGGAGCATCTCCTCGTGCTTCGATCGCTATTTTGAATGCTGCTAAAGGTTTTGCCGCCATCCGAGGACGTGATTTTGTTACGCCAGAAGATATTAAAGAAGCTGCGATTCCTGTTTTACAGCATCGTGTTATTGTAACGCCAGAACGTGAAATGGAAGGTATTACGAGTTCAGAAATTATTAAACAGATTATCGAAACTGTAGAAATCCCAAGATAATTGTTAATTATAAATTGTTAATGGTTAATGGTTAATGGTTAATGTTGGGACAAACTTGAAACTTGAAACCTGAAACCTGAAACTTGAAACCTGAAACCTGAAACCTGAAACTTGAAACCAGAAACATCGAAAAAATGAAGTTCATAAAAAGTCTATATCTGAATAATTTCTTCTTCTATTTACTTTTAGGCATAATAGGATTGTTTGTTTGTGCTTTTATTTTTCCGAATCTTTATAATGCGGTTTGGCTTATTGTTTTAGGTTTGGTGACTTTTTTAGGTCTTGATATCCTGATTTTATATTTGGCAAGAACTGGACTTGAAGCAGAAAGGATTACGCCGGAAAAACTATCTAATGGAGATTTAAATCCTATTCGAATCAACCTAAAAAATCATTATAATTTTACTGTTTCGGTTAAGATAATTGATGAAATTCCATTTCAGTTTCAAGTTCGTGATTTCAAGATTGTAAAATCGATCAAAGCATCAACGCAAAAAGAAATTAGCTACGAACTTCGTCCGACAGAACGCGGCGAATATCATTTTGGAGCTTTAAATGTCTATGTTTCTTCGCCTTTAAAACTAATTGCTAGAAGATTTGCTTTTGACAAAGACCAAATGGTTCCGACGTACCCATCTTATATTCAGTTAAGAAAATACGATTTAATTGCTTTTTCTAATAATCTTTTTCAATACGGAATTAAAAAAATCCGCCGAATTGGCCACACAATGGAATTTGAACAGATTAAAGAATATGTACAAGGCGATGATTTAAGAACATTAAACTGGAAAGCTACTGCCAAAAGAAATTCTTTGATGGTCAATCAGTTTCAAGACGAAAAATCACAAACTGTTTATATGGCAATTGACAAAGGCCGTGTCATGCAAATGCCTTTTGACGGCTTAAGTTTATTAGATTATGCGATAAATTCGGCTTTAGTTTTATCAAATGTCATTCTGAAAAAACAAGATAAAGCAGGACTTTTTTCATTTTCTAAAAAGGTAGAAAACAGAGTTTTTGCTGAAAGAAGAGGTTCTCAAATGCAGAAAATCCTAGAAACTTTATACAATATAAAGACTGATTTTTTCGAAAGCGATTACAGCCGATTATATGTTGATATTAAGAAAAATATCAATCAAAGAAGTTTAATAATTCTGTATACCAATTTTGAAACAATGGACGGATTGAATCGCCAGTTACCTTATTTAAAAGGAATTGCAAAAAGTCATTTATTGGTTGTTGTTTTCTTTCAAAATACAGAACTGAATTCAATCATTAACAAAAAAACAACTACGATTCAGGAAGTTTATGACAAAGTGATTGCAGAAAAATTTATGTTCGAAAAACGACTAATCGTAAATGAACTTAAAAAATACGGAATCCATTCGGTTTTGACACAGCCTGAGAATCTTACGCTTGACGCCATTAATAAATATTTGGAAATTAAGTCGAGAGGGATTTTGTAAATTTCTCTTCTATTAATTTAAAGTTACCTTACGTTATCCCGTAAAAATTAATTGATTAAATTACTTAGTTTTGAAAAAAATCAAAAAGATTCAATGTAATTTCAATTAATAAAAAATGAAAAAAATCATCCCAATTCTGTTCATTTTATTAAGCTTTAAATCTCTGGCACAAAAAACAGAAAACATAATCATCATTACTACAGATGGTTTTAGATGGCAGGAAGTTTTTAAAGGACTTGACCCTGCGATTGCCAATGACAAAAAATTCAATCAAGGAGACAGCGCCTATATTTATAAAAAATATTCCAATCCCGATATCAAAGAAGCACGTAAAAAATTAATGCCTTTTTTCTGGTCAGAAATAGTTACAAAAGGTCAGATTTATGGAAATCGAGATTTAGGAAATAAAGTTGATGTTGCCAATCCGTATTGGTTTAGTTATCCTGGCTACAGCGAAATTATGACTGGAAATGTTGACCTGAAAGTGAATTCAAACAGCTATAAAGCCAATCCTAATGTCAATGTATTGGAGTTCTTGAACCAGCAGTCGAAACTAAAAGGAAAAGTTGCTGCTTTTGGTGCTTGGGATGCTTTCGATAGAATTCTGAATGAAGAAAGAAGCGGGTTTCCTGTCATTTCTGCCTTTGATAAAGTTGGCGGTAATAAACCTACATCGGCTCAAAAATTACTAAATGAAATGCGTGACAACTCCTATAAGCCTTTCCATCAGGATGAATGTCTGGATGTTTTTACGCATTATCAGGCAATGGATGAACTTAAAACAAAAAAGCCAAAAGTATTATATATCGCATATGGCGAAACTGATGAATGGGCACATCATGCGCAATATCGTTCGTACTTAGACGCTGCCAATCAAGTTGACAAATGGATTGAGGAAATTTGGAATTTTATTCAAAATGATCCGCAGTATAAAAATAAAACGACTTTGTTTATAACAGTTGACCATGGCCGAGGCGACAAAGTAAAAGCACAATGGACAGATCATGGTTCTGATGTTCCTGGTGCATCTGAAATTTGGTTTGCCGCAATAGGACCAGAAATTGCACCAAAAGGTGAAATCAAAACTGACTCTCAGTTGTATCAAAAACAATTTGCTCAGACTTTAGCAAAAATTATGGGATATGATTTTAAAACCTCCCATCCTGTAGAAAAAGAAATTTCAGAATTATTCTAACGAAACCAAAAAACCCAAAATAATTAACCATTTTAAACCAATTCAATGAAAAAAACATTACTAGTCGTTTTGTTATGGACGATCTCTATTTTCAAAATGGCTGCACAACAGCCTGACACGCTCACAGCTTATTACGACAAAATTGAAAAATCCTTCAATTACGAATCGGGAAAAATTACACTTCCTGAAGGCGACGGAACTGTAAATGTTCCTAAAGGTTTCAAGTTTTTAAATGCCGAGCAAACCCAAAATGTTCTAAGTAATTTATGGGGAAATCCAGAGGATAAATCCATTCTGGGTTCATTAGTTCCTGACGGAAAAGGTGTCACACACATGGACAGCTGGATGTTTGTAATCAGCTATCAAGGTGATGGTTATGTAAAAGATGATGATGCGGATGATATTGATTATGATGACCTTCTTAAAACCATGAAAGAAGATGTTGCAACTGCAAATATTGAACGAAAAAATGCTGGTTATCCTGAAGTTCAATTAATTGGATGGGCTTCTAAACCTTTTTACGACAATAATTTAAAAGTACTTCACTGGGCAAAAGAATTGCAGTTTGGCGCTGATAAAAACCACACTTTAAACTACGATTTAAGAGTTCTAGGACGAAAAGGAATGTACAATATTTCGGCTGTTGCTGGTGTAAATCAGTTAGAAGAAGTAAAAGCAAGTATTCCTGGAATCATTAAAAGTGTTGAATTTAATGATGGAAACAAATATTTAGATTTTGATGCCGATACAGACACAGTCGCTGCTTGGACAATTGGCGGTTTAGTTGCTGGAAAAGTATTAGCAAAAGTTGGATTTTTCGCCATTTTAGCAAAATTCGGAAAGTTCATCGTAATCGGAATTATCGCCGCTTTTGCAGCCGTAAAGAAATTTCTTTTTGGTAGCAAAGACCAAGTTGTTGCTAGACCTGCAGAAGAAGAAACTGCACTTTTAGAAGAAAATAATTCTACAGAAGAATAGTTTTTTGCCGCGAATTTCACGAATTTACACGAATTCATTTTTGCATTACTGCGAGAAAAAATTAGTGGAAATTCGTGAAATTCGCGGCAAACTTTTTTATAAGACTTACAAGGTTTTAAAAACCTTGCAGGAAGAAAAAAACTCTGTACCTTTGCCCCTCTGCAACTTTGAGCCTTTAAAAAAATGAAACAAATCACTTCAATTCAAAATCCGTTTATAAAATCTTTGGTTTTACTTCAAGAAAAATCCAAAGCCAGAAAACAAACCGGAACATTTTTAATTGAAGGTTTAAGAGAAATTTCATTAGCAATAAAAGGCGGTTATGAAATTGAAACGGTTTTATTTTTACCAGAATTAGTTTCTGAAAATGAAATCAACAAACTGATTCAGAATCCGTTTCAAATTATCGAAATCAATAAAGAAGTTTATCAAAAACTGGCTTATCGCGATACTACCGAAGGAATTTTGGCTGTAGCTAAAAGCAAATCACTAAAATTATCCGATTTAAAATTATCGGAAAACCCATTAATTCTAGTTGTTGAATCACTGGAAAAACCAGGAAATATTGGTGCCGTTTTACGTACTGCAGATGCAGCCAATTTAGACGCTGTTTTAATTGCCAATCCAAAAAGTGATTTATACAATCCGAATATTGTGCGTTCAAGTGTGGGCTGTCTTTTTACCAATCAAATTGCAACAGGAACAACTTCTGAAATTATTGCTTTTTTAAAAGAAAAAAAGATTAATTTCTATAGCGCAACGCTACAAAATTCAACTTCTTATCATACTCAAGATTTTACTGCTCCAACCGCTTTGGTTGTGGGTACAGAAGCAACAGGTCTAACGCAGGAATGGCGAGAAAATGCAACTCAAAACATTATTATTCCAATGCAGGGCGAAATTGACAGTATGAATGTTTCTGTCGCTGCCGCGATTTTAATTTTTGAAGCGAAGCGCCAGAGAGGATTCTGATTTTAGATTTTGGTCCCGAAGCCTCGGGATAGATTTTAGATTTTCTAAAAGTCGCTGCGCTCCTTTTTGGAATTTGGGATTTAAAAAATTTGGAATTTTTACCCCTTCAAAAATCAAGAATCTTTCCCGAGGCTTCGGGACTAAAATCTACAACCGCAAAACCTTGTGTATATAGAAACTAATTCTTATTTTTAGTACTTGAACTATGCCGTTATGACAGAATTAGATATTGAAAAAGAAAATAAAGCTATTGCGCAGGAATACAAGGAATTACTTCGAATAAGTTACCAAACTTTAAGCCCAGCTGATAAAAAATTAATTCGAAAAGCTTTTGATGTTGCTGTTGATGCCCACAAAGAGCAGCGACGCAAATCGGGAGAAGCGTATATCTTTCATCCTATTGCAGTTGCAAAAATTGTTGCCTCAGAAATTGGTCTGGGAGCGACCTCTATCGCCGCGGCCTTATTACACGATGTTGTAGAAGATACTCCAATTACAGTTGAGGATATTGAGCGATTATTCAATCCGAAAGTAGCACAATTGGTTGAAGGTCTTACTAAGATTTCGTTAGTTCAAAAAGATTTGAATGCTTCAATGCAGGCTGAGAATTTCAGAAAAATGATTCTGACATTGAATGATGATGTCCGCGTAATTTTGATCAAATTGGCCGATCGTCTTCATAATATGCAGACAATGGATTCGATGGCGGAATATAAACAAACCAAAATCGCATCTGAAACTTTATACATTTATGCTCCTCTAGCCCACCGTTTGGGACTTTATAACATAAAAACCAAACTTGAAGATTTAGGTTTAAAATATACCGAACCTGCAGTTTATAATGATATTGTCAGTAAAATTCGTGAAACCAAGGAAGAACAAGATGCTTACATCAAAGATATTTCTGATGTTTTAAAGAAATCTCTAGACAATGAAGGCATTGATTATATCATCAAAGGCCGACCAAAATCTATTTATTCTATCCGTAGAAAAATGCGTGCTCAAAATGTAAGCTTTGATGAAGTTTACGACAAATTTGCACTTAGAATCGTTTATAAATCGGATGCCCACGATGAAAAATTTGTGGCATGGAAAATCTATTCAATCGTAACCGATCATTACAGACCGAGCCCGAGCCGTTTGCGTGATTGGATTTCGTCACCAAAATCTACCGGTTACGAAGCACTTCACATTACAGTAATGGGTCCGAAAGGACGCTGGGTTGAAGTTCAGGTGCGAAGCGAACGTATGGACGAAATTGCTGAGAAAGGATATGCTGCACATTATAAATATAAAAATGGAGCAACAGAAGAAAGTGGTTTAGATGTTTGGCTGAATTTGTTGAGAGAAGCATTAGAAAATCCTGAAACCAATGCTGTAGATTTTGTAGAAGATTTCAAAATGAATTTATATTCAAAAGAAATTTTCATTTTTACGCCAAAAGGAGAAATCAAATCACTGCCTAAAGGAGCGACTTCTTTGGATTTTGCTTTTAGCATTCACTCTGAAATCGGAATTAAGACTCGAGGAACACGTGTAAACGGAAGATTAGTTCCTTTGAATTACGAACTTAAAAGTGGTGATCAGGTTGAAGTAATTACTTCTCCAAATCAGAAACCAACGGTAAACTGGCTGGAATACGTAACGACTTCTAGAGCAAAAAATAAGATCAAGAATGTTCTGAACGAGAACACTAAAAAGATCGCAGAAGAAGGAAAAGAATTGCTTGTTAGAAAACTGAAACATTTAAAAATTACTTTTAACGAACAGGTTACAAACGAGTTAGTTAACTTTTTTAAACTCAAAACGAGCTTAGATTTATTTTATAGAGTCGGAATCGGCGCGATTGAAAATCAGCAGTTAAAAGATTATGCCGCGCAGAAAAGCAATTCGTTTATCAATTTCTTTAAAAATAAAATCAAAAGAAATAAAGATACGACTGCAGCTGAGGATATTCATAAACCAGTTATCAGCAGCAATTATGACATGCTGGTTTTTGGAACTGAACATGACAAACTCGATTACAAACTTTCACAATGCTGTAACCCTATTCCTGGTGACGATGTTTTTGGTTTTGTGACTATTAATGAAGGAATTAAAGTACATAAAAAAGATTGTCCAAATGCAATTGGAATGCAGTCTAATTATGCGTATCGAATCATGAGCGCCAAATGGATTGACTCTTCGCAAGAGGAATTCAAAGCGATTATCAATATTACTGGAATGGATGTTTTAGGACTTACTAACCAATTGACAAGAGTAATTTCGAACAATATGAGCGTGAATATCCAAAGTATTTCGCTGAGCACAGATGCAGGAATTTTTCACGGTCAGATTGCTGTAATTGTAAAAAATAACACCATTTTGAAGAAAATGATTAATGCAATTAAGAAAATTGACGGAGTTGATAAAGTTACCAGAGAATACAGAACCTAACTTTTTAACCTATCTATAAGGGTTTTATAACTAAACTTTAAACCCGAAACTTTTATTGATTAAAAATAAAAATTTATCTTTGCCGGATATGACACTCATTTCAACTGACAACACTAAAAATCAAGAAATTGTAAAAAACGTATTTACAATGTATCTTGAACAAAAAGGGCATCGCAAAACTCCTGAGCGTTATGCTATACTTCAGGAAATTTACGACAGCGAGGAACATTTTGACATAGAAAATCTTTATATCAAAATGAAAAACAAAAACTATCGTGTGAGTAGAGCTACTTTGTACAACACGATTGAGTTATTGTTAGACTGTGCTTTGGTTAGAAAACATCAATTTGGGCAAAATCAAGCTTACTACGAAAAATCATATTTCGACAAACAGCACGATCACATTATCATGACTGATTCTGGCGAAGTAATTGAATTTTGTGACCCAAGAATTCAAACCATCAAAAAAACAATCGAAGAAATATTTGATATCGAAATTACGAATCACTCACTTTATTTCTACGGAAACAAAAAAGAAAAACAATAATCCAGAAAGGAATTATTCAAAAAAATAAAAAAAAGAAAAATTAACTACATAATCAGTAGGACAACTTAGATTGTCCCAACGCAAATTAAAACAGAATGACCGTAGATTTATTACTAGGATTACAATGGGGAGATGAAGGTAAAGGAAAAATTGTTGACGTTCTTACCTCAAA
>Ga0157373_10000053_pt1 | contig 104200 bp, 90 predicted proteins | sample C65metaG_FD_113460 | JGI IMG/M metagenome (GOLD analysis project Ga0157373, IMG submission 113460) | Corn rhizosphere microbial communities from Kellogg Biological Station, Michigan, USA - C6-5 metaG | ecosystem: Host-associated > Plants > Roots > Rhizosphere > Soil | place: USA: Michigan...
CTATGACTTTTCCACCGTAAATGTTGGGGACGGTATAAATGGGATGGAATTAATCTATAAAGAAGCCAGTTTGGGAATGCATTGGCTTAAAGGTTATCTCGTCACTGGGGGAATGATTGCTGGCGAATATAGCAGTAAGGGACCCGATATGAGTCATCGGGAAGGTGTCAAAGTCTGGTCGTCAAAAACAAATAAATGGACAGAAATAGAAATACCATGGGTATGCAGTGCCATTGGATGGGTTGAAAGGGATAATCTAAGGAAGTGAATTTCTGAGGCCTTTTTACCATCGCTTAGGCACATTCCCCTATATATTGGGGAACGATTAAATTGGGGACGCTCTTTACCTGATTCTGAGGGTTCGGTGGCTAAATAACTGAAGGTCGGAGAACGTAATTAATATTAGCTTAATATTAGTTACGTTCCTTTGTTGCAAAAGCAGGCGTTTGACATATGGCACATTTAAAAGGAGAGGACCTTAAAGATTCCTGGTTAAGTTTTACATCATCAAACAACGAACCCGCATTTTATGCCATCTATTCACATTACTTTCATTACCTTAATCTGATAGGGAATAAGCGCAGTTTTCAGGAGGATAAAATCAAGGACAGCATCAGTGATGTTTTTTTGTATCTGTGGGAAAACCGCACAAATCTGCAGCACATAAATAACCATCATAATTATATTGTGACCTCCTTTTTAAGGAAACTGCAGCAAAAAAAAGGTATGGCCATAGAGGAAATGGCTGAATCTGAGACGCTTTCATGGTTTACTTCTCCTTCTGTTGAGGAGCTTTACATCCAGCAGTACATCGATGAGGCTGTTAGCGAGTTGCTCAAAGAAAAAGTTGACCAGTTAGCAGATAAACAAAGACATTTGATCTATCAGAAATTTTACCTGGGTTTATCTTACCAGGAGATAGCTGTAGGGAATGATATTTCCATCAATACGGTTTATAATACCATTTACAAAGCCACCAGTAAGCTAAAATCATTGATCAGCAAGGAGCAGGAAACCTTCCTTTCTCTGGCTCTTGGACTTACAACGATAATTATTTTATTTTTTTTTCAAAGACAGTAGTGAAAAACTGAACCTCACTGCTCTATTGGTTAAAAATACAATTGGCAGATGCAGGAACATAATTTCAGAGCACTTTTAAAGGACGAATCCTTTGTTAACTACTGTCTTAAAAGCAACAGGCGAGATATTGAGCATTGGGAAACCTGGATCAGGGAAAATCCAGAACACAGGCAACAACTGGTAGAATTAAAGCAATTGGTGATCAGCATGGGTTTTCATACTGCTAATGGCAAATTAGAAGAAAGCTACCATGATCTGAAAAGCCGTATTGCTCAAAAGCAGCAGCCCGAGAAAGCCCATGATCGCTTTTATAGGGGTTGGCTAAAATATGCAGCTGCTGTAGTCATCTTTACAAGCGTTGCAGTTTTATGGTACAATCAAAAAAAACCGGATGCTCAGCAATTGAGCAACACACCAAATACAGCTATTACCCCCGGTGGAAATAAGGCTATGCTTACACTGGCTGATGGTTTAAAGATATCGTTAGCCGATGCTGCCAAAGGTCAATTGAAGAACCAGGCGGGAATAATCGTTACCAAAACGGCGGAAGGAGAAATTGTTTATACATCCGCTGCAGTGACCAACGGTTCAGCACCTACTGTCAATAGTTATAACAGTATAGAAACGCCCCCCGGCGGACAGTACAAGGTCATCCTGCCCGATGGATCAAAGGCCTGGCTCAATGCGGCTTCTTCGCTTAAGTATCCTACCAATTTTGCAGGTCATGAACGTCGTGTACTAATGACCGGGGAGGTCTATTTTGAAATTGCAAAAAATAAGCATAAGCCTTTTCTGGTGGTATCTGCCGGACAGGAAATAGCAGTACTCGGCACTCATTTTAACGTCAACGCTTATACAGATGAACCCGCTGCACGTACAACGTTGCTGGAAGGGAGTGTGAGAATGGTTTCGTTAAAAACAAAAGAGACGGTATTGCTGAAACCAGGGCAATCTGCTGAGTTGCTAGATCACATTGCAATTACTCAGGCGGATATTGATAAAGAAATGGCCTGGAAAAATGGAGACTTTATTTTCAAAGATGAAACCCTGATCAGCATTATGCGTAAGGTCGCCCGCTGGTATAACGTGGATGTTGCCTTTCAGCCAGGCCTTACCTCGTTAAAGTTCGACGGAATGGTATCCCGGTCCCGGAACATCTCTGCAGTGTTGAATATGATAGCCTCAACTGGAAAAGTTCATTTTAAAACTGAGGGAAGGAGGATTACCGTGATGAAATAATTACCCGTCATTCCCGGTAAGTTTTAAAAAATTCAGGAGTGCTGGAAACACTCCTGATTAAAGGTTAAGCTTACTTAAAAACATTGCGCAAACAATTTATTCTAAGATTTTAATATAACCCAAACAAAAGTATGATTTTTTATCAACTGTTCAGAAGGGCATTTTTTGCTGCACTGTCTGAACAATGTATCCGTGTTATGAAACTTATCGTAATCTTCTTAACATGTTTTCTAATCCAGGTAAGCGCCGCAGGATACGCCCAACTGATCACCATCAATAAATCGAACGTTGCAATCCCTGCTGTGTTACAGGAGATCAGGAAACAGAGCGGTTACGATTTTTTTTATAATACCGGTCTGTTTAAAAATGCTAAACCAGTAACCATTTCGCTTCATAATGTAGCCATAGAGAAAGCCCTGACCAAATGCTTTGAAGGCCAACCCTACACGTTTACGATCAAAGATCAGATCGTGGTAGTAAAGCCTACCCTTCAAAAGCCAGGCAAGATCTCCGGTAAAATATTGGATGATAAGGGAGAAACCCTGCCTGGCGCCTCCATAAAAATAATAGAGGCCGGCGCCGGCGCGCAAGCCAGTGTAGATGGTAGTTACACGATCAGCCTGAAGCCCGGCATTTACACCTTAGAGGTGAGTTACCTCTCTTTTCAAACACAGCGAATTACCGGTATTGAAGTTAGTGAAGGAAAGAATACGCTACTGGACATTGCTATGAAACCCGGCGCGAGCGGCTTAAAGGAAGTAATTGTAACTGCCAGTTACAAAAGAGCATCGGTAGCAGGTTTGTACGCAAGACAAAAAAACAATGCCGGGATGTCAGATGGGATTACTGCCGAGCAGATCAGCCGCACACCGGATAATAATACGGCACAAGTCTTAAGAAGGGTAAGCGGTTTACAGGTATCCCAGAACAAATATGTGGTTGTCCGTGGCCTGAGTGACCGCTATAATAGTGTATTACTAAATGGTAATCAAATGCCAAGTACTGAACCGAACCGCCGGGATTTCGCTTTTGATATGATTCCAAGCAGTCTGGTGGATAATATTGTAGTAAACAAGACCGCCACACCAGACTTGCCAGGTGAATTTACAGGCGGGCTGGTACAGGTAACTACCAAGGATATTCCGGACGAAAACTTTGTTACACTTTCTGCAGGCAGCGGAGTTAACAGCAGGTCAACAGGTGAAAATTTTATTGGCGGACAACGAAGCTCATCCAATTACCTGGGCTTCGCTAATGATGATCAAAAGAAACCGGAAGGGATGACCTTCAGGCAATATAATGTACTGGCCTCCAAAATACTTAATGGAAAAGGTGATGAGGCCGCTACAGCAGTGGAAAAACAGCAGTCAGCACAGTTTCTGGGTAGGTTTCCTGATAACTGGGCGATGCGTAAATATACCGCGAGGCCAATACAGAATTATGCCTTGTCATTTGGGCGGTCCCTTCCGGTAAATAATAGCCGGCTGGGCATCATAGCAGCGCTTACTTATCGGAATGAACAGACTGCGGACCAGGATGACCAGTATTCTCCAACGGTATCTGATTACAAGGGAACGGATTATGTGTTTACCACCCTGCTTGGTGGCAGCCTGAACCTGGGCTATACCTTTGGTAAGAACAAGATCACTTTAAAAAACACCTATAACCGTCGTTTTACAGATAAGCTGTACCAATATAGCGGGATTGATATCATCAACAGCGAGATCCCGATAAGCAATTATGCCGCGCAAACCTTAATTAATGAATTGTTTCAGACGAGCTTAAGTGGCGAACATGTATTGGGTAGCACTGGGATTAAACTGGATTATAATGGAGCGATCTCTACCCTGGAGCGCGACCAGCCCAACAGCAGGATCATGTACCGAAGGGGGCCTTCAAACGATTCCGGTTTTCCCGACAATTATTATGAATATAATTTTAATGATTACCAGGTTGACATGGGGTCTGTTTTTTACTCACACCTTGCAGAAAAACGGTATGCTTATCAGGCCAATGTTATGGTTCCGTTTAAATTCTTTGGCCTTAACCAGAGCTTTAAAACAGGATACCAGGGAAGTTACCGTAAAGCGGACTATGGCGCGGACTCCTACAGGATCAGAAATATGCCCGGCGCTGACAATGGTTTTGGTGGCCTTGCTTATACCGATGTTTATAACAACCGAAACTTTGCGGACCAACAGCTCTTTTTAGTGCCCTTTATTGGTGGCGGGGAATCTCTAAAAAACGGGTCGGCTACCGGTTACGACGGAGCTCAGAACCTGGACGCATTTTATGGCATGCTGGATGTTAAGCCCACTAAAAATTTAAGACTGATCGGCGGTTTCAGGATGGAGAAAAACAGTCAAAGGGTATTTACCAATACGCAGGGAAAAGCGTCAGGTCCCAATGAAGTAGCGCCTATTGTGGATAGCCTCATCTCTGTAAAGAAAACAGATTGGCTGCCTTCAGTTAATGCGATCTATGCTTTAACACCAAAAATGAATATCCGGGCGGCGTATTATCAAACGGTAGCACGGCCTGACCTGCGGGAATTGTCCTTTTTCTCTTATTTTGATTTTGACGTATTCCGGACCATCAGCGGCAGTAACCTAAAGCCTACTCAGATCAAAAACTATGATCTGCGCTATGAGTTTTATCCAAGTCCGGATGAGATCATTTCTGTTTCGGGTTTCTATAAAAAGTTTACAAATCCAATTGAATTAAGCATCGTACCCACATCAGCGCAACCGTTGTTAATTTACAAGAACCTGGCAAGTGCTAAAGACCGGGGACTTGAAATCGATTTCCGCAAATCATTGCGTTTTGTATCCGGTGCATCTGATTTTTTTAAAAATCTGTATTTATCCGGCAGCTTTACCTGGGTAGATGCCTCCGTTGACCTGGGGGCAGGTTCTGCAGTAGACGAGAGCGGTAAGCCGGTAGAAAGTAAACGGGACCGGCCTTTGTACGGGCAATCACCATATATTATCAATGGTGGTATAAATTATACCGGTAAGCATTTTGGATTTAATGCAGTATATAACCGTTACGGAAAACGTATTGTATACGCAACAGCCTACACCTCTACGGATGAATACGAAAACCCGAGGGACGTAATCGATCTGCAGTTGAACTACAAATTTTTAAAGCAGCAACGGGCCGAACTCCGTTTTAACATCAGTGACCTGCTGAACCAGACGTTATTGATCTACCAAAATTTATACGGTCCTAATGCAGCTTATCCCGAACGTACAGCATCTGTAAAACCCTATCCGGGTGATGGAGATGTAGCTTATCCGGCAAATCAGCTGGATCCGAAAGGTACTGCCTATAATGCAGCATATGATGTGGTTACCTTCAAGCGCAAAAACGGAACTAATTATACACTTAATTTTATTTACCGCTTTTAACAATACAAAAAATGAAAAAAAACATATTTTTAATAAGTTTTACATGCTTGCTAATCTCACTTTGGGCGTGTAAAAAGGAAGGCCAGATCATTACTGACCCCTCTTTTGGTATTTTAAATATCTCCGGAACGTTATCCAACCCATTATTTGTACAAATTGACGGAAAATTGATTGATACCATAAAGCCCGGGGAAAACTTTACAACACCTGTGGCAGAGGGAGACCATAGCATTGCCCTGCTTGACAGTACAAAGAAAACTGTCACCGATACGGTCCTTGCATTTGAAAAAAAGAAAATCACCAATCTGTCCAACTTTTTTTATACCGGTACAGGTGTCCTTTTTCCGGATATTGATACGACAAAAGCGCCTCCGCCCGGAAAAGCATGGGTAAGATTTGTCATTACAGATAAAACACTCCCTGATGAATTAAACTTAGAGATCTCTTTTTATGATTTTAATACCGGTATCAGGACGCCAATCGGTAAAGTTAATGGGGTGAAAAAAAATCAATTCTCGACTTATATTGAATTAAGTAATTCAAGTTCACCAGATGAACTTTATATCATAGATGGGACGGATCTAAACGGTCATAAGGTATTGTCAATTGATGATTTTTCGTCCGGTTACATATCATTTGATTTTGATCTTAATATTGGCACTGTGTTCGTCCCAAATTCAATTATATCAATGGGTATTGGAGCCATTCCCGATGATGGAGTTTCCACTTTTCATAATCCTGAGGTGATATTTAAAAGAATAGCAAAATGAATTATATGGGATAAGGTATATGAATTGATAAACGAAGCCAGGCACAGCGTGTATATTTCGCAGATAGTAGACACTCGATTCCGGGCTATACTGTGAACCCCAACTTCTGCCTTAAATTTCGAGAGGCATCTTAGGGTCTCATCCGCCTATAGGCGGATGAGACCCAGTGTAAACTAAAAAGCGGACAAGACAGTAGTCAATTCTATCGACGAATCAGGATAAATTAGTCTCATCAATTGATTTTTTAGCCATTGCAGGCTGCGCGATGGCTACCATTGTTGTGCGTAATTTCTTTTCAGAATGACATTGATAATCCCATCCCATATTGTCTTCCATTATAAAAAAGCATAACAATTCCATTTATTTTATCTTTGTCTTTGAAAATCGTTTTCTACATTTCGCAATTGTTTTCACACCAAACTTAACCACACCTTGGGTCTGATTAATGTATACAAGCATGCATGGATTCTCGAAAATCAGTTTTCCCTTTCCTTCTTCCCGCCAGTGCAAAACCCTTTAATAGGTAGAGCAATTGCGCTCGCAAAAAACAACAGAAATTTCCCACCCAATCCCAGCAAATTTCCGGTATGAATGTCATAAGTGAGCATAAGTTTTTCTCCGCTGTGCTGGCCTTCAAACCTAGTGATTTGAAGAATCCATTCGGTATGTCTGTCGTATTGCCGAACCAGTCAACGATAGCTTCTCCCATTGTCAACATAAACATTTAATACCCCCCTGGAGGACGATCACCCGACATAAGTATACTAAGCCAGGCGTCGGACTGGTCTTTCACTTTATTAAATGTCTTGTTCAGCGGAGGCTGATCAGCCACAAGCGTAATATTCGATTTGTTATGATAAATAGGTAAAAAGAAATGATAAATAGGACAAATAAAACAACGTGATAAGTAGTTGATTTGCTAAGTACAAAATATGTAGTCATCAATAAACCAATGGTAATATGTTGCTGGCGTTTCCTGCGTCTTTTTATTGTTGATGCTGTTTTCGAGGGTTCGCTTGTGTTTTAGTGAGTGCTTAAAACCAATATTATATATACTTAAAACCAAATCAATTAATTATGAGACTAAAAATTACTAATCAAAAAAATCTCCTCAAAAAGATCAGGTATTATGTAATACCCATTATGCTAATCTTTATTTGCGGGCAGGCGTTTGCGCAATCTGTAAATGTTAAAGGCAAGGTGATCTCGGGTGATAATAACCAACCTTTACCGGGAGCTACCATTACTGAAAAGGGAAAACAAAATAGCATTGCAACATCATCTGCCGGTTTGTTCTCCATCAATGTCAATGCCGGTGCGATATTAGTTTTTAACATGGTTGGGTACGTGCCGCAGGAAGTTGTTGTCGGCAATCAAAGCGAGGTTAATATTACCCTGCAACCAGATAATAAGGCATTGAACGAAGTAGTGGTAATTGGCTACGGCACTGCCCGCCGGAAGGATCTTGTTGGCGCAGTCAATACCGTATCTGCCAAAGAAGCGGGTGCCAATACAGCGCTGAGCCCGGCGCAATTACTTGTAGGTAAAATGCCCGGTGTACAGGTCGTTAACTCGCAGATCATTATCCGGGGAACAGGTTCTTTTACCAGCGTTGATCCGCTGTATGTTATTGATGGCATACAAGGCGATGGTAACGTATTTACCACTATAAGTCCGCAGGATATTGAAACGATCACTGTTTTAAAGGATGCATCTTCAACCGCCATCTACGGTGTGGCGGCAGCCAATGGTGTAGTAATTGTCACCACAAAAAAAGCAAAAGCAGGTGCAACACGAGTAAGCTTTAACATGCAGGCGGGTACCTCAAAAGCATGGCGGCAACTGGATATTTTAAAGGCTGCGGATTACGTGGATTTGCTTAAAGATATTGCAGCTACAACCAATATTGCCGTGCCTGCTAAGCTGAATACCGCAGATGTACTTATTGACCGCGCCGATTATCAAAAAGAAGTATTCAAATCTGCGTATTCTACAGAGAGTGATCTGAATGTGAGCGGGGGAGGTGACAAGGTATTGTATAACTTGTCTATGAGCTATATTACACAGGATGCGATCATTAAAAAATCCCGTACTGACCGTTTATTTACCCGTTTTTCGCTGGATGAAACACTAGGACGTTTCCATTTTGGGCAAACCTTAAATTTAAGATATAACCGTGGAGCGGGACAGGCCGCCAGCCTTATTGGCGGTATTACTTATGCGCCTTATAAACCCATACTTGACCCCGGCGTGCTCGGCGGCTACTCTATAGTAACCAATGTTGATGACAACAGCAATGTGGGCAACCCCCTACAGGATTTAGGGGTTAAGTACGGAAAGAGCAATAGTTTGACCTTATACCCCCAGGTTTTTGGCGAGGTAAAACTAATCAGCGGTCTATCATTCAGGTCGCAGCTTTCGGCAACCTACAATACCAGTAATTCCGATTCATACCAGTATCCATATGTCGCCTCCAACAACCTGGCCTATGGGAGACAGGTTGGCCGCTCATTCGGTAGCTCATTTACCTATACTTTCGAAAATTATTTCTCCTACAACAAGACCTTTGAGAAGCATAATTTTTCGGCCACATTAGGTACAAGTTATATTGATGCCGGTTACAATAAGGCGCTTACTGTTTTAGGTACAGGCTTAACAAATGATAACATTAAGGATATCAGCGTTGCACCTACCGTGACCACGACGGGCAATGGTTCGGGCTATGGTACCCAATTTGGTCGTGCGCAATCATGGTATGGCCGTTTAATTTATACGTTTAATGACCGGTATATTCTTTCCGGCAGTATCCGTCGAGATGGTTCATCGAACTTTGGTGCCAATAACCGTTATGGTAACTTTCCGGGCGTAGGTTTTGCCTGGAGATTTACGGAAGAAAGCTTTGTCAAGTCGGCCTTACCCTTCCTTTCCGATAGCAGGCTGCGTGCCGGTTGGGGACGTACAGGTAACAATAAATTTAACCTGGGTGTGACCGATGTATTTACCTATAGCGGTTATCCTAACGGTAACCTGGTTTACTCTTTAGGTACAAACGAAGCCTTTGTTGGCGGTGTTACCGTCGCAACCATCTCCAATCCATATCTGAGATGGGAGCAGACCGATCAAACCGATATTGGTCTTGATCTGGGGTTTCTGAATAACCAGCTAACCTTAAACGCAGGCTATTACAAACGTAAAAGCCGTGGTTTAATTGTTAACGTTCCGGTGCCAACCAGTGTGGGTATTGGTGGTATAAATGGCATCCAAAGCGTAGTAACATCAAACGCTGCCGATGCCGAAAATAAAGGATTTGAGTTGCAGATTACTTACAAAAGCAAAAACAAAGATGATTTTAACTATTCCATCAGCGCAAATGGTGCGTATAACCAAAACAAAACACTTTCGTTAGGTAATCTATCGCAATCGCCAATTATCAGTGGTGTTTTTAATAATTTAAATGGACTTACCTTAACGCGGCAGGGCTCGCCAATTGGTGCGTTTTACGGTTACCGGGTTGATCATGTGGTAAGCACACAGGCCGAGATCGATGCGCTTAACACGATCGCGAAGCAAAAATCAGGTAATGCGGCAGCTGTATACCAGGCGGGCATAAAACCGGGCGACTTTTTGTTTAAAGATTTAGATGGTAATGGTATTGTAAATGTGGCAGATCAACAGGTGCTCGGCAGCGCCATTCCTAAATTTATTTATGGATTTAACTTAAGCGGCAACTATAAAAATTTTGATCTTAACCTGGTTGTATCCGGGGTAACGGGTATTCAGCTGGGCAATGCACTTAAATTTTTTACCGAGAATGCCTCAACAGGGCATAATGCTACCACAGCTATATTAAACCGGTGGCGCAAACCCGGCGATGTGGCAGCCTTGCCAAGAGCCGGACAGAGTGTTACCTCATCAGGTAACTTACGTCCATCCGACTTTTTTATTGAGAACGGCGCTTACCTGCGTGTACGCAATTTTACGCTGGGTTATACTTTTTCTAAAAACACGTTGGGATCACTTACAGGCACGGTAATTAGCAAATTCAGAGTTTTTGCAGCAGCGCAAAACCTGTTCACCATCACCGACTACAAGGGTTATGATCCTGAAGTAAGTGGCAGTGACTTTATTTTTGGCCGTGGGATAGATAACGGACAAGTACCGCAACCAAGAACCTTTATAGCAGGAATACAAGTAGGATTTTAAAAATTAATGATTAAGGTGATGAAAAAATATATGAAATATGTGCTGAGTGCGGGCTTATTACTAACCGCAGGCAGCTGTAAAAAAAATCTGGACGTACAAAATAAAAATGCCTATACCTATGATACTTATTTTGCCAGCGATAACGTATTGAACCAGGCAACCATAGCCACCTATGCAACCTTGTTGCACAACGGGATGTGGGCCAGGGAATGGTATTTTATTTTTGATCTTTTAGGTTACGAAGCAAAAAATGATCAACCCCTGACCGGCGATTTGCTAAACCTAGCGCAATATAACTTTGGCAATAACCAGCCAACTTTAGATGCCATGTGGGCATCGCTATATCGCATGGTTTTTCGTGCCAATGTGCTGATTGACAGAGCTAGTGTGTGGAACCCTGTTACAGCTACAGAAATAGCTCACCAGAAACAGTACATTGCCGAGGCCAAATTTTTGCGGGCTTACGCCTATTTTAACCTGGTAAGTTTATACGGCAGGGTGCCCTTGCGCATAAGCTATGAACAGACCACCAATAATCTGGAGCAGCCAAGAGCCACTGTAGCCGAAATCTGGACCTTTGTTGAAAAGGATTTGCAGGAAGCTCAGGCCGATTTACCGGTAGCCTTTGCAAATGCCGATTTAGGGCGCGCTACCAAAGGTGCTGCCACAGCACTTTTAGGCAAGGCATACCTTTATCAGAAGAAATATGCTTTGGCCGTTTCCGAACTAATCAAACTGACACAGGCACCGTATACCTATACCTTATCAACGAATTACAATGATTTGTTTAATACCACCAATCAAAATAATAAGGAAAATATTTTCCAGATCATGAACCAGGTATGGACCGACTGGGGTATTGGTAGCCAGTATTATGTATTCGGCGGCCAGGAAATTAACGGCAAGGCAACCCACTCAGATCGGGCACAGGAATATGGTTTTAATGATTGGAGCAATGTGTTTATCACCACAACTGCTGTTAAGGCCTTTACCTATCCTAACCCGCAAACTGGTGTCTCCTACACCGATCCACGAGCGGCCTACACTTTTTATGGCGATGTGGCAAGTGGGGGGCAAACGCAATATTGCCAGCAATGTGTCGGCGGACCAGTTGCTTATCCGTTTGCGGCTAAAGGCTATCACTATTTAAAATACCAGTACTATAATTTGATAGCAGTTTATGGCGGTCCGCAAAGTGGTATAAACGGCCAGGTAATTCGTTATGCCGATGTGCTGCTATTATTGGCCGAAGCTTACATTCAGCAAGGGAATACCGGTACTGAACCACTTGACTTGATTAACCAGGTAAGAGCCAGGGTAAGCGCCCCAGCCTACATAGCACTGGGCAATCAGACTAATGCGTTCAATATCCTAATGCGCGAAAGGCAACTGGAACTTACCGGCGAACAATCGCGCTATTTCGATTTGATCCGTTGGGGTATTGCCAAACAAACCATAAACGCCCAGCGACAGATTGAAGATGGTACGCAACCTTTCCAGGATAAAAATGTGCTGCTGCCCATCCCTATCTCGGAGAAAAATGCAAACCCAAATGTTGCAAAGGATATCAGCAACGACTGGAACTAAAAACACTACCTATGATTGAAGAAGACCGCTCCGATAATAGGAGCGGCCTTCTTTACGCTAAAGTGTGTTTTTGCCGGCCTGGAATTCAGACCATGTTACACGTTGGTAGGTTTTATTTTCTGGATGAACTGGGTGGGGGGAATGCCAAATTCTTTTTTAAAGGCTCTGGTGAAGTAGGACTGTGTTTGTATACCCACACGGTACATCACATCAGTAATAAAAATATCTTCATGAATCATGATTTCTTTAGCTTTTTGCAGTCGTATGGTGCGGATAAATTCACCAATAGATTGGCCGGTAATACTTTTAATCTTGTTGTACAACTTGGTTTTGCTCATACACATCTCTGCAGAGAGGAAATCGGCATCGAGGTAGGTGTCAGTCATGTTTGCGTTAATGTAGGATAAGAGTTTGTCTATGAACTCTTTATCTCGGGTAGAGTGTGCCAGTTCTCTGACCTCAATCTGGTGATCTTTAGCATAATGGTTTTTTAGCTTTTGCCGCTGCTCAAAAATATTCTTAATGGTTAAACATAGCAGCTTAAAGTTAATGGGTTTGGAAAAGTAGTAATCGGCGCCCGATCCGATTCCTTCAATTTTCGATTCGATATTATCCTTAGCTGTCAGCAATAAAAAAGGAATATGACTGGTTTCCAGGTCTTCCTTAGTCAGCCGGCAAAAATCAATACCATTCATCCTCGGCATCATAATATCACTAATGATGAGATCTGGATGTTCCTCCTTAGCTTTAACAATCCCGTCTGCACCATCTGTAGCTACCGAAATTTGGTAATAGCTGCCTAAGCTATCTTTAATCAACTCAATTATTTCGGGGTTGTCATCAACTATTAAAATGTGCTTTTTAATGGCCCCGGTATTAATCTCCTCCATTAAATCGTCAACCGCCATGCTGCTTGCATCGGTTGTATATTGCAGGACGGGTATCACGCTTTCCAGCCGAACAGTGCTTTCATCCAGGGTTTCGTTCCAAATTTCGGAATCGTCGTAGTCATCCTTTAAACAAGGTATTTTAATAATTACTTCGGTGCCTTTTTCCTTTTCGCTGGATACGCAAATTTCCCCTTTGTGCAGGGTAACCAGGCTTTTCACAAAGGCCAGGCCAATGCCCGATCCAAGATGCGATTCCGAAACCCTGTAATAACGCTCAAAAAGATGCTTTAACGAGTCCTTATCAATGCCGATCCCCGTATCGGTAACTTTAATGGCCATGGTTTTTTTCGATTGATAATCGTTTTTAATCAGCAACTCGTTTTTATAGCTGTTGATGATCATGTTTTCCGGCTCGGTAATGTCCACCGTTATTTTTCCTCCTGCCGGGGTGTACTTAATAGCGTTGTGAATCAGGTTTAAAACTATTTTTTCCATTATTTGACGGTCAAACCATGTATCGGTTATGGTTAAGTTTTTCCTGAAAGAGAGGCTTAATTGTTTCTCGTGCGCAAGCTCGACAAACTCGTCTGTAATTTCATCAATAAACAGGTCGATGTTGCCTTTAGCTACCCTTAAGGATAAAGCCGCTGATTCCACCTTTCTGAAATCCATTAGCTCATTGATCAAATTCATCAGCCGGTTAGCATTTTTATACAGCGATGAAAAATGTCGGCCGGTTGCTATGCTCACTTCCTCTTTCATCAGTTTTTCCAATCGGCCCATGATCAGCGTAAGCGGGGTACGTAAATCATGCGATATGTTGGTGAAAAACTGAAGCTGAATTTGGTGTAACTCCTCTTTTTTCTGCTTTTCGAGTTTATCCAGCTCAAGCTGCCGTTTAAAGTTTAGGGCATAATAAATGCCTGTTATAAAAATAATGCCCATTAGAATGCGAAACCACAGGGTTTGCCAATAGGGGGGTGTAATAATAATAGTAAGGGTAGTAACTTGATTGTTCCAGATTCCATCGTTGTTTGATCCCTTAACTTTAAATACGTAAGTGCCGGGATCTATGTTGGTATAAAAGGCCTTTCGATCGTGCCCAATGTAATTCCACTGTTTATCAAATCCTTCCAGTTTGTAGGCATACGAGTTATTGCTGCTGGCGGCATAATTAAGCGCTGCAAATGATAATGAAAAGGTGGACTGGTTGTGCTTTAAAACAATTTCCTTAGCGATGTTAATATCGGTTTTTAAGGGCGAGTTATATTCAAAGGGCGTAACTTTTTTATTAAAGATCTGAAACTCGGTTAAGTATACCGGTGGGATAAAGCTATTGGTAATAATGTTTTTAGGATAAAAGGAATTGAACCCGCTTATACCACCAAAAAATAGTTTACCATCTCTGGCCCTCAAAAACGCATTAGCAGAAAACTCTTCGCCCTGCAGGCCGTCTGCCTTATTGTATTTTTTGTATGTGCCTTTATCGGGGTTAAATTTAATTAATCCGTTAATGGTTGAGATCCATAACAGGCCTTTTTCATCCTCTAGTATGCCCTTAATGAGCTCATTGGCCAGCACACCACTCTTGGTGTATAGATTAAATTGATCTTTGCTTTCATTGTATAAATAAAGGCCGGCTTGTCCTACCCAGACCCGGCCTTTGCTATCGGTATAAATTACTTCAATAATAGGGTTTTTCTCCTGCCCTAAAAAATAATGCCTGAAGGAATTTGTGGTTTCGTCAAGGCAGTTAAGTCCGGCATCGTCTGTGCCTATCCATATGTTGCCTTTTTTATCTTCGTTTAATGATACAATATCGTAACCCAAAAAGCTGGTTCTGTTCTGCGGGTCCTTAGTTACCCGTGTGAACGTGTTATTGTCCGGATTATAACGGTTCAGGCCCCCGTTATAAGTACCTATCCAAATATTGCCCTTCCTATCCTTCAACAGTTTGTAAACATGGTTAGAACTAATGCTGAAATTATCCTTGGGGTTGTTTAAAAGCCGTTTAAATGTTCCGGTTTTGGAGTTAAAAATATTGAGACCGCCGCCCCATGTAGCGACCAGCAAGTTGCCCTGGTTATCTTCTATAATATCAAGCACCGCATCAGAGCTAATAGAGCTGTTATCAAACGCATTATAGCGGTAATGTTTATAGGAGTTATCGGCGCGGTTGTATTTGTTAAGTCCGCCGCCATCGGTGCCAATCCAGATCGTGCCTTTACTGTCTTCATAAAATGCCTTAACATCATTATAGCTTAAGCTATTGTTATTTTCCTCGTGTTGAAAAAGTTCAAAGTTCTGTGATCTGGGCTCATATAATTTAACCCCTCCGCGGTGTGTGCCGATCCACATGTTACCTTGATTGTCTTCAAAAAGTGCAGATATGGTTCGGTGCGGCAGCGTACCGGGGTTATTTAGATAGTATTCGGTATAATGATAAAAGGAACTGCTGCCGGGGGTAAGTAAATTTAAGCCACCGTTTACGCAACCGGCCCACAGATTTCCTTTTTTGTCAAAAATCAGATCAGTAACCGAGTTGCTGCCTATGCTTGATGCATCCGTTTCAATATGATAAAAATGCTTTATTTGTTTGGTTTTAGGGTTAACTACATAGATACCCGCATTTTCGGTGCCTATCCAAAAATCTCCATTGGGCGCTTGCTGCATTACCCGTATCTTGGCTTTAAAATTAGGGCTCAGCAAATCTTCGTTAAAGGTATTGTTTCGGTAGTTAAATTTGTTTAAGCCCGATCCGGCCGCAATCCACAAATTATTCTCACGATCCTCAAAGATGTAGTTAATGTAGTTTAATGATGCATTGGTTGCATTCTTTCTATAGCAGCTAAACTTTTTAGTTTTCCGGTTAAATAGATTCAGGCCCCCGTTATAAGTACTTATCCAAAGGTTGCCACGACGATCTTCATAAATACGGTTGATGCTGTTGTCAGATAACGATGCTGGGTTATTTACCTGGTGCTTATAGGATGTAAAGGTGCCTTTCTCCCGGTCGAATAAATTTAATCCATTGGAGGTGCCAATCCACAGTTTTTTTTTCCTGTCCTCATAAATATGTCTGATGTAGTTGTCGCTGATACTGAGTTTATTATTTGCGTTATTTTTATACACTACCATTTGGTAGCCATCGTATTTATTCAGCCCGTCTTTAGTGCCAAACCACATAAAGCCTTTGCTATCTTGCAAAATACAATTAACGTTGCCGTTGGATAATCCGTTATCGCTGGATATATTGGTGAATTTTAAGGGGGGTACGGCCCCAATACCTAAAAGCGGACACAAACATATTAAAAATAACATATGCCGTTTGGCAAAGATGCTTGCAGCTTTAAAAAGGCTCATAACAGGTTATTAATTGGTTAGTCTAATGGCAGTGACGGCCATAATTCAGAGTCTAAAATACTTAAATCCTAAGAAATTACACAAATAAACGCGCTAATGATAAATAGGTCAAAAGAAATGATAAATACGACAAGTAAACGCTTCGATTTAACGACTATTTGTTTTGAGCAATAACCAAACTGCCACGGGATAGGTTGAGTGCTGGTGGTAAGGCACCGCATACAGTCCTTTACCTTTACGATCGCCTGGTCAAAAGAAACCCAAATAATTTTGGCCTCAAAGGATTAATAAATCATTTGATCAACAAGGGACGGACGATACGGTCAATTTTGGGAGACTCAGGGAGGATTCATTTCATATACACTTAAAGTAAGAACCTGAATCAATCGTCATGAGCGTATTAATGCTAAAACAGGATCTTCAGATTCCATTTTATAAGCAATCGAATACGACTTAATTCCTTAACATTTTTTAATATACTTTTTGCAAATTAGGTCCAAACAATAAATGAAAACCATCAGCAAACGGCAGCAACCAGGCAATCATGGTCACTTTGAGATAGCTCGAAGCGTTGACGTTTCCTTCTGACCAGACCTCCGAAATTTTGGAAGTATCCTTGTCTGCTAATGGCTTTTCTTCTTCCATCGAAGTACTGCCGCAGGGAACAACTTTGAACTGGCTATTGCGGTAGCTACTGGTGTGGTGTATTCGGAATCAACTCAGGCCAGGCGTTTGTAGATGTCATCGGCCCGCTGATCGAGGTACCGGCTTTGATTGCACTGGTTTACTTGCCTTCTGGTTGCGCAAAAAGCATTATTAAATAACAAAGCCCGGCTTCTGGACTTCCGGGCTTTGTTATTTTTTTGAATAAAGAATTACTTAGCGTTTTTTTTCTCAGTAACTTCAGCACGGATTTCCTGTGCCAATACTTTTAAATCCTGCATTGCTTTACGAACTCTTGTACCTGCCGCACCGTTACCAGCATTATAAAATTTCTCTACATCAGTTTCAACTGAAGCTACCAATTCTTTAAGTTTTGAAAATTTTTCCATTTTTTTGAAAGTTTATTAATATAAATCTGCCTCTAAATGTATTTAGCAGGCGATAAACATAGAAAAAATCTTTTTTAGTTTCTGCAATAACTGAGTATAAACTCAGCTTTTCTGTTAAAAATAGCGCTTTTAGGTGAGTTTTTAAAGGATTTGAAGTGCTTTTCCCCGATCTGAAAGAGTGATGTCCGGCATCAGGCGGGGAGATTGATTTCAGTTCAGTGATAAGCTGAAGGTGAACTGCCTGGTGAACGGAAAAGATATCCGGCATTGCGGGTATTTGGAAGTGAAATCAGGTCCGTTTTCCTGCAGGAGGATGAGGCGAGTGGTTAATCAATGACTTGATTGCGTGGGGAAAAGCGTTGATAAATAATTAGCTAGTTCGTATATTTGATTGTACAATCAACGGGGTTTAATGTGAACCGAAGAAGCCATATTCCGCAGGTCTGATCACATCTTTTACTTAAATTTTATTGTGATGAGAACATTTGTGTATCTGGTGTTTACCTGTTTTATTTCGGCAGGTGCATTTCTTGCGGCGTTGAATTCGGCTAACATCTGGCCGGGTTATTTGCTTGGCTTTGGCGTATGGGTTTGGTTTATCTGGAATTTGGATAACAGAAGGAAGAAAGCTGAAGCGAAGCGTTACAGATAATCTAGCGGCTAGTGGAGAATTCCTGCTTTAATGCAGGAATTCTTAAGGGGTGTGCGGCATCATCTGGATCTGAAAGGCCTGTTGTTTTCGATGCCGAGGTCAATCTCTTTTGCTTCATTAGCGGGTTCATGTTTCCTCCTGGAGCGGAAGTATTCAGCTGCTTTTTTTAAATCCTCCACACTTTCCCGAAATCCCTTACTTAGTTCATGAGCTTCTGAAGTGTGTTCCTTGCCGGTTACCGATTTAATTCCTTTGTATATGACATAGGATAAGCCGCCATCAAGTAGGAGTGAGACTGCCAGTGCAATACGATTTGCCCGAAATGGTGCAGTATCAATGCCGGAATAGCGAAATGTGGTGCCATCAGAAAGCTGTACCTCCTTGCCTTTGCGGAATGCTTCACGCTGGCTTTCACTAAGGATTTCGCTGTTAACTAACAGTGGTTCTTCGATTCTCCCTGTATCTGTTTTGATGTATTCACGGGTTTCAGAATCGTACTCAAACAGGTATTCGCGTTTGATTTCGTCTTTGTCGTTTAGTTTTTTATAGATGGCGACGGTTTCGCCCTGTTCTAGTTGCTCTGCTTCAATATCAGTTAAGTCGACAGGGAATACAGGCTGATGATAGATGGGGTGGGCCTTCAATTCAAGTTTACCTTTGCTATTCCTTTCGACTGAAATTTTGGCCTCCAACTCGCCAATTTTTAAGTTTTTATCTTCAAGATTTTGGAGCCTGATCAAGGAAGTGCGTCGCCCAAAAAGGAGTGCGAGTTTGTTTTCATCGCTCATCAATAATTGTCCGTTCTGTGCCAGGCCTATGGTTTCTAACGCCTTAATTGGCAGTTCTTCTTCTTTAAAAATCTTTCTGTTCATGGTGTATTTAGTAAGGAAAGGTTTATCGCTTTCTTTTCATTGCGGTTTCTGATGATTCGTTATTGAGTATCAATTCCCGGGTATTATCCATTTTGACTTCAGGATTTAGCATGGGATAGTTTTTGGCAACAAGGAGGGACTTGTAAAGTCCATCACTATGAGAAAGCTTAAGCTGTTCACCAGAGTTTATATCCTCAATTTTTACCTGCTTGCCCTTCAGCACTTCGGTAACCTTATAAGTGGTATCGTTATGAGCGATCTCGTCACCTTTCATTAAGAACTTAGATTCCGGCTTTCGTTCTACCTCCTGCTTTAGGTTTAGTTTGAGCTCGATGTCCAATATGAAATCATAGATCTTTTGCGCATCTGCGGCTGCTTTTTGGAGTTCGAATGGATCATCCTGTAGTACTTTGATCCAGTCTTCAACATAGACGGCGTGTTGTTCAAAGTAATGGCCGGTACCTATTTCAGCACCAACCATGAGCGATGCGATTTCGGCACGAAGCTCCTCTCTGGCATAATCAGGCGTGCCAAAACCATTCATCATATCGCGATCGAGCCGGGATTTGTGGCCAGTCCAGTGGCCTAGCTCGTGCAGTGCTGTTGCGTAGTATTCTGTTGCAGTTGGAAATTGATGCCGATGAGGCAGGGTGATTTGATCTGTTACATAATTGTAAAAGGCATAATTGCCCCCATGTTTGAAACTGGGATTGGTTGCATTTAAAATGGCTTCGGCCCGCTCGATTGGAGACCATTTTTGTGCGGCTAGTTTTTCAGCATTTACCAGAGCCAGCTCAGGGATACCGCTAATTTGCTCTGCATTGAATACCCAGGCATTGGTGATGATCGGTTTTTCCAGTTGAGTTTCCGTGTACCGGACTTTGCCATTCTCATCCCGAATGGCTTTACCGTTTTCATCCAGTACCGCTTTTTTATCCGTGTGCTGGACAAAATTAATGAGGGTAGCCTTCGCACCCTTCTGAACCTGCCATTTGTTGATGTTTGCCTGACGGAGGGTTAACCAGCGAGGGTCGGAAAATGGCTGCATCCCCAGCCAGAGTGCATTGAGACCACGATAGTTTTTACCAGTGGTGGGGTTTGAAGGGATAGAAAAGCCAGGGTTGTTTTCGTCAATCCATGCCTTTTGGAAGGGGGAGGTGCCAGCCTTGAGCTCGGCAATTAGCTTTTCGGCGATTTGTTCGTGCAGGGGCTTAAAGTTAGTCATAGGTTATTGCTTGTTTAATTGCATAAATTCCTGGACGAGCTGATCGATGTCGTCGTTGATTTTTTGAAAATTTTTCATGAGTATTTCTTCTTTTTTGTCCCCGAAATCGTAGAAGATTGGGAGTTCCTTGTAGTTCTGCTCTTCTTTTTTCAGCTCTTCAGTATCAAGGTTGATCCGGCAATGGATGGCAGAAGTTTCGAACTTGCCATCGTAATGTTCCTGTGGTTCGGCAGCGATGAGACCAACCATTTCTCCGGTATTTAGGGAAGCAATTTTTCCGGCAGGGATCAGGGCTTCCATTTTTTCATTGAGGGAGGTGCTGGTTTTGTTCCGGTCGATGCTCAGGTTTTCACTGATCTGTTTAGACTTCCCAAAGAGCCGTTCAAGCCAGTCCAGGGTATCTTTATTTCGCACGGAACCGGAGAGGATGTTGCCTACAACAGAAGTGATGACCGCTGCGGTGTCTTTTCCGTACTGTTGCTGGAGCATGGGCAATTCCTGTAGACCGAGTACCACGGCGAACTTCATGCTTCGTGCGGTTGAAATGACGTTTTCTATTTTATGGCAATAGAGTGTCGGTGCTTCATCTACAATGAGCCCGCAGGGCAGGTTGCCTCTGCTGTTCATCAATCTGGTCATGCGGTTGATGATCCCAGAAAAACAAGCTGATGTGATGCTTTGCGTGTCTGGATTACTTGCCAGCACGAGTACTCCCGGCTCATTTGGATCGGATAATTTCAAATTGAAATCATCACCTGAAAAGACCCAGAAGGTTTCTTTAGTCGCCAACCGGCTGATGAAGATTTTTAACGTACCGATCTGCCCTTCAAGCTGGCCGAATTCCCTGGCCTGATAAGCCGTGTGAAACGGGGATAGCAGAGAGATGAGTTCTGGTTCTGTAAAGAGGACACTGAATATCTCTTCATAGCTGCGGTTTAGAAATGCCAAAACATGTGGGAATGAGGAGTGTTTGCCTTTTTTATACTTGCTGAAAAAGAAAATGCATGAAGCGAGGAAATTGACTGCCGATTGGGTAAAGAACTGGTCGGAGCCACCGGACTTGTCACCTTTTTTCATTGCCTCCACCAATGCTTCTGCAGTTTCCATGGCATCGCCCAAGGTTTGCAGCCATTCCTTACGGAAAAGGTTAATTCGCCTGCTTTGCTCCGGATCGGATGGATTGATGACATGGAAAGTGTAGTTTTTGCATTTGCCCTGCTGTTTGGCCAGTAGAAAGTGGTAGTACAATACTTTGCCGAGATCAGGGTATTTGAAATCGAAGACGCAAAGGCAGAATTCCTTGGCCATGAGTTGGCGAATGATACTGTTTATGGCACCAAAGGTTTTGCCAGAGCCCGGAGTACCTACAATCAGACAAGACCGAAAAATGTTGCAAAGGTTAATCCAGCCATCATGTATTTTTCCATCGTGGTAGAATTGCATTGGAATGTTAACAGAGCTCGGGGTTTCGACCTTTTTAATGGGCTGCATGAAGCTTTCCTGCTCGGTATTCCATTTATCTTTACCTATTCCGGAACGGATCATTTTCGAAACGTTGTCTAAGGAGATGCTAAGTATTAATGCACCAAATAGAGAACAGACGATATAAGCCAGATTATACCAGGTGGTATAAGTGAACGCAAAGGACGAAGGTCGGCCATAGAGCCATAGGCTACCAAAGAATAGCAGGAAGCCAGCTGTCAGGGGATAAAGTACGTGTTTTTTAGGCTCGAAGTTGATGTTCTTTTTGGAAAGCGTACCAATGCTTACGATACAGATCAAGGTTAGAGTAGCGAATTTGCTATAACTCAGTTTATGGTATATGGGGATGAGAACGAACCTATCGACCACATAGGAAAAAAGCCCCAGAAAAGGGGCTTTTGCATATACAAAAATCATGATTTCGGTGACGACCATCAGGTAAATGGTGCACTGAAGGAAACCATGAAGTTTTTGGATTTCACGGGATTCTTCCATGGGTTAGTAGGGGTTTTAAATATTGGGAGACTATCTCTGGCAGTCTAATAGTTGAATTTTTCTTAGGACATAGAACCTTTTTCAGCCGCCTTCAGTAAATTTATAAGGTCTGTTTCAAATTGTTTAAGTCGAATACCTGATTCAATGTAGTTCATTGGCACCAATGTTCTAAAATCGCCATCCAAATGGATACTATCCATATCCTTCTCCTGATTGATCACGTCAATCAGATGGGAAACCTCGTATCCTATGTCCGTATTAAACCACATGCAACTTTCAATTTCTGGTATCGTTTGTACTTCCAAAGGCTTTTCCCCTGTATACTTTGTCATATCCACTGCGCACAAGGCATACCTATCTTTTTTCTCATCAGCCTTGATAGTTTGGTTTTTAGACATTTTAACAGAGCTATTGGCATCCCATCTAGATTTGACTTCAATGTAATAAACAGGCTTTTCATCAATCTTGATGACAATATCTTGCCCATCCTGAACATTCAATATGTCCGCTTTAATATGACCTTTTAATATATTTTTTAGGCCTTCACGTAATATACTTTCGATATGTGTTCCAATTGCATGCTTATACTGGAAGTTAGCATGTTCTTGATGTTCCGTTATCAAAGCCTTTCTCCCAAGCTGGATAATTTGATCGAAAAACGGATCCACACCTAATTTTGCTAAAGCTTTAATTCTTGTCGCATTCAGGCTTAAAATCGAAAATGTGTCTTCTCCGTCTGCGAGATCTACAAGTATTGATGAACGTTTGCTATTGATCAATGGATAATGTTTAGCATACTCATAGTTATGCTTTATTTCATCGATAATGGCTAAGATCTCCTTTTTATAGGAATGTTCATTAATGTTGAAGTTTGAATCCTCTGGGAAAAACGCACTTTCAATCTTTTGCGTCAGGTCTCGCGTTACTTTAATTTGAGGATTTTTAAGGTAAGGTTTAAAATCTTCATGAACTAAGTTTGCCCTGATCGGATAATTTGGTTTTAGCACTTCATCATAAAGATTTTTGATCTCATCTGGAATTTGGCCATCGATATTTAAAAAACTTTGTTTGGTTAACTCAAACACTTGGTTAGGGAATACTGGCAAGGTTTGGAACATTTCTTCAAAGGTGTCATGAGCACTGCCGATAGAAATAAAGTCTAACAAGAAATTTAGATGATCTTCTACCCATTTTGAATCAATAAGACTTAAATCATTTAAGGTCATTCTAACCAGTCTTCTATGCGCGGATCTGATTTCTAGTTCATCATCCTTAACATTAGAAATGAGAATCATTTTTTCTTCTTTTCCATAATGCTTAGCAAGACGCTTAACCATTCTTGCTGGGACACTGGAGGAATCTTCCACTGTTGTGAGTTTACAGAAATCTAAAAATTTCTCCATGAATTCAGGAGCTAAATCACTACTCAATGTTTTATCGCTTACCTGTTTGGCTATAGCCTCCAAAACCTCTGTCGTAAAATTCTTCCGGGAATAATCTGGGAACTCCAGGCTGAACTTAAAATCGTCGTGCACATGCCTCTTTGGAATTTCCGCCATAATAACATCAGCGATCTTGATGAGTTCATCATCGATGTTAACTGGATTGTTCAATCCTTCATTTCCAGAAAGAAAACGGAAATCACCTTTTATGTTGGGCAACAATCGATGTAGATTGAAAAGATTAAAGTTTTCTGAAGTGATGATAAATTTGTAAAAATCTTTCAGGACATCAATATTTTCAAATTCACTAAGTTTTCCGGTCTCCTCAACCTTTATGGCGATGTCCTTTGCAGTAATGTATTTTATTTCATCGATCGCCCATTCGTCTACAGTACCTGTCCATCGAGTGATCAAGTCCTTTTTAGGAATATTTTTCCAGAACTTATTAGCCAGAGTGTGAGCGGCATTAAAACTTTCCTCATTTTCCAATAAATCCTGATGAAGGAAATAAGCTTCAGTAATTGGGATATTCCCATCAGAGGTCTCAACCAATGGCAAGGACTTTAAATTGTCAATCCATTGCTTCTTTAGTTCGGTAAAATAGGTATTCAAAAACCTGTCTTCACTTGTAATGTTGAAGTTTACCGTAGCCAAAACAGACGGATTCAAAATCTGACCAGCGTTAGCCTTTAGAAATTCAAAAATCCTAGTAGACCCAATCTGGATCAAGTTCTGATTTCGGGCCTCATCCTTTGCATTTGCGCTATTGTCAGAGCTGAGGAATAAGCCATCCCTTGGTTCAGTTGGTTGAAATTGCCTTGAATTGATGATAAAGTTAAAACCGAAATTTTCCGTTCCGATTAATGGATAGAACAAGAACAAGCGTGGTAGATTAGTATCGAACTGGATTGCCTCTAAGTTCTCGTCTATTGGTAAAATAATCATCACCTTTCCATCTAATGCCTCCAGATAACAGATTTCTTGATTCGCACCATTTATCTCTATTGGACGGACAAAAAGTTCACCCTTTGAATAAACCTCATTCTTTTTGTAAGATGTTCTCTGTCCATCCTGATTTACTTCAACAGTTTTCAGATTTGGGTTCAAAGCCATTACATAAGGCAATATTAAACGAAGAGAATCAATAGCTTTTTTTGCTGCATTCCTGTTTTGGTCATTCGAAAATTTATAGGTAAAACGAGTTCGTGGAAAAGGCTTAGGCAAAAAAGACTGATGTTGCCCTAATAATGCAGAAACTTCACCTTTTAAGTCTCTTATCGCTCCAGCTAGAATTTTCCAGTTATCAGTCCTGCGGTCGATGCCAAAATTCTTAAGTGGAATGTAACCGTCACCCTTTCGTATACCACCATCAATCTCCAATTCCATTCCAAAAACATGGGAGGTCATAAACCCAGTCCCATATTGCCCTAACGGATCAGTATCCTCATAAACTTCCTTTTTCTCACCTAGTGTTTTAGAGCTCACTTGCTTAAACAGACAGTCAAGTGTCATTGGCGTAAACGGTTCTCCATTGTGGCTGAATTGTAGATTCTCATTTGTAATGTCCACCTGGACGTGTGATTCCGGGCTCAGATCAACTGCATTTTGGAATAGTTCCCAAATTGCCCGATTCACATCATTTTTATCAAGTTTCTTAATGCCATGTATAATTTTGTTGGCATGTTGTCTCAGGTCATTAATTTCAGATTGTTTTTGGTAATCTTCCGCCGTGAGGATTTCTATTTCCTCAATTTCTACTTGGTTTTCTAGCATTATGAAAAATTTAAAAGCGTTATTTGCGATCCCTTCCGCGCTCTAATATAATTAAAAGCTTAAGCAGCTTAATAAAGTTGGCCAATAAAATAGGCAATATTCCTAGTTATGTAAAAACGAGTATGGCCTGCTCACTTCTAAAATAATTATATTCGTATTAATCTGCTTTTAAACTCAGAATAGTCTATGACTCTAATATCCGCAATCAATGATCATGGCCATCCGATAATTATTAGTGACAGGGCAATTTCCCAACAAGGAACATCCAACTCAATTCTTTTGCCCTCAACGAATGAGAAAACTGTAAGGTTAACACCTGTAGTTGACTTTAACGTAAAAACAATAATTATTCAGGAGATACTCTGTATTGGCTTTTCAGGAGCCGTTTCTGTTATTGAGAACCTGATTTCAGATATTCAGGATTTTTTTTTACATCGTCTAGCTGGCTTGGAAACTCTAAATGAATTAATCTCAACATTAGAGTATGCTACTGAATGTTCGGTAGTATATATGTTAGGCGAACATGATGATGAAGGCGACCAGGTTTTAGTGTTGCGAACAGGAAATTGGTTACTAGATCAAAGTCGGCCAGACCTCACGGTACTTTCATGTGGTTCGGGTGCAACAGACTGGAATACCCAACTTTTGTCAAGTTTCAGCTATCTTGACGATTGTGAAGTTACCTCCAAATTCTGTAGGCAACGAATCCTTCAGGCATGTATTGCATTTTTGATGAAGGAGCGTTTAACTGCTGAACATCTTTTGGATGGCTGGGGAGGTGGTTTTGATCTGGTTTACTATGACAACGGTAAATTTCAACGTTTGAACGATCTCGCTTATGCGTTCTATGCAATTGACATCTCAAATCCAGATAAGGTCCTAACGCCAATTTCTATAATCCATCAAAAGTATATTGATGGCAAAGTAGTTATTAGACACTTCGAAAAGAAAGGTTTTCAGATTTATATTATTTCAGAATTCAATGATAAAGTTCCTTATACAGAAGAAAATCCTGATTGTGTTTCGAGAGAAATTATATCATGTATCCACCTATTTGATGAAAAGAAACATATTAAGGATTTAGCCGTGCTCTTTTGGGACAACAACCCAGAGGCTGAGCCAGTTTTTTATACTAAACGCGATGGTAAACATTTCGGCCTTCAGTTTCAGAAAATTTATTACGACCAATTAAACGAAGCTGTCAAAAACTCTATGTCCTGAATGTAAAATTTAAAGCGTATCTGCATCTAACAGATTCTTATATTTCAGTTTCATCGAGATTATCCGTCCGCTGATTTGTTTTTCGCTGAGCTCGATTTTTAAGATTTTATGACCGGGGAAGGTGAATTTTTTGAAGACAAATATGTTGCGGTAGTTTTTGCGGAAAATGTGGTGGGAATAGAGGGTGAATTCTGGTTTGAGTTCAATGGATTGAACAGTGGATGCTTTGGTTACCTTTTCGTCTTCTACTTTAAAGCGGATTTCATCAGGATCATATTTTAAGTTGGTACTGTTGGTGTAGCTTAGATCAATAAAGATATAGTCACCAATGGTCGCGATATGGTTGATGTTTCCTTTTATGCCAAATGCGGAGGAATGAGCAATATTGGTTTCGGACTTTTTAAACAGCAATTGCGTGGCATAGGTTTTAAGTTGGCGCTGGCTAAAGGATTGCGATTGGATTTCGAGTGGTTTGGTGTGCTCCGGAAGGATTTCTATTTGAGTTGGATACGCTTTGCCGGGAAGATTTGGGATGGCGGAAACCCGGTATTGTGCGATAAAGCTCTCGCCTGCTATGGTGATTATTGCATCTGTTGGGCTGGCAAAGTTAGGGCCTTTTAAGGAATCAGGAGCCAATTTAATCCGTAGTAGGTTGTTAATTGGGATGTCGCCAACAATGGCTTTGGTGGAAATGTCGACATATTGAATGGGCTCAGGGGATAAGAAATGGAATGTTGCCAGTCCGGGTAAGGTGATGAGCGGAAGATTTTGGGCATAGGTGGAAAAGGCTGTTAGTAATAGAACAGCGAGAGAGATGATCCGGTTTTTTAACATGATGAAATGGATTTTGGGTGGTGGTTTAATAGTTTTTTTGTTCGTTTTGGAGTGCCTGCGGGTCGATTAAGTAGATATACGAGTTGTACTTAATTTTGGCTTTATTCTTTCTGATCAGGTTTGCAATGGTCGCGGAAGTACTTTGAAAGACCTTATCAAAACTGCTCATCAGGAACTGACTGGCATTGGTACTGTTGCCTTGCAGGTTTACACCCTGCATGGAATTGCCACCGAGGTCTTTGGTGAATTCGCGAAAAGCGGACTCAGGAACATAGAGCCCGGGTAGTCCGTCAGTATCATATAATTCCAGCTTTACCGGTAGTATTTTACCCTCTAGAAATATGGATTGAACGGTCAGCGATACCCGTTGATCACCAAATCCGGTGATTAAGGCAAAGAGATAAGTCCCTTTTTTAACAAGTGTTTGTCCTACCCTGATGTCCTCGAGCAGACGAAGCCGGATTCTTGAGCCAGCGTAACCTGTTACATTTTCATCAATGATGGCTGTTATAAATTCCTCCTTTTTACCAGGGAGCAAAGTGTTAAATACAGAAGAGGCGTTTGTTTCTTTATGAACTGCTAATTTAAGTTGCTGTTTACGGAGCTCGTCAGCCTTGTTTTGAGCATCGATACGTTGTTGTTCCGCCTTGTACTCAGGGTCAGAAGCTTTACTAACACTATCCATATAGGCCATTTGAGCCTTAAACAGATCCATAGGATCTTTTTCCTTTACTGCCGGCTGTTGTTGCGCTACATCGGATATTCGGTTATAATATGGAGGAGCGTAAGGGGAACTAGTGCCAGAGCCATTTTGAATACTGGCCAATGCTTTGGTTAATTCCTGATCCTGTTGGGATAAACGATTCAACCCTTGCTGCTGAACAGTAGCTCCGTTGAGCTGAGGGAAAGATGGGGGACTATGCTCAGCGAAGCGTTGTTTGACCAGGTAATCTATTGAATCGAGATGGGCATTATCATCAATTGGGTTTACCGCAGTGTTGCCGTCAGATTCTTTGTACTGCTCGTTGAAAGCTTCGAGCTTGTCGTCAAACGCACTTTTTTGGACTTCCGGAGAGGCGGTGCCAATTTGATCCTGGATGCCTCCTGGCTTTTTATCCATTACCTTGGGTTGTTCAACGGTCTTTCGATAGATGGAAAAGAAGAAAATGATGAATGGCAAGTTCAATAACGGAATGATGTATTTCGGGCGATTAAAATTGATTTTCATAGTATGAAATTTTACAATGACTATAGGAAATAAGCTATAAAGATTTATAGTTACTATGGATATTTAGGGGATTAAAAAGAGAATGTAAATAGTTGAAATACAGATAAAATATGTAAATTTATGTGACAAATTTTCGCTTTATGAGTTCTGAACAGTTAAAGATTTTTGGATTGGGCCATGTTACTGCTGGATTTTCACTTTTTGGACTACTGGTAGGTTACATATGTGGGCTCACTAGTTCGCCGGTAGCCAATGCCATTATTTTGGCATTATTTTCTTTCTTAGGTGGGAAACTTTTCCAGGATATCAATAATAACGATTCGAAAAAAACAAAAATTTCCGGTGTGATTTTGGCCGCCTTTTCTTTGCTTTTTTTTATCGGTCTGAATCTCGGTATCATTGTAAAGGTCAACGAATTCTTAACTTTTAAGACCCCGTCTATTTCCCAAAAGGTCAAAGCATCTGATACTACTTCTATAACTACTAAAGTAGATTATCTTAGAAATACGGAAGTTTTGAATGATTTGGAAGCGAAGTTTAGGAGAAATGAGTTAACATCTAAAGAAAAAGAAGACATAATTGCTATGTTTTTCGCTAAGACAAAAAAATGATCCAAAAGTTAGTGATTTTGTTAATTGTTCTTAAGTGTTGTGCTATATTATGTATCGCTCAAGAGACTTTTTCAGGTTCAACAGTTAGGATTTATTGCGCAATTCCAAATAGCAAAAAAGCTAAGTCGGGAACGGGTTTCGTTACGATAATTAGTGGCAAGAGATATATCGTTACCTGTTATCATGTAGTATCAGGCTCATCTAACATTACTATATTCTCTAGTAAAGAAGATTGGCTTGAAAATGTTAAGATAGTAGGCTACGACGATGTAAAGGACATAGCAATTCTAGAAACAAAACAGTTAGTCAGAATTAAGCCAATACCCCTCTCGACTAAAATTCCTACTATCAAGGACGATGCGTACATCATTGGTAACTCCGGGGCCTTTAATGAACAGGTTGTTCCTGTGAAATTTTCATCGCCAAATGGGATAGTTTCATCTAAAACGCTTAGAGACGTCAATGCCAATCCGGTGATGAAAGCAAGTTTCGATTTTCCTGTGATTCCCTTATTTACGACAGCATATGGAGGAATGAGTGGTTCTCCTGTAATTAATAACGGTGAGGTTGTTGGAATTTTCCAAGGATCAGTGGAAACAGGCGGTGCCTACTCGTGGGCAGTACCTGTTTCAATAATTACAACGATACCACTCAACAAATCTCTAAACAACGGACTAAGCCTTGCAGGCTTGAAAAGTCTTGAGCCTTTACAAAAATTTCTGATTCATGCACTAAACACCACAGGAGAAAGTGAATTTCAGCTTGTCCCCGTAAATAATACATGCAATACAATTAGTTCGATTATAAATCACATCACCAATTTAAATAATGATATTGATAAACGGATTTCCTTTATTGATTCTTTGAGGGACAAAAATTCATCGCGAATAGAGTGGATGGATTACTTAACACCACTTGTTGATAGTATAGTTGTCAGCAAGAAGCTAGTTAGTGATGTGTACAAAAATGAAAAAATATTAAAGCAAATGGGTAACCAAATCATAGCGCAATACAACGAAAATTTTAAAAACAAGAATATCGTAGATAGTTCTCTTCACAAACTCCAGAAAGACGTTGATCTTGCCTTTGATCAACTTAAGTTGGCCGAGATTTCTTATGTGGAGGCATCAAAATATGAAAGGGAACATCCGGGTGCAGACGTAGTTTTTCAACTATATGATAGCAGAAGGAACCCTGCTGTGTATAGGTTGAACTACGCCAGTGAGATTTCCATTATCAACGGAAGTTCTTTTCGAAATTATCTGAAATTATTACCAAGGTTTCATCAAACCCAAAATTCCTGGTTTCCAATCCTTGAAGAATATTGTATCCGCTATAAGGCATTAATTACCCGAGTCTACGAAAGAAAACTTTACAATTAATGGTTTTTTTCATGTTGTATGGATAACTGATGTAGGCGATCAATTGCTTCACCCAGGAATAGGCTGTCGGCTTTACTTAGGGTGTCTTTTGCAATCAGGAGTTCGATTTGCTCTTTTAGTTTGATACTTTCTTTGAGTGCTGCTCCTGTTTCAAGAATCCGGGAGAAGCCGTTCGTGATCGGGCTTACAATTACATTCGCGGATACTTCCGGCTTGGGGTCTTTGTTCCGGAAAATTGTAAAAGAAAGAATCATGGAAGCACCCAGAAATAAGAGCATCATGGTATAAGTCAGATCCGGGTTTTTCTTTAAAAAGTAAACTATCCTTGTGCTGATGCTGTCGATGTAGACCGCAAATTCTTTACGGATTTCAGTAAAGAGTGTGTCTTTTGGATCTCTGTTAGAGTGAATTTTTTTGAACATTTTCGAGGTCTTTGTTTTCTATTGTTTTCCAGCCGGTGATGAGCAGGCCATGAGGGTTGTTGTCGCTTCGTGGAATGTCTTTGAGATGGCCTTCTGTCACCAATGAACGGAGCAAAGTGGCACTTCTGCGGTCGATTTTAATTTTTCCATAGTACCTGAAATACCTGCGTGGAACATCAAGGATAATGGAATCTGTTTCGAGGGTCAGCACTGAGCTGGATGATAAAATGGAATTGAAATAGCCACGCTCCTTCAAATTGTTTAGTTGATTGATACCGGATTCATCAATCAGGTACATGGCCTTTTTCATCTGGTACTGGATGTACTTGTCGTCGGGTGTGAGTGAAAAGAAAAAGGAATGGAACAGGTCGATATGTGCCCGGTATTCTGCTGGCCGGTTCATTTGCATGTCGGTTTGCCTGGCAAGAATGGGGACATTATGGTCGAGGATGTACAAACTCTGCCTTGCAATTGCAACCTGTTTATAGGCGGAAAATAATGCGAACCCAGCAATTATTACGGAACAAGTTAAGCTCCCGACCGAGACAACAGTGGCCAATCGAATTTTGCTTTCGATACTTTTAATTAACATATAGGATGTAATTGATGAGATGGGAGTTTAGAGGAGTTTACCGGCGGCTTTCTTGGTGACTGCAATTACGGTAGTGGAACCACGACCGAAACCGGAAGCAGCGGAACTGATGCCAGAAGTGGAAATAATCCAGGTTGAAATACTGGGTACAGTGAACATGCATATCGCACCGATGAGAAAAACAACAATGACTGTCCCAAAGGATAGGATGCCGTTACCCGCAAAGACTGCCATTTTTGCCAACCCTCCCTCTGTGCCATCTGGTCCCAGCAATTCTTTGTACTTACTGATTTCGGAGGTCATTGCATATTTCTGCATTAGTGCCATGAGGTACATGATGAGGTAAGCAATCCCGGTGTAGAGGTTTACCGAAATGAAACGGGCTACCCACGTGCTAAAACTGTCACGGAAGGCGGGCAAAATGCTGGCAGCAACTGCGAAAGGACCAAGGATAACGAGTATACTGGAATAAATAATCTGAATGATAAAGACCGCATAGACGGCAATGCGCAAGATCCAGATCCCTATAATTTCGAGCAGTTGGGTGACCAGCAGCTGCAGGCCGATCGTCATGCGGTTTTTGAGCTCGATTAGTGGAGTGACTACCGAAGAGATCCCCTCTTTAACGGAGCTGGTTACGGAATTCCACGCCTGCTCATACCAGGTGTTGGATTCTTTTTCGGCTACCTCAGTTTGTGCCTGAAAGGAGTAGAGCGCATTGGCAACCCTGTACATGTAATCGGCACGTGCATACCGGAGATTATTGACATTGGTTTGCTCACTCTTGAACATTTCTTCGGTTTTTATAGCAATCAGGTCGGTTGGGAATGCCACCATCTTCACAAACGCACCCCACCACAGGATGATCATGGTTAAACCGAACGGGCGGAGAAGTGGCATTACTTCCATTTTTTTATCGCCAGACATCTGCTCATAACTTTTGATGGCAAAAAAAATGATCATGAATATGGCAGATAGTGCTTTGGCATCAGTGATGAAGAGATCAAAATGGGTCCAGATGGAATCTTTCAGCCCTTTTAAGAAGGTCATCATCCCTTCTTCGTACACCCCGTTACCCTGGAGGAATTCGATAGACTTTTTATAGTCGGCATTGGCGGTTTGACCATAGGAAAAGGAAATGCCAATGAACAGCAGAAATGCCGTCAGCAGGAGTTTATTCATAAGGAAATGGATTAAAAGTTTAAAGGATATTAACTGTGAAAACTTGCAAATGCATTTTTTTGAAAATAGTTCTTGACTCTTACCTTAGGTCATAGCCTACCTTTGTTGCATATAAAAAGATCAGTATGACGAATGCTCACAATTATTCCGTAAAACAATTGGCAAAGCTTGCCGGGGTAACCCCTAAGACATTGCACTTGTACGACCAGATCGGTTTGCTTAAACCAGCTGAAAGAACTGATGCCAGATATCGGTTGTATGGAGAAAAGGAACTATATAGGTTACAACAAATACTGTTCTATAAAGAACTGGACTTTCCACTTAAAAAAATCAAGTTGATCCTTGATGACTTAAACTTTGACCTGGTTCAGGCGCTGGAAGGACATAAAGACATGTTGAGAGCTAAGAAATCAAGGATCAACACCTTAATGAAAACTATCGACAATACCATTTATTCACTAAAACATAAAACCATGTTAAATCTAGAAGATCTATACGAAGGACTCTCGAAGGAGGATGCCAGAAATTACAGAAATCAAGCGATCAATAGTTATGGTGAGGAAGTAGTTACTCATGCAGAAAAGCATCTGACAAGTCTTAATAAAGAAGAAATGCAGGCACTGGTAGCCAGGCAAAAGGAATTGGGTAAGGCCTTATATCTTGTAAAAGCACTTGCTCCGGATAGTGATAAAGTACAGGAATTGGTACATCAGCACTACCTCAATACTCGAAAGTTGTGGGGAACACATAACACTGCAGACAAACAAGCAGAGGCGTATCAGGGGTTGGGTCAGCTTTACTTAACTGATGAGAGATTTACAAATGAATATGGTGTACCCGAGGCAGATTTTAGGGAATTTATCAATGATGCAATGTCGTTTTATACCGCTAAGAACCTTTTGTAATATGATTGGGGAAAGTAGGGGATAAGGTCAGTATTTGCGTGTGTGGATCACTTCTTTCGCTATTTCCACATCTGATTGTGTTGTCCAGTTTGAGATAGAAATATCTGCGCTCTTTACGCGTTCCTGTTGTCGGGTCATGTTGATATTGGATTGGGCGGAAGCAGTTCTGATCGCCCAGGTTGCTTCGAGTTGACGATATTCCTGTAACATACGATGGTAGGCGAGGATGCGGGCACCTCGGTCCATGTTCGTAGTTTGCGCACCATTTATTCGTTCTTTAAGAATTGTTAGTTCATTTTTAAACCAATCGTACAGACCTTCGGAAATAACCTTGCTGCGCACCTCAGCTGGCAAGGGAGCCAGGATTGACAGGTCAGAAAACTCCAGAGCAGGTTTGAGTTCCTTGCTGTAGTATAGTAGCCACAGTGGATCGGCCGAGGACGCAAGACCACTGTGATTGGCAATTTCGAGCAGAGCCGTATTTCGAAGGGAGTCAGATTCTAATTTGTAAGCATCGTCAACAGCATTCATTGTGCCTACCAATCCAAGCCTTTGGGTTTGTGGACCCCATACACTTAAAGGTCTACGGTCGGTGTTTTTATAATTGGGATGAAGTCCCCAGGTTAGCCAGTAGTAAGGGTTGATGCCTAGCCAACCAGATGTCGGGGTAAATTTGTTTTTGTCCCATTGTTTGAAGACCATGCGTTCCTGCTGGTATCGGATACTTTCGTCCTTAATGAGTTTTTGGGCTAAGCATGGGCTTAGCAGAAGTGATATAGAAATCACCGTAAGCAGATGTTTCATAGGCTTGTTGATTGTGATTTGATTGAATAATTAGTAGTATTGTCAGATGATAAAATTGAATAACGCTCTCCATTTCAAACCACAAGTTTTATGGTTGTTTGTCATGATTGTCGGCATAGGATTAAGCTGTAAAAAGGATAAGAAAGTTGAAACTGATCCACTGGCTTTGCTTACTTCCAAGAAATGGTACAGATCGATAGACGATCAAAATCCCGCAACCAGTCCAAAAGACGGATTTATTTTTGAAGTTGTACCAGAATGTCAGCGAGATGATAGTTATGAATTTACTTCAAACGGTAAATACATAGAGACTAAAGGAGCGGTGAAATGTGTGCCCGAAAGTGTGGTGCAAACCAATGTTGGATATAGTATAGATCTTAAAAAGAAGAAGCTTGTGATATCCAACAACAGCTATGATCTGTTAGAACTGTCCGAGACCCAACTTAAACTTTCACTGGCCTTAGCGCAACCTGCACATGGGGCTAATACGATCCTCATAGTCTATAAGCATTAAACAGTATTGATGAAATAATTAAATACCAGTATGTGGTTATTGGCTAGAAAGTTCTTTTGCCTTTTTTTCGAGGTTCACTTGGGCCCTGGTTATCATCTGAAGTGTCTGAGTTAAATCTTCATATGTTTTTTTGCTTTCAGTTCGGAATTTAACCCGATCAACTTTTTTATCGTCCAATAGATAATCGAGTTTAGAAACAAACACCCTTGCGTTACTTCTCAATCTGAGTTGTGTAATTCCGATTATTTCACTTGTTTCCTCTTGGAGTGGGGTACTCAGTTCAGGGAGCATCTTTTCGAGCCTAAAACTCATCTTATCCCAAATTTTATTTAACTTTTTTTTGGTGGCGGGATCAAATTCGTATTTGTAGTTATGTCGCTCCAGCGTATCCGTCAGTTTCTTTCTTAATGTAAGATAGGATCTCAAATCAGTGCGGATGTATCCAAGTTCCCTCTTTAATTTGTCGCATTTCTCAGCAGAAAAAAAGTTGTTTATCTCTTTATTAAAGGTTTTAATCCAACTAAGTAGTTTGGAGGGAACATCAATAGTATCTTCGAATTCATCTTGAACTGAGGATGTTTTTTGCTGTGCGCTTATGGAATTTACCTGAATAAGCAACAAAAAACTAAGAATTAGTATTCGATTTTTCATTTTTCTTGGGGAGTAAGAAGTATATACAGGTGATAAACAATACAAGCGGAAGTATTAATTTTTCTAGTTCTAATTGGGCCATTGGTCTTCCAGAAAACATTTCTATTAAGATATCGCGACGAGAATAGGTGATAAATAATGCAAGAAGCAGTATAATCAATCCAGAGTATTTTTTTAGCGTCATTAGATTAACTTGAAAGTCTAACTAATGTACTGAATTTTTTCAGTTAATAACAGGTGTTTTTTTTGATATTTTATTTGATTATCAAGGGTTTAAGTGCTTTGCATTGCGAATGATATCCTCCACATATATACGGTCCTGATTGATGAAATCCGCAAAAGGATTTAAGAACCTGAAAATGCCACGTTCTTTTGCCCAGTACATGGCCTTCCATGCACCATAGACCAATGCAGAAATCAATTGTAGCTCCTGAGTGACTTTGCGTAACAATTGGTCTCGGTTATTGAAATCCGTTAATACATTCCTGCCTTCTTTTAAGATAAAACCCGAAACATCCGTTACTAACCTTACAGAACGTTCTTTCATTTGCCGGACAAAGTCCTCGGAGAAAAGCAGGAGGTAAGGCTCTGCTCTGGCCATTGTGGCCATCTGGCTGCTGTAATCCAGAATGTCGGAAATGATTGCACCCAATTGTCTTGCTGCAAGACCATTCTTTAACGCAGAGTTCACATTAGAAAGCCCTTCATAAATAATCGTCTGTGCAGTCACCACAGAACCGACATTCAAATTAATCGTTTGCAGGTTTTGATCTATCTTCTCCAGATACTGATTATGGCTTAGCTCAGCAGCTTGCCTTGCAATGGCATTCTCATTGACGACCTGGAAATGCTTTTTGTCGTAAACAACCCTTTGAGCATCGGCCTGATTGAGTAATCCGGCAGCCATTAAAAGGGACATTAAGGTATTCTGTGGTCTCATCATAGTTCGTTGATTTTTTTGGTAAGAAAATCGGGCTGCTGAAATCCTATATTGTTCGGGATCGGTCATATCTGTTCAGATTCGTACATCATGTAAAACAAAAACAGCAATAAAAGGTGAAAAAAGCCCGATTATCAATGGCATGTGTCTTGTAAATACCAGGAGAGAAAAAGGTATTTATAAAAATATAGTTTAGTTTTAGTTAGGAAAGCTGGGTACATTGGATGATGTACCAGCTTTTATGCTTTATTTCAGGTAAACAGCATTCCGGATAATATCCTGAACAAGTTCCTTATCCTGGTCGATGTAAGCTTGAAAAGGGTTGAGCGACCTGATCCCGCCAGAGACACTAGCGTAATACATGTTATTCACCAGATTAGCTGACATGGACTGGATTGCATTCAACTCCAATAAAATATGGTCAAACAGGATCTTCCGGTCAGATGCCTTCATCTGATTGACGACACCTATACTGGCGCAAAGACCTACCAGATAATTCACCAGTGAATGTGCCTTGTGTACAAAATCAATCTCCGTCTGGTACGCAATGCTGATTAATACTGTATTCTGGTAAGCAAGCTGGTAAATTGCACCTTGATTCCGGATGATTTGGTTAACCATTGGCGCAGCCTGAAAGCCGACCCCGGCAGCAGAGATCGCCGTTCCCAAAGAATAGTAACGTTCCTGAAGCTGCCTGTATTTGCCTTTTAGCCTGGCAAGCATTGTCTTATTCTGCTGCTCACTAGCGGTAGTGACCGCCTGTTTATCCCGAGCCTGGTTTTGCAGGTTATACTCAGATTTAGAGTCAGCTACCAATTGGTGGATGCCAGCAATATTGAGTGCTTTTTTCTGGCTAAAGAGCGGTAAAAAACAAAAACTCAAAGCAATCACAAGAATGACCCTGATGTAAAGCGAATGATTGACTTTTCTATAGGTAATCATGGAGTTTAGTATAAGGATTAATAGATTTGGTATCGGTAAAACACGCATTGGTGTAAAAATTACTTCTTCAAGTACTTCGCCTGCCGGATAACGTCACTAGCAATTTGAACATCCATATTGACCCATTCCTGCCAGGGATGGAGTGACTTCCAGATGCCCTTAATCTTCGCCCAGTACATTGCCCTGTGCATGCCATATGCAACACCCCGAAGTATCCGTAGCTCAGAGGCAATATGGTTCAGCAGCTTTGCCCTTTCTCCGGCATCCATCAGGTTTGTCGCTCCTCCACGCAATGCAAACGAACCCACTTCCAAAGCCAGGTTCGTTGCACGAAGCTTAAACTCACGGGCACCTTCCTCTGCAAAAAGCAATAGTACCGGGTTAGACCTGGCAATATGCACCGCCTGCCCAACATCATTGATAATATCGATTCCGATATCGGTAATCTCTTTTATGGTAGTCAGACTATGCAAGATGCCGGAGACTTCACTGAGACCACGGTAAATCCTGTCCTGCAAATCATTTACAATGACCAGCTGACCAGTAACTGCAAGCTGCCCACGCTGGATTAAGGTTAAATTGTTGTTTGTCCGGTTTAACTGACCGTCGATGGTCGCACTATGGGTATATATCGCCGCTGAAGTTACCGGATCAACATACAGGGTTTGGCCACTTGCCATAAAACAACACAGGCAAGACCATAGCCCAATTAAAATTGAACATTTCATAAAGAGGAGACAAAAGTTAGATGAAAAATTAGGTATAAAAACCTGATATTATAAGGCAGAATCAGTACATTAAACCCATATGACTACCAAAAGAAAACTCCTGATCGCGTTATTGCTGTTGTTAGCTATACTACTAATCCTTGCAGGTTTTGTCGTGTACGGTCTATTTTTAATGGCGGAAGAAGACAGAATGGGTTACTAAACTTGCACTTCGATAAAACTCAAAAAATTATCGAAATTCAATTTCACCGTTATTGATCCGGCTAACAAATTTGCTCAAACTCAACCCGCTGGCATTTAAATCTGCAACAAAAGCATCCAGTCCCGCAGGATAAGATCCATAATGTGCCACATACAATTCCACCGCATTCTTCTCGGGCTTTTCCGTAGTATAACAGAGATACTGATAAATAGACACCTCCACGCCATACACTTCGCCTGTCATTCCTCTCCGAATGTACACCTCTTTGAAGCGGTCTCTTCCAGACTTATTGTCCAGCTGATTCACCGTAAAAATCTTACGTCTTTCGGTATCCGTCAAAGACAGCAGTTTGGCAATCTCCTCATAATTCTCCTTATAACTGCTCTGGTCGAGTAAGCAAATGGTACCGGAGTTGGCAATAATGCTGTCCTTCACAATCGGATTGCCAATAATGTCGGCCAGTTCCTGGGTAACGACAATCGCTTCGCCCCAGAACTTCCTAACGGTTTTGTACAAATAAAGTAAGTACGAAGCCATTAATGGCGAAGCTATTGCCTTCCAGGCTTCCTCACATACCAGGCATTTCCGGCGGTCAGAACGGCGGCGCATCTTCTGCAAGAAAACATCCATGATGATCAGCGTAACAATCGGAAACAAAACCTTCGACTCTTTTATATTGTCAATTTCAAACACAATAAAAGGTGCTTCAAAAAGACTTTGATCCACATTCTGATTCAGCAGTCGGTCGTATTCACCACCCTGATAAAACTTCTTCAGCACGTACCTGAACTCCTCAAAGTTAAAAGGAATCTTTTCCTCATGCATGATGACCGGGATCATTTGTAGTGCATACACATAAAAAGTATTGAAGCTCAATTCCGAAATGAATGCTGTGGCCCCATGAAAGTATGAACTATAGTAACCCGAGATGAGCTGTGTGATCACATCAGATTCAATCTGTGAAGCTGTACCATCCGCACCTTTCCAAAGCAAGGTAATGAGCGTAATTAAAAATTCCTTCTTTTCAATGTTGTATTCCCCCAAAGAAATCACAAAGGGATTCATCGTAATCGGCTCCTTCTCGGAATAGGTAATATACCTGCCATTATAATAGGAACAGAGCCCGGTGTAACTGTGTCCGGTATCAATAATCACCACATCCATGTTGTACAGCATGTACTGCTCCAGTAAAGTCGACATGAAAAAAGACTTGCCGGTACCTGAACCACCCAGAACAAAACGCGATCTGTTGGACATCCTCCCACTCGCCATGGGCAAATCAGACAGGTCAATCCCCAGAGGAATCCCCTGACGATCGGTAAACCGGATGAGAAAATCAGATGGATCATTTACAGGAAAACTTTCTTTAAACAGGAAACACAACGCTGCATCACAGGTCGTCAGGAACCAATCATAAGGCTTCAGCTCCACGCCGTTTCCTGGAATTGCGGTACGAAAAAGCTCCAGCTGGTTATAGGCATTGCTGCCTGGAATGATTCCCAAAGCAAACAGTTCACTTTCCAGGAAGTTACAGGCATGCTGTAGCCGATCAGGCTCAGCAGCAATCATGACATTGAAATGCGCATTCACAAGCATCTGGTTGTCCCTGGCGACATCATCCAGCAGCAAATCAATATCCTGTACACAAAGTGTATTGGCAGGATCTGGAATCCCAGAATGACGTTTGCGTTTTAAGCCAAGCTTACCTAACACTATGCGCTGTACAGGAATCTCGATCAGCTGGTTGAATACAATGCAGTGGAAATCCGGTATACGGAACAGAAAAGACAATAAATCGACGGGAAAGCCGCGCAGAGTATCGTTATCTGTCAATATCGAATTGACCGGAAGCTGAGCCGGCAGCTCAATGCGGTCAATATCTACCAGGCTAATACTCTTCAACGAAAGTGCACCCATGTTGAGCTGAGTGGCCGTAGGAGAAATATTGTTCAGTGAAAAATGATCAGAAGTAAAGTTCAGGCCAAGTATCCGTCTGATCAGCAGATTGACTTCTGATCCTGAAAGCAATCTTGGCGAACAACCCGAGGTTTCCAGTACCGCAATTACCTTGGCGACGTGCTGGCTAAAGGCCGCCAGCAGCTGCTCATCGTAACTGTAAAATGCACCTTTTTTTACCAGGCGCGTAATGGTCAGGTAAGTTTTGATCTTCAGTGACTGCCGTCCAGCGAAATGTTGGTTGTACTTGTCCTGCAAATAATCAGAAACAGGAATGTAAGGATAAGCCGATTTACAGATGATATCCTGCTTCTGCAGCAGGTAACCTGAACCCAGGATCTTCAGGATATTACTGAACAGACTATGGAATTCATGATAAGCTTCAGCAGAACCGGAATACTGAAGAATCGGATTGACCATTGAAATTACCACGGAAAACTCACCATTCAGTCCGTAGAGTAAGTCCATCTCCCCATATTTATCCATGCCGATATAAGGCATCTTGAATTCGTTGTGCGCAGTCATAAATTTTAGGATTGAGTTTAGTTTGAAAATGATAAATACCTTGCGCTCTGGTTTTCCTAAACAAGCCCTGTTTTTGCCTGGACAAAGTATAAGCAAGTCCGCCGCCTATACCAAATGCTAGCACGAGCATTCCCAGAAGCATACTAAACAGCGCCATTACCAGCGCACCAAGTACCAGGCCGGAAAGGAGAGAAGCAATCCCCCAGTAAATGAATTTTCCATAAAATCCCCGGTAAACAAGGGGCTTCTGCAACCCCTTGTACACAGCATAAGTCCTCGTCATTACAGCCCGAAAAATGCTTTAACAATCAGCGAAGAAAGTACCAGGAAAAGACAGGAACCCACCCAGCCCATCAGCTCCTTGTTGATGTCCTGATCGCCCGAGTTCCATTTGGAATAGACGCGCAAGCCGCCAACGAGGCCAACAATACCCCCAATCACCAGGGTGGTTGTGGTAACGGGTCCAACATAGGTTTTAAGGGTAGTAGTGGCGGTGTTTAAACCATTTACACCACTTTGGGCAAAAGCAGCCGTTTGAGTAATGGCCATAAGAACGACCATCACAAGAAATTGTTTTTTTGTTTGCAAAGTAAAATAGGATAAGGCGTATTTAGCAGCCATTAGCGGCTGAACATGGAAGTGGGCAGGTTTAAATACCAAACAACTGTTGAAGGAATGGCCCTGAAAGGATCATAAAGAGGGAGGCGAAAAACCAACTGGCAACCTCCGGCGTGATGCGGTCTTTACCCATTTGCCAGTTGTGGTAAATGCGAACAGCACCGCAAATGCCTAATAGCGTTGCCAGTACCAATGATGCGTTAAAAGCAGAGAAAAATGAGCTTTTAATCGAAGCATTTGCTTGTTGCAGCTCAGTAATTCCAGGTTGTGCATATGACGAGTTTTCACAGAGGCAAAAGAATACTAAGAGAACACGGTAAGGCGGTTTTGACATCGTTTTGAAATTCATTATTTGTGATTAACTTTAAGGAATAAATCTATCTAATATTAATATGCTCAGTCTCAAAACACTCATCCCTTTAACTTTCTCGTGCCTGATACTTAGCTATAGTTATGCTCAGGAAACAAAAACTGTTTCACTTAAGCACAAGAACGATTATTTCACCATCACTGAAAAGTTCAATGTTTTGAAAGCAAATCCTGAAATCAAACAGGGGCCCTATACTGCCAGTATTTCTTCATACTCAGAAAAAGGGCAGTTTGAACAAGGTGTAAAAACGGGTATTTGGGAAAGTTTCAAGAATGGGAAGCTAGTTCAGAAATATGATTTTTCCAGTCAAGCTTTTCTTCAGGACGACGCTTTTAAGATGATTGCTTCAGTTATCCAGCTTGATGAACAGGGAAATTCGGTAAAAGAACTCGGACCTCGTGGTGTATATTTTGGAGGTGATGCAAAGATCGGTTCAGTGCTTGTAGGTAGTGTTCGTTACCCCGCAGAGGCCCAGCAGAACAATGTGCAGGGTTGGGTGATCATTGAGGGTAAAATTGATAAACAAGGCAAAATGACTGAACTAAAAAGCATCAGTACCAATGGTTACGGATTGGAAGAGGAAGGTCTACGTGTTTTCAAGTTACTCCCTGCAGACTGGGTTCCTGTACTGGTTGAAGGCAAGCCCGTTGTTGCTAAAGTCCAGCTGAAAATGGCTTTCCGGCTCTCACACCTGCCTCCCCTTAAAAACTAACGGATTTCGTAAATTCAATAGCATCCTGTCTGGCCAGAGTGAACAGGTCTTTAAGTGATACACTTCCCAGGCCAATTGAAGCCGGTTCGGCATGGAACGTATTATCAGCGAAGTCCTCCAAACTAATTTTTTCGGGTTTGACCGTCTCAGAAAAGGTGAGGATAGGTAGCGCGTTCTTTGGACCGTTGCGTGAGGTGTTCATGCTGTCCAGGAATATCATTATTAAATAATAGGTGGCATATCCAATGCCGAGGTACGTTAAAAAACTGATCCATTTCATAAGTCTACGTTTTGTATGAAGTTTTTGATAAGGGTGATGAGTTCGGGATTGGTTTTGAAGAGCTGTTTTACCGCGAATGCTACCAATTTGATGTGGTCAACACCGGTAGCCATTTTAAAATGATTGAGTGTCTTCGCAGTTTTAGCATCGAGTTTAATATGTACCATGCTTTTGTGACCGGCTGTACTGTAGCTGATGATTTCCTGAAGGATCTGAGGTATGTCACCAGGGACAGATTTAGGCGATGGAGGTTTCTTCCCCGGCATTTTTTGATCTGCAATTGAGTGACGGAGCTGATCAGCCAGTGTTTTAATTTGACTCATGTTTAAATTGTTTAAGAAGAGCGATCTTCCAATAAAAAGGAGAGGTAGGTTACATAAATCTGGTCAAGGACAGGCCCGATGACCGGAACCACAATGTCAGGAGTGTGTAGTGTATTGATGCGCTGAAAATCGACACGATCGGGAATGGGTAGGGTAACCAACCCAAATCTGCCCAACTGCTCGTTTACCTGATCCAGGGTTTCATATTTTACTTTGGCTTTGACACGATTAGGGATAAAGCATACCTCGACCTCAGGATTGATCTTTTGAAGCACGATGGCAAAAAGTATCGTCGATTTGAAGCTTAAACCATCATAGGAGAAAGGACATAAAACAAGATCAGCTGAGCGGAATACGGAAATCAAGCCATCATCATCGAGCTTACCCGGAAGATCGATCAATACCAGGTCGTTTGGATTTTTGTTGAGTACAGGTTCAATTTTGCTGAACTCTTCCAAGCTGGCTGCGATCACCTGATAGGGTTCAGGATTTTCAAGCAGCTTAGCGTGCTGGAATTTCTGGACAATAGACTGCTGGTAATCCATGTCAATTACAGTAACAGTTGCGTGTCTAACCCGTGAAAGGTAGTTAGCCAGTAAGAGGGTAAGTGTACTTTTTCCTGCACCGCCTTTCTGGTTTCCGATTAAGATGATCATTGAAAAATGTTTAAAATGAATTGCTGAAAAAATAAGTATTGAGTAGTTTGCAGTAAAATTAACGCCATGAAAAAAAAACTCACCCTCATCATACTGCTTTTTGCAGTCAGTTATACTTACGCGCAGGATACCACAGCCGTTAAACGCGATGCGCTTAAAATGATGAATGCACTAACACAAGGTGACTATAATACTTTCGCAGATTATAACCATCCCAACGCGCTGAGTATCATGGGTGGTAGGGAAAACGTGATTTCAACCACAAAATCAGCTATGGAAAATGCAGAAAAAAAAGGAATGAGTATGCGGGGAGGCATTCTTGGAGCAGTTGGGAAATTTGTTGTCTCGGAAAACCAAATATATTGCACTATCCCGGATACCATCATGATAAACGTTGAAGGTGGTTATGCCGCTGTACCATCGACTTTGCTGGGAATCAGCTCAGATCAGGGAAAAAACTGGACGTTTATCTCTACAGGTAATTATCCACGGGAAACCCTTATACAATATTTCCCTAATCTTCCTAAAGACATTGTTATCCCACCTAAAGGTCGAGTCGTTGTTCACAAGGATTAATCAGCGATAGCCTTTTCGATCAACGGGTATTCGTTCTTGCCTTTCTTTTCCCGTGACGATTTCGGCCAAGGATTGCTTCATCGTCAATGTCATCTGATATATTTATATCAATCGGAGCTTCATAGGGAATGAAAGTTTCCTGTGGACTGAAAGAGCCATTGAAGGCAAGCGGCATTAATTCATCTATCTGCTCGTACGGCTTAAAAAGGATGTTCCTCGTTAGGTCTGACCTTTGTGGTAAGGGGTATTGGAGTGCTAAATCCATTTCTTGAGTGAGTACATCTAAGTCCATCAGTTCACCACCTTTAAACACATTGCCCTGCGAATAATCCAGTACCGTGTATCCATAAGCAGGCATACCCTGCACACCATGAAAGATCAGATGGATCCCAAATTTTTCTTTCATGAATATCGCGAGATCGGAGGTATAGCCATGCTTCTCTTTAAATCCGCCACCAGGCAGAGGTAATGATTCTGCCCGCAGGACACCGGAATAAGTCGAGCGGTATTCATACAGCAATGCCGTGATCTGTTTTGCCCGCTTTTCAGGAGATTGGTAATTCGATATCCGTTTCTTTATTTCCGATACATCGATTTCGAGTAGCTTCCGGCCAAATTTGATTAGCTCAAATTTACCATGCTCTTCGATAAGGGTATAGCCTTTGCTTTCCAGGATCATCATGAACTGAGGTTTGGTTGAAAAGTTAAATGCCAATGCCTTCTCCAGGTCAGTTTTTGCAGTCAGCTTCTCGTCCTGTTTCATTACCTGATTGATTGCAGTCATGGCTCTGATTTTCTCAAATGCACTATTGATCTTTTTCCCAGAGGCCTTATCTATCCGTGTAGAGACAATGTGCACATGATGGTTATTGGTGTCACCATGAAAAACAATGAGGTAAGGCTGTTTGCCGTAACCCATTTTGTCGAGCCAGGCGGAAGCTATAGCGGTTAATTCTTCCTTGCCGGTACTTTTTCCTTTTGCGGAAATAATAGTGTGTAACTGCGGGTATTGAACCCGTTTATTTCTGGCCGAGATCCAGGTCAGGTAGTTAACATAATCCTGCGGTTTCAGATTGGATATGCCTTGAAGCGGCCCAAAGCCTGAGACTTTCATCAGCTCCCCTTTATTTTTGTCCACCTTGTTGGTGTTGTAACGGATTCCCTTAAAGGTTTTGCTTTTAGCCAGGAATTTCACAATCATATATTCAATCATTTTTTGACGAGCTGTGCCCATGACCAGATGAATCCGTGAGGAGATGAACCGATGAGTCGCTGAGCTAACCAGACACTGACCGAATGATTTTGCGCAAGGTTATTTCTAATTGCTGTTGGATCCTGATATATTCTTCCAGAAGCTTGTTGTATCGCGCTATAATCTGAACTGAAAGCAGCGCACGCTTATTTAAGATATTGGCATATCGGGCAAGCTGGTTAATGTTGTTTCCGATGCGCCCCAGCTCAGCGCCGAGCTGATCGAGTTGAACAATCAATTCTCTTGCATTGACTATGACCTGTGAGGACTGCAAAACCCGCGTCCGTATCAAATCAGTACGCTTAAGGCCTAAAGTCTTTTCCATTTTCAGGACAAGCGCAAACTCTTCTTCTGTAAAACGCACATCGATCTTTCGGGTACGTTTGCCATCTTTCATTGACGGCCTGCCTTTGAGTCGTTTATATTTCTCTTCCATAAAGTCTGGGAGTTGCGAGCAGACTTAACTCCTTAATCAATGACGACTGCAAGGAGGTAGTTGTTTAAGGCAAGATTACTTTTGACTGGCAGGCATTCCGAAGGAATTTCTGTCGGACAAAAAGACATCTTGCAAAGTTAATTCAAAGCAGGGCGCTGATGAGCAAACGATTTGTTTTTACTTTGCAGCGCGGTTCCGAAGGAACGCAGCTGGAGTAAATTCATGCAATGAATTTCCGGGTTACCGGACACACTCGTGCATCTTTTACAATAATTAACTTCAGCTACTAAATTGCGAATCTTTAAGTATAAGACTTCAGATTAATCCACGCGAGTTATGCTGTGAAAATACTCTCAATCTTTTCAAAAAGTGGCTTGAACTCGACAAAAGCGCTGGCATCCAAACTTTTCAGTAACATAGAGAAGTCTCGCTTGCTTTTATTTTCATTGAAAACATTAATGACACCACCTCCTGGTTGAGAAAACGTAGTGAAATAGTCCTTCAGCTCGTTAACATTGAACAAAAGTAATTCTATCGTTAAGTGTGATTGATCCATGTAAGTTTTAGAATCAGAAGATATTACTTGATTGCTAATTTCTGGAATGTTTGGTACAGGAAGTAGCATCAAATAACCATTATTCCCATTATGCTTTGTTAATCCTTTATTAGGATCTGTTTCGATATTGTGTGGAAACTTCTTTTTATTATTCCATTGCGAATAACCTGCACGATCAAAATCAAATAGTGCAATCATCTTTAAAGAATTGAATTGATGAAATATTCCATCTGGCGATTGATCACCTTGGGTGAATAAATTGCCTAGTACATTTGCTGAGAAGCAATCTTGAATATAAAACTTCTTTATTTTATCGCCGTAAAGTTTACTCCAAGCAATTTCGAGATTAATTTTATCGGTTATACCTTCTGTAAAAACGATGTTGAGATTTTTTTGCGCAATGTTATAGGCAATCCCCATATTACTTTCTTCAATGGTCAAAGAAGCTAATCCATTGCTTAATATATTTATAGCTGCTCGTTTATCTTCCTTAACTGGACAACCTAAATCCCGGTCCATACAATAAACAGATTCTTCTGGAGAAAGTGCAACTGTAGACGGTGAATGTGTGGTTAAAATTACTTTGACATTTTGTTCCTTTACTAAGACTTCCTGTATTACATCTAAAAAGATTTGGGTTAGTGAAGGGTGTAAGTGTGCATCTGGTTCGTCAAAAAGAATTACTTCTGGAAAATGCCCCTTATTTGAAGAATTGTATAATGCAAAAATTAAAGCCAGAATAGTTGTTTCTCCAGAGGACAAGCTTAGAAAGTCAACTTCCTTTCCACTTTTCCTATCGATCAATTTTACTGGCGATGGATACTCAATGTTAGTGTTTACTGTATATTCTGCTTTATATTTAAAACTTGCACGGTCTAGAATCTCGTTAAATACAAACAAAGGAGAAGTTACACCTTCAGTTAAAGATGAATAATGCTCCTGTTTTAAGAAAAACTGATGAAAAAGAAGATCAATAGCAGAAGAAAACAGGCCCAGTGGGATCGGATAAAATATGATGAAATCAACTAGATATAGATCATCAATAGCTTTTCCACAATTTTCAGATAATTTTTTGAGCTGTTGCAATTGATGTAAGTTGACAGGTTTCGCTGTAGGTGGATTATGAGTACTTGCTTGTGCGGCACTCGTTACAAATCGTTTCAGAGACTGATCTAACTCTCTCAATTCAGATGCTTCATCCACAAACGATTTATGTTTAATTGAACGGTAAGCCACCGCTATCGGTTCAAGATTGTTCCATTGCTGTTTGATTGATTCGATTAATGGCTGTTGCTGCCCTTCATATTCGTAAAGGGAATTCCTAAGTCCTGGATAGGAATAAATTACTTCTGTCAACGGTTGACCAGTTTCAGTGACAAGCGGATATTTAAGTTCTTTTAGATTTCCTTCATCATCAAATTGAGGTTCACCCATATAATTATGCTGGCCAAATCCGCCTGCGTAATCTCTGATAAATTCTAGAAGTTGCGTTTTTCCAGAGCCATTTTCTCCTGTTAGGACTGTAAAGTCGTTGAGATGGATATCCCCCGCCGGCTTAATGATTTTACCATTGTCGGTTGTTTTAAGTATCATCGGTTGTCTTTATACTCTCACAATATAAATAATTGTAGTTAATCACTGCTTAATCTTTTAAGGTTAAGTAAGTTGAAGGTATGCTTCCTGGAAAAAATCAAATGTCTATATATCGATACTGATCTGAATATAGAGTGGATGAACTATGCGGTCAGCGTTATATTTAGTTTTCTCTTTAGTACTCAAATACTGCTGTCCTTTTGCAATTCTTTGAGTGACCGTTATCTTATTATCTCGGTCTGCCAATAAACCAGTTTCGTTCATGATCATCAATCTACCCTTTGTTCTCTTCACCAGTTCATCGATAATTGCTCCGTTTGGCATAGTTGACTTCCAACCATCGGAAATGATATCATAATCTAAGGTTGCCATAGCCATAAGATCTGGGTGTTTCATCATCTCCAAACCGACACGTTTTGCGGTGCCGTTGTGGCTAATGTGATGGGCAACTTTATAAAATACAGTTCGGTTTAGAAGGTCCTCAGCAAGTGTTTTCTTAGGCTTCTTGTCTTCACCATCTAGATGAGAAAGATCTATCGGCCATTTAACATTTTGCCAGCTTGCCCAACTACCATACTCAGCGTCACCCGGAAATAACATCACCTTTTTACTGGCAGTAAATTCCATGGCGAATGCTAGGCTTAAATTATTTGTATAACTATTGATACGCAAAGCAAGGGAGCCTGCCGACATCAGCCAGTCGAAGTCAATATTCCTCCATTCCGTACCGTCTGTTTTATAATTGCGCCTCAGTTCCTCTGCTAAATTAGACTTATTTTCCACAGCAAATTCCGGATCAAACGGTAATAAATCAATGTCTTTTTCCAAATCTCTGGTTACTGCGGCGGCAAAAGCATCACTATGAAAAAGTTCTTCATTGTGAGGGTAGCTTTCTCCATCCCCACCAGATTCTTTCTTTATAGATTCCCAAAGTTTCGGAGGTCCTAGTATATGAAAATTAACTCCAGGCAAACCATTCAGCTCTTTAATGATCTGACCAGGCTCCATATACCTAATTTTACCTTTCGATATTTCCTTTGCTATTTTCATCCCCTTCAAATTTCCGACATAAACACCGTTTACAGCAGAAAACTGGAGATTAGCTAGCTCACTGAGCTTGTTACTAAAATGCTTTCGAGCTGCGAGGATGTTGCTGGCATCTTTTTCATGCTCGAGCTCGTATTCAGTGTGTTCGTCATCGACAAAATCTTTAATCTTTTGAGCTGCAGCGGCAAGCGCTAATTTCTTCTCCCCATAACTCTTCATCCATTCTTTTACAAGAGGATCTTCGTCGTTCTCTGTCCAAGCCATCCAGGTTTCTTTTATTTCGAAATCTTGCATAAACAAATCCTTACAGGCTTCGAATCCAAAGACGTGGTCCAAATGCTCGTGAGTAATAACCAGAAGATCCAGTTTTTTCCCAACCCAAGTTTTCAGATCTTCGACATAAGGTTTGACTTCGAGGTATTTTCTATTCCAGCATCCACAATCAATCATCATTTTAAACGATACATCGTCACCTTTGTAGAATTTAATCACGAAACAATCCCCTGTACCCATGCGATACATTCTGACTACACTTTTTGTTATGTTTTTAGACGTTGGCATATTGTTTAGTGTTTATGGAGAAATGCAAAAGGCTCTGTGGCATACCCATCAGAAAAATAATTATCGAAACCGTTCTGATGAGAATTATGATTGTCCAAATAGGATTGAACTACCTTTAAACGTGAAGTTAACAGTGTTGTCGAACCGGTAGTTAAATTATTGACATCAATTAATGGTTTGGATATGGCATATTTGAGCATGATATTATCCAAATCGAAAATTAACGTGCAACCGCCTTTAAGTTCAATTTTATCTTCTTCCTCAAAACCTTCAATCAAATCCGTTGAAAACTGGTCATCTTTGAAATAACCACGCACAGTCTGAATGATTGAGAATACGACTTGATTTATACTAATGTTGTTCGGGCCAGTTCGGTTTACCAATCTTAAGTTTTGTATTTCGAATTCCGGACCTCTATAATTTTTCTTGGTTGCGCGTTGGACACCTAAGTCTTCGAACTCCGTCACAAAGGCAAGACCTGTTATTGCAGAAAACTCTCTGGAATAGGGGAATTTGGTATTAATGATCCTCTGCAAACCATTGATACGCTCTTGCTCATTGTCAAATCTGCCACGCATATAGTCATTGGTGATCTTGAATATTTCATGCCTTTCAGTGACATACTTCATATCCCCTGCAAAAGCTCTGAGAAACTGACCTAATTTATTTACAATTGAACTGATATTTTTATAGTCAATCTTGTTGTCATTTTGATTGCTAGTGTCGAAACTGAAACTTTTCGGTTTCGGAACATATCTCAAATTCAGCTTCTTGAATTGTAGACTTTCCACACTTAGGGTCTTGATCCCAGCTGGGTAAATTCCTCTTCGCCTGAAAGCACCAATAAAGGCTAGGCGATAATCCTTTGTATCTTCGATAACCAGTTCTAAATCTGCCGTAATGATCGCTCTGAGATAGTCTCCAAAAGTAATGTCAACTGGAGGGCAGTAATCAAGCGCCCGGATACACATATTTAATACATGGCTTGCGGATTTAGCGGCCTCATTAGCCAAGCGATTTACTAAATCAGGATGTAATTCGCCAGCTGGCAGAATACCCGTACCGTTGGAAGCAATACGCATCAGGTCAGCGGTGCGGGTTTTGTAAATGGAGATGAAGGCTTCAAAAACAGCCGCCACTAATATACTGCCTCTTTGATGGGCTTCCATTGTATTGCGGTAGTCATCTGGGTTGGGCTGTTTAGGTTTCCATGTGTTCGTTTTTTTATCAACTACACCTATAGCATCCCTTAAACTGCCGTAAGAACCAATTGCAGTCCCAAACTGCTGTGCAAGTTTGCCTAACATATTTTCGCTTTTGAGGTCTCCGCGAGTTTTGGCGATCTGATGTTTGAGGACTTCCGCAAAACTGAAATGCTGAAACAAAGCGACAATATCTGAAAATGCTTCATGAAAGGCCAGAACATCTGGATTTGTGGGTTCATTGTAATTGCGATGCATTCCGTCCAATATGGCATGCGTTATCTCGTGCGTAATCACATCATGACTCAAACAAGTAAATACTAGAGAATTTGGCATTTGGAGGGTTTCATCAGCCGGTGTTGCAGAAAAATACCCAAAAAGGAGTGCCTTTTTCTGTGGGCTATAATAGGCATTGGCATCCCGTAAAGCATGTGGATAAATACGAAGCTCTTGAACATATTCCTCACTCTTCTTGAGAAAATCATCGTTTAACTGTCGTGGTGCCCAAAGAATTTTTCTACCTAGCGCTTTTTCGAAATTCTGTATGGTGGTCATACCTACGGCATAAACCATTTGTTGATGAAATTGGGGGTTACTTTCACTAGGTGAGAGTCCCTCACATGCTAGAATGTCGATTCGATTGAGGTCTACTGGAGTATAAAAGCATTTCAATGTGGGGTCATAATCGACGACTTCTAAGTACTTTCCTTTCGGGCCCGGGGTGAGATCTTCCCAGTTGATTTTATATACGATATCATTAATTGTAGAGGTATCCATATCCAGCGAAAGACTAGGATCAAAGGCGTAGCCACGCAGTCTTCTGATAGCAGGATCTTGTTCGTTTGAGAGTTGAGTCATGGGTTAATTTAGTGCCCGTTAATTAGACATATTTAAAGTTAATTACAATTTTTAACATTTGGTTACAGTCTTCTATAATTTTCCCATTACGCATTATGCTTGGTCAACCTAATATCAGTGACGATCTTATCGTTGTAATCATTATAGCCGTCGTAGATGGAAGAGCGATCGATTGAGTAGGGAAGAGCTTTCAGCCATGTTTGGAATGCTGTAAAACCTGCTTTATCGCGATCGAAGTAAAGATCGATGTGTGAATAAGATTTTGCTTTATGGATTCCTGAATCGAGCAGGGATAGGGAATTGAGTACGATGATGCTTTTTGTTGAATCAGGGTTGTCAGTTAGCCAGCTTAGGAAGTTGAAGAAGCCTTCGAAAACGGCGAGGTGTTTTGGATCACATTTGATGAATGTGATGGCTTTTTTGCCGAGGCATCCTTTAAAGTATTTGTTACGGACTTCCCAGCCACCAAGTTCATTTTGCCAGCCAGCCGCAAAGAAATGTTTACGCAGCTTTTTTTCATCTTCCACATAATAATATACCTCACTGATATGATAGGCTGCGGCTTTTAACACACCACGGGAATTGAGGTAGCTATTAATGATTTCGTTGCCGCCGTAAGGTTTAATGGTTTCGATCTTGTAATTGGGGATTTTTATTGCGGATTTAAGCCTTTTGCGATTGGAGTTACATTTTGTTGGAATGTTTTCGGGGATTACGAGGTTACAGGTGTCCTGAATCTTTTGAATCACTTCAGGAAAAGAAAGGCCTTTCCAGTAAAGGAGCGCAAAATCAATAATATTACCGCCTTTACCCATACCATGATCGAACCATACGTCCAATTTATTGTTGACACTAAATGATGGCGTGGTATCTGAATCGCGCAGAGGACTGAGGAATATTAATTCGTTTGCAGATTTACTTTGAGGATGGAAACCGAGTCGGTTCAGAAAGTCCATAATGGAAACCTGATCCCTGATCTCAAGGGCCTTGACAGAGTTTGATAGCATATAAAGTTGAATTTGTTTTTCAGCTGGAAGTGCAGAGGAATAAGGCAGAGCAGAAATCAGTGCCTTATTAAGAATATTCTATTATTATTGTTTTGGCCGAATCGTTCGACATGGAATGCTGTTTCAGATAGCTGCAGGAGTTATCTGGTGACGAAATACCCGACATCAAAAGGAAATAGTCGAAATGTTCGACATGGAGGACGAAATATCCGTCATTGGAATCGAATTACCCGACATCAAAGCCAAATTGCTCGACATCAAAACCGAATTACCCGACATTGAAATCAAAATACCCGACAACTATGCCGAAACGTTCGACATTCCTACTTTGGAGCTAAATTTCGATCTTTTGTCTCTCCAAGGAGTCAACGAAGGTTTTACACAAAGGAATTCCGGTGTTGACACGCTGCGTATCCTTGAGTAGCTGAACAACTTTACCGGTCGATTTTATTTTTCGTTCATCGAGGTGACTTTCCCTTAGTTTAAAACCCATCTTGAGCAAAATTGAAAGGAGTTTAAAGTTAATGTGATCGTCAATTTCCTTAAAGTTTCGATCTATATCAACGTACTTGAATGCAGATAACCATCCTTCTGTAAGATTTTTAAGTCGTTTAAGTACCGTTATCAGCCCATGAAATTTAGGGTCATTTGCATACTGTGATAAATCGGTCACACCGTTTATCTTCGTTAATAAGTTGGATAACTTATCAGGATTAACCCAAAGTTGTTTGCCATCAAACCTTATTGAAAGAAATGAAAATGGGTGCATCGCAGGGTTGATAATCCTAGTTTTTGATGTTTGTGCATGTATTGGCTTTGCCAGAGGATGTAGGGATAGTCCTAGTTTAACTTCAATTTCGTCTTTGGCAATTTCAAGAGCAAGCTTGGCCTCATCAACTGATTTACACATAATTATAAAATCATCAGCATATCTAATCATTTTTATCTTTTCCCTGATCATCCGCTGATCAAAATCGGCAAGATATATATTAGCAAGGAGTGGGGAAAGCGAATTGCCTTGTGGAATCCCCTGCATGGAATCTAAGAAGTAATGATGATGACGAGGAGCGTAATTACTAAGATCCCCAATGCTTTGCTCGAGAGCCTGTTTTAGTAATTTATTCAAGGTCTTGTCTGGTAATTCCCTGTATATTTTATCTAATAATTTGGCACTGTTAACATTGTCAAAGAATTTTTTGATATCAGCCTCAAGAATGAATTTATAGCCATCTTTATAGTATTCAGCCATTTTGCCAATCGCTTGATCTATTCGCTTTTTTTCTAGGTAAGCATAACTACAAATGTTATCCAGCTGGAACTTTTTTGAGAGAATTTCTTCAAGTTTCAAAGCTAAGGCCTTCTGCACAACTCTATCTTTTATTTCAGAAAGTCGTAATGGCCTGAATGTATCCTTTTCAGTCTTTGGTATAAGTACAGGACGAACAGAACTAAACGCATATTGTCCTGTTTTCAATAAAGTCCGGATCGCTAACAAATTTCCTTCAAGAGAGTTGGCAAAGTCGTCGATCGTCTCTTCAGACACCCCTCTTGAATTTTTATTTTGTTTATTTAATTTTTGCCATGCTTTCCTCAGATAAGAAAGATCTGCTACTTGAGTAATTAATCTTTTTTTACGTTTTGTTGTCATGTTGTAGTAATTGCCGTTTCCGTACCAGTGCCACTGGTTTTAGCAGACAACAAATATTAAGGGCAGATAAGTGAGCCTATGATACAAATCTTGCCCGTTAAAGCCAACACTTTCTGCATCATTCGCTCCATCGCTGTGGGATGGTTGCGGTCGTTAAACCTACCACCTTCCCCATGAATGCGACTCTGCGTTTTCGCATTCGGCGATCTGAGGGGTTCTTTTCGGACAGTTTTTTCATGCTACTCAAATCTAATGTTTTTTCTCACTTATGCAACTTTTTTGAAAATAGTTTCCTCCAGCGGCCTCGCCTGCTCCAGTAAAATTCTCCACTCCACGACAACGGAAACAGTTAGTCTGCTAAATACCGTGGGTTTCAAAGGGCAGATAAGTGAGCCTATGATACAAATCTTGACCGTTAAAGCCAACACTTTCTGCATCATTCGCTCCATCGCTGTGGGATGGTTGCGGTCGTTAAACCTACCAGCCCATGAAACAAAGGTAGTCAATGTAAAAAGGACATTTATATATGTGGAAAAATATTATAAGTTATTAACTATCAATGGATGCGGTTCACTGAAAATTAAATGTTAAATATATCCGGGGAATGTTAAGATTCCGGATCGTATAATTGTGATAGCAGAACCTATACTAATCTGGATACCCATGGCTCCATAATAGGCGTGGGCCAGCACCTGCGCCTTCATCTCCAGATCAAAGGCAGCGTCAGTTAACCAGTACTGGAATGGATCCTTTTCAAAACCAACACCAAAAGAGCCAGTACTCAACTTGCGGGTATCAAAGACGGAGCGAAGCCCTGAGAAAAGCCTGAAATAAAAGTTGTGCTCATTTTGGAGGCTGCGTCTGGAAAGGGTGGGTTCAAATACCAGTGTTACCATGTAACCATTCCTGGAGGTAAATTCGTACCTGAACCCAAACTTCCCCATTTCTTTGAGGTGTCGAAAAATCCGTATGAGGTTTTGTTTTTTATGGGATGGACGGGCATCATTGATGTCGGCAAAGTCGCATAGTCGATCTACTGGAACTATCGTTTCTAAATGGCCACTGGTTTGTACCACATGGCTGAGTTTGGACAGATAGAGCAAAAGCTTTTTGCGACTATCACCACCTCTTCCTTTACCGACTAACCTGTAGCTTTCTGTATTAACTGTATAGTAGCGGCTAAGGAATCCTTGAAGTAGTTCATCAGAGAGGCGGACTTCGTAAACTTTCTGCTCCTTGGAGGTACGCATGAAGTTTAGACGCAAATCTTTTAAAATAGAGAAGCTATGCATCACGAACACTGAATCTTTTTCCCGCACCTCATAACGGGAGGAAAAGATGATGTTCCTTTCCATCATACTATACAAAGCATAATCAAATACTGTTTGAAAAGCAAAACCCTCAATAACCGGCGCAGCAAACTTGCCGGACGCAAAATCCCCACACAGTAAAGCCAAATCCTGGCGGTTACGGCCAGTTTGCTTGCAAAAATCCTGCAAAGTGAAACGGGTATAACCAAACAGATCTGTTTTTAGGCGATGGGAAATGAACACGATGAAATCCTGTACCAATCCTGCCTGGCTACCAAAAGAGCGCTGGATGTCTTTGATGTTGTCCGCAACAGCCCGGTCGATACGGCTTAATGAGTGTATATCCATATGTAAAACCAAACAACCCTAGAAATATCGGCTCAGTTCAATGGCCATGTGAATGCTTTCCACCTCCACTCTGTCGATACGCCAGCTTGCCGAGTGATCACCGTCCTTACGCGGTGTAATTAGCCCCTCAACCAACCAGTGTTCGATATTAGCCCTCCCAAACTCACGGAAAGCTTGTGCCTTGGTTAGATAGGGTTTAAGTTTTCCAGTTCTGCTCAAGGCATGCTTGGCTGCAAGCTCTGCAGTTTTTTGCAGCAACAATGTTAAAGTATGATCGGTAAGTTCGAGCATAAATGATACTAAGAGGTTAGGGCAACTTTGAAGTCCTGAACTGTTGGAGATTAAAGAAGTTGACAGGTTACCAGTTTAAAAGACCACAATCTTTAAAATTAAAATTGTGGCAATTGCAAAGGAAAGTAACAATGTTACCGTTGTGATTCTCGCCCCGGTGGACAAGCGTTGCATCCCGCTGTTAGGAGGGAAAAAGGACATGATTAATATGGAGAAATACAGCCATGAAAAGAAAAGTGTAATACCACCGGCGATCTTGCGCCAAATATCGAGGTCAAGTAACCAGGGATAAACCAAGCTACCAATCAGCACCAATCCGGAAACAGAAAGTGCAATATATTTGGCAATTTCCCTGTTTTGTCTAACCTGGAAATTGTAGCGAATATTCATGTTTTGTACCGTTGAAAAAGGGATAATAAAAATGTCCCCCGGAATATGTTTCATTCCTTTCTCTGACTGCGAAAACCTGCTTGCCCCAGTGAGGTAAATCGTATCCAGTTCGCTTTTAGTGTTTAAAGTGTATTGTGTCAGTAGTCCGGAAAAGAGATTTGACTTGCCATCATTGTCTTTTAACATCAAATCTACTTCAGTAGATAAAACCCTTCCCCGGCTTGTTGACTTAAATTCAGGTGTGCGTAGAATTTCCCCCTTAAAATAGTAGTGCCATTGGTTGTGAAATCTGAATGCAGGAAACTTCAAGTCCAATCCGAAAATCCTAATGATTTTAAACAAGAAGAATCCAAGAGCAGCAGCAAGTGCAACCGAATACACGGCATAAAACAATACATTTAGCAGTTGATCAGGTGTTATTACCGGAAGTTTGTTGTCCACAATATTCCTGTATAGCGTCTGGAGCATTAACCTCCAATCCAGATAACTGACATTTATTATGCGACTAAAAGTCAAAATGCTGATGATCTGAACTAAAATTCCGCAAAAGAGACTTGTAATGATACGGTCCGCAAACAGCCCTGTGTTGAACTGTCCGGAAAAAGCACCCTGAAAATAAAATCGTTTAAAAATAATTCCCGGAACAATCAGAATAACTATATATGCGAAACTGAACAGGGTGACACTTGTATCCACTCAACTAGGTCGTTAATTCCAGTTCTTCGTCGTTACTCAATTTAACCGTCTCTGTTCCCTGTTTGCCTTCATCTTCCAGCTTCCTAAGCCGCTCTAACGCTTCCAGATAACTTTTTCTGTCTTCAGGATTGGCCATTATGTCCTTGACGCGATTGCTCATCACATCTGTATCTGAACCGAAAAATGTCTCAAGTACACTCTTCATGCTGATGGATAATTCTTTAAGGATGGTCATGACAATAAGATAAGTGTGTACTAATATATGAAATTTTATAAATATGTAATGTTGCGAACGAAAAAAAAATACTGAGTTCTGACATATCCATAACGTCTTCAGCAGCCAAATGTTTTAGAATAACCGGAGATGTAAAAACCGATAGAGTTGTATGGTATGGCGAAGCTTTGTTTGAAGCCAAAAACGATATAAATAAAAAAAGGAGGCAAGTTATTGCCTCCCTTTAAACCGGGGTTACTCACGTCGGTATTTACCTACCTGCCAAAACTGACTGCCTATGGTTCAGGATTTTCTCTCCTTATTGGCTACACGTAACCGTTAAGACGAGAAAAGCCTTGCTCTGTAATTCTCCGGTCCCCCGGAAAATGCTTCACCCCAATAGGACAATGTACGCGCTAACCTAAATCAGCTTACCGCTCTGCAACCTGCAGGTAGGTAGTCCGGTTACTCGCCCGGGCAACTGCCTCGAGCTTTAGCCGGTCGATGAATTTCTTTTTCCCTGATCCAGCCTTAACCACCGGATGGATCAGGTTTTCCTTACACCACCTGTCCACATTAACCCTACCGTATAAACGGTAAGCCTGTGCTTTGGTCAGTGTATCGGGCAGCTGACCGGATTCCGCAAGCGCTTTATCTGCACCAGCAGTAATCGCCTCTTTCAGCAACCCGGATAAATCAATAATTGTCATCGATGCAAAGTAAATGAGCTGATGAATTCAAAAAGAGTGTATGTGCCATATATACACCAATTCCCATAAAACAAATCTATAAACCAGTTGGTTACCCAAAACAAAAACAACAACTATACTATTAGCGTATCCTGCAAGAGACATTTAATTCATTAACTCAATAAATAACTTTTGTATGTTGCGTCAAAAAAGTTGCTAGCTTTGTGTATTAAAAATATTTAGCGACAGCTATTTGAACTTGTCTTAGAAAACCGCGAAATTTTTGAGAGAACAAGGGAAAATCATGCTGCTCGCCTGCGCAATAGCGCGGGCGCGGCTGTTTTCTGTTCTCCGGGCTCTTCGCGGTGCCTCTAAGACGGGATTCTGGTTGTGTCCCGCGCTATTTTGTTTAATCACCGGGCTGTTTCGGGATCGGCAGACCAAGACTAATGATTGTCATATGAATAGTCAGGTAGAAATCAATGTGCTGAACTGTCAGATACAGCAACTTGAACTGAGTGCTGAATTAAAAAGAGCAGCAAATGCCAACGGGATCAAAACCATGCAGCAATTACTCCGATACCGCACTCAGGAAGTGGAACGATGGCCGGGATTCAATATCCAACTCGTTCATGAATATGTGAATTTTTTGGAAATGAAAGGCATGGGGGTACTTGTCGATCACTGTTGAAAATAATTAAGTGCTTCATAACAAAATAGATACGGCTATGAAGTGAAATAAATCGTAAATTGTATCAGGAAAAACTGGAAACATCATGGCATACAAATCTCTTCCGGATGAGCGTGAATTGCTTGCTGAAATAGCGGAAGGGAACCAGCTGGCTTTTAAGAAAGTCTATGATGCGTATTTCTCCAGAACATATGGTTTTGCCTATTATGTGCTCCATTCCAAGGAGCTGGCAGAAGAAGTGGTACAGGAAGTGATGCTGAAGTTATGGCAATCTGGTGAGCAGGCCACTGAAATCTACAACCTGGAAGGTTATTTGAAATCTTTGGCTAAAAGACGGGCAATCGATGTGCTGCGCAGGATGCAGCTGGAAAGAAGGGCGGAAAAGAAATTGCATCCCGGCTGGAAAGAAGAGCATGAAGAAACCGAAGAAGGTATTCTGTTGAATGAGACGCGTCAGATCCTGGAAGAAGGTATCCGGTTATTGCCACAGCAGCAAAGGATGGTGTACCAGCTTTGCCAGCAGGAAGGTTTGAAGTATGACCAGGCAGCAGAACGTCTGGATATTGCACCTGGCACGGTGCATACACACATGAAACATGCCCTTAAGTTTCTCCGCCAGTACATGCAGGATCATACCGATGTAGCGGTATTGATGATCATCTTTAAATTATTGTAACTTTTCTCTTTTAGTATTGTGACTGTAAATGGATTGTAACAAATCGATTTTTGCAGGCTCAAACCTACATATGCTGATTTTGGTCACCTTAAAAATTTTTTATGTTTAAACTGATTTTTTGGCTTAGCCTATGCCTCACATTCTTCACGGTTAGCTTTACGCAAGCCCAGCAGGAAAATGGACACTACAACAACATGGTTGAACAGGTACGGACAAGCTTCAATCAAAATCATCCAGAGAAAATTTATGCCTTAACTTCAGCAATATTTCAGAAAAAAATGACGGGGGAACAATTTGCGGTAGGGATGAACAAGTTCCATGCAAAAGTGGGAGACTGGAAAAGCAGCGTTTTCAAGGAAGAGAATGAAAAAGGCCTGGATTATCTTACGGTATTTGAAAATTCCCGGCAGGTATTTTCCATCAAGCTGGATGTGCAGGGTAAGATCGACAGGCTCAATTTTGCGGCTGTCCCGGTAACGATCCCCGAAAAAGCTGACCAGGCGCCCAGTGATAATCCGCTGAAGGATTCTCTTGACCTTATGGTAGAGCACCTTGTAAGACCCTACATCCAAAAAGGAAATACTTGTGGATTGGTTCTGGCGGTGATTCATAAAGGCAAAATGCGTAAATACAGTTACGGTTCGGTTGGCAAAAAGGTAAAGCAATTGCCTGATTCTGAAAATATGATATTTGAGATTGGTTCGGTAACAAAAACTTTCAATTCATTGATACTTGCCCAGGAGGTTGTAGCTGGCAGGATGAAATTGAATGATCCGATAAACCTTTACTTGCCGGATTCAATTCCTGCATTGAATTTCCAGGGTAAACCCATCACTTTGCAGGATCTGGCCAACCATACTTCGGGCTTCCCCAGACTGCCTGCCAATATTTTTAATGCCAGAGTAGATCCGAAAGACCCATACAAACATTACCTTCCGGATTCGCTTTATAGTTTTTTGAGGCACTATCATCCATCTGTTGTGCCGGGTACGGTGTTTTCTTATTCTAATTTTGGTGCCGGGGTGCTGGGCACGATATTGGAACGTAAGTCAGGCAGCAGTTTTGAAAGCCTGATCGTAAACCGGATCTGCAAGCCTTTGGGCATGGACCATACCAGTGTTACGCTTAATGATGCGGCTCAAAAGAATTTTGCACAGGGCTATAATGAAACTGGTGAGATGACTGCTCCCTGGGATCTGGCCTCGTTAAAAGGTTCGGGAGCCATCCGTTCCACCCTGAACGATATGATTAAATATACCCGTGCCCAAATGGAGATAAAAGGTCCTTTGCGAAAAGCGATAACGCTAAGTCATCAGCCAACCTACATCGGTAAAGACCAAAGTATGGGTTTGGGCTGGAGAATTAATCGAAGCGGACAGCATACCTATCTGCACCATTCGGGTGGGACAGGTGGTTTCAGGTCCATCGTCGGATTCGATACTGACAGACAAGTTGCGATAATCATCCTGTCAAATGCGGCAGAGGATGTGACTACTATAGGTGAAAGATTCCTAAAATAGCACAGCCAAACACCGGCTGAAAACTTTTTCATGTGCTTTTAAGAGAAAATCGTATGCCTTCCAAATTGGTGACTCATAATTATTTTTAAAAATTATTACATTGTAAATCAGTAAGTTGTAAAATAATTCATTTTTCACCTACCCGTAAACTTTCTGCCGTTCGACCTAGTATTAAATGGGCATTAATCCCAGGTAAAGCAAAGATTAAGGATTCGATAGAAAATGAATACAGAACGATTACACTATTTATATCAGCAGTATCAACTGGGTCAGCTAACCCAGGCAGAATCTCAGGAATGGGAATCGGCTATCGCTGACCTTTCTAATGATGCGTCTTTATTGTCAATGTTGGATAAAGACTGGGATCTGGAGGATTTCAAAGCCCCAGTCCTGACGGATGGTGAGCAGGAAACGATTTTTAATTATGTAGTTACCCAGCCGCAGAACAGGAGAAAAATCAGAAGCTTGTGGCCACGCATCGCTGCGGCTGCTTCTATTATACTTGCTGTTGGTGCGGGTATTTTCTTTTATACAAACAGGTCCAAAACAGATGCTGTTCAAACCGCGGGTAATGTCAATGATGTTGCTCCCGGTAAACAAGGTGCAACGCTGACGCTTGCCAACGGTAAGAAAATCAGGTTGAATGCTGCTGCGAATGGTGAGCTGGCCCAGGAAGCTGGTGTAACGATCACCAAGTCGGCAAATGGACAACTCGTTTATGAGATCAAAGGCAATACCGCCGAATCAAATAAAATCAACACCTTGTCTACAGCCAATGGAGAAACTTATCAGCTGCGTTTGCCGGATGGTTCTCAGGTATGGCTAAACTCTGCTTCAAGCCTGACCTATACTGCTTCCTTAAATGAGCGCGGGAAACGGGTGGTCAGGTTAAGCGGAGAAGGCTATTTTGAAGTGGCTAAAGACAAAGCTCATCCTTTTATGGTGCAGACCGCCAGCCAGGAAGTAGAGGTGTTGGGTACGCATTTCAACATCAACAGCTATGCGGATGAGCCGGTGGTGGCAACAACCTTGCTCGAAGGATCGGTTAAAGTATCTGGTGAAGCGCAGCAACAGTTGCTAAAGCCGGGCCAACAGGCACTGAACAATGGAACTGCAATTAAAGTTGCGAAAGCGGATTTGGAAACGGCCGTGGACTGGAAAAATAACGAATTCTATTTGGACAAGATGGATTTCCGGGTAGCGATGCGCAAAATTGCACGCTGGTACAATGTTGAAGTGATCTACAGTGGCTCAGTGCCGGAAAATCTGGAGGCGGGCGGCTGGATTCCAAGGAGCAGCAATCTTTCGGATGTGCTGAAATCGATTGAGTCCAGTGGTCTTGCCCATTTTAAAATTGAAGGAAGGAGGCTGTATGTTTCTAAATAGCCAGCCTCTAAAAAATATTCATTCCCTTATGTTAAATCGTGAATCAACAGATTTATTAACCGTTAACTCAGGCAAAGAGATGAAAGGACGTAAGCGAAAGGGAAGCTAGGAAAAAAAACAAACCAGAAGTGAAGCACCGCTGGTTTGTGTTTGGCAATCAATTTTTAAATCAATTAAACCGCAGGATGTCACTAGTTTCTCAGGCGAGAGACAAACTGCAAGAACCAAACTGACGTAAACTTAGAGAAAATTGCTTGCAAAAGCAATTGTGAACGGTCTCTTGTCGACCGCTAAGGAAGCGTCTAAAACTAACGACAAAATGTATTCAATCTATACCAAAAAAACGGGTATACCGATCCGGTTATACCACAAAATATTGCTAGTTATGCGACTAACCACCGTCATTTTAATAGCATCCCTTATGCAGGTCAGTGCAGCGACATTTGGCCAGCGCATTACCATGACTCAGAAGAACATACCGTTAAAGACGGTACTTCGTGAGCTGACCAAACAAAGCGGATATGGTTTTTTCTACGATGGCAAAGCCATAGGTGATAATCAAAAGGTTACAGTAGCACTTTCGAATGCAGAATTCGATGAGGCTTTGAAAAACGTGCTGACCGGGCTGAACCTAAGTTATAAAATTGACGGAAAGATTGTGTCGATCAGGAAAATAGAGGAACCCTCACTTTTAGATAATCTCATTGCCCGATTTCAGGCCATTGATGTCAGCGGACGGGTGGTGGATGCTGATGGGCGTGGTCTGCCTGGCGCTTCTGTATCGGTTAAGGGTAAAGGCAACAAAGCGGTAAGCACCGGTACCAACGGCAGTTTTTATTTAAAAGGTGTAAATGAGGATGCCACACTGATAATTTCTTTTATCGGGTACGTAACCAAAGAAATTAAGGCTGCGAAGGAGCTCGGCGATGTAGTGCTGGAACTGAGTACTTCTAAGTTGGATGAGGTTCAGGTGATTGCTTATGGTACGACTACGCAAAGGCTTTCAACTGGTAATGTGACGACGATTAAGGCAGATGTGATTGAGAAACAGCCGGTAAACAATCCGTTACTTGCGCTACAAGGTAGAGTTCCGGGATTGTTTATCGAGCAGGCGACTGGCTTTGCAGGCACCGGAGTGAAGGTGAGGATACAAGGGCAGAATAGTATGCATAGTGGTAATGATCCTTTATATGTCATTAATGGGGTGCCATTCAATTCACAATTGCTGCCAAATGGCAATTCTATCCTGGGGAACTCAGGAACTGATGGATTCCTGACGCAATCTCCTGGAAATCCGCTGAGCTTTATCAATCCGGCTGATATCGAAAGTATTGATGTTCTGAAAGATGCAGATGCCACTGCAATTTATGGTTCTAGAGCAGCAAATGGAGCAATATTGATCACTACTAAGCGAGGAAAGGCAGGCGATACCAGAGTGGATTTAAATCTGCAATCTGGCTGGTCAAAAGTCCCGCGTAAACTCGACTTAATGAATCGTGATCAATACCTCGAAATGAGAAGAGAAGCGCTAAAAAATGATGGAATTGAAAACCCGGTTCCTGGTCCTTATGGGGACAATGACCTAAACGGAAACTGGGATGCGACGCGGGATGTAGACTGGCAAAAAGAACTAATAGGCAAAACCGCTGGTTACCAGGACTTGCAAGGATCAGTCTCAGGGGGAAACGAAAGAACAATATTTATGATAGGCTCTGGTTACCATAGAGAAACAAATGTTTTCCCAGGAGATTTTGCTGACCAGAAAGTTTCTCTTCGTTTTGACATCAACAATACATCGGCCAATCAGAAGTTTAAGATTCAATTGTCAGGGGCATATCTGGCTGATAAGAATGAATTACCCAACAGGGATTTAACCGCTGATGCTGTTAGTCTGGTGCCATTGGCTCCAGACTTATATACGGGATCAGGAAAAGTTAACTGGTCTGCCGATGAATCTGGGGCTTCGACATTTTTCAACAATCCTATTCGGTATTTATTCAATAGTTTTCTTAGCAAAACCAATAATTTAACTAGCAGTGCACTGCTGAGTTATCAGCTTTTACCTGAACTGGCAGTTAAAAGTAGCTTTGGATACAATAGCCTAAGTGCAAACGATATCTACAAAAACAGACTGGAATCCAGTTCCCCAGAAGATTTAGAATATAGTTCAAGAAACACAACATTTACAGATACAAAGATGAGTTCGTGGTCCATTGAACCTCAGCTTACATTTAATAAAAATATCAGCAAGGGAAAACTTGAAGTACTTCTGGGTTTTACCGTGCTACAAAGAAAAAGTGATCAAATGGGCATCTTTGCAGATGGATTCAGCAATGACCTTGTTATGGATGATATTTTATCAGCGCAAACAGTTCATGCATCGTCATCTATCAATGCTGTATATAAATACAACGCCATTTTTAGCAGGATAAACTATAACTGGGAGAATAAGTATTTAATTAATTTATCTGCCCGCAGAGATGGTAGTTCCAGATTCGGTGCAGCTAATCAATTTCATAATTTCGGTTCAGTTGCTGCTGCCTGGATCTTTTCTGAAGAGAAGTTTATTAAGGATAATTTAGGTTTTTTGAGTTTTGGCAAACTAAGAGGAAGTTTCGGTACACTGGGAAATGATCAGATTGGTGATTACCAGTTCTTAAGCCTGTATGTTCCTAAACCCCGGTCCGTTCCTTATCAGGGATTGGTAACCTATGAGCCAAGCAAGTTAAGTAATCCCTTTCTTCAATGGGAAGAAACTAAAAAATGGCAGTTTGGACTTGATCTTGGATTCGTAAAAGACCGGATTTTGCTTAATATGAATTATTATGCGAACCATTCTTCTAATCAGCTCAGCTTTTACACTCTTCCTTACGCTACTGGTTTTCAAAACATTATCAAGAACCTGGATTGTACCATCCGAAATTCCGGATGGGAGCTGATGTTAAGTAGTAATAACGTAAGTTCAAAGCACTTTACCTGGTCCACAAGTATTAATTTTACGGTTCCTAAAACCATTCTCTCTGCATATCCTGATTTTGAGAAATCAACGGAATCTACTACTGCTCTGGTTGGGCAATCGTTGGGGGCATTTAAGGTTTATCACTTTATGGGTGTGGATCCGGCCACAGGGATATATCAATTTGCAGATAAAAATGGGAACCCTACTTCCACACCAAATGATCCGACGGACAGGACGGTTATTATTGACCCTATGCCTAAATTTTATGGCGGATTACAGAATACCATTAGGTATCGGTCTTTTCAATTGGATGTGCTGTTCAGTTTTACCAGGCAAACAGGTTTAGACGACATTCTATTCGGTAATAATAATTATTTGCCTGGGCAATTTAATTTTGGGTTGGGTGGACAACCGGCAGCATTATCGGATCGGTGGAGAAAACCGGGGGACATTGCGACAATCCAGAGATACACAAGCAGCGCTGATCTGAATCTTCCCTGGGCAAATGCAGCTACCTATAGTGATGCTGCCTGGGTTGACGCCTCCTATATACGTCTTAAGAATGTTTCACTTTCTTATCAATTACCCGATAAACTGACTAAGTCTGTACATCTCAGGAACTGTAATTTCTTTGCACAGGGGCAAAATTTATGGACGATAACTGGTTACAAAGGACTGGATCCTGAAACAAAAAACTCAGTATCCCTGCCACCATTAAGGGTGATTACCATAGGTGTTAAAGTTGGGTTGTAAGGTTTAAACTAAAAGAGAAGACAATGAAAAGCAAAAATATAGTAAAAGGCATGGTGTATATGATGGGCCTGCTATTTTTTACAAGTAGCTGTAAAAAACTTGTGGAGGTCGACGGGCCTACCACGCGCATAAGCTCAGAGGATATTTACAGCAAAGATGCAACAGCTATCGGTGCGGTAACTAATTTGTATGTTAGTTTAGGGTTGGGCAGTTTGGTTGCGACTAGTGAGTTGTCGAGCTTATCCTGTATTGGTGGTTTGTCCGCGGATGAGCTGACACTGTATCTAAGGGCCAATGATCCAGTGTTATCGACATTCTATCAAAATGCGCTAACGAATGCAAATGTGGCCTACTGGCAAGCAACTTACAACAGACTGTTCCAGGTCAATGCGGCCATAGAATCCCTCAGTGCTACGAAAAGCCTGACACCTGCTGTCAAGCAACAGTTATTAGGGGAGGCAAGATTTATGAGGGCATTTTATTATTTCTATATGGTTAACTTATATGGTGATATTCCGTTGTTATTGACCACAGATTACACTAAAAATTCAATCATTGCCAAATCGCCAAAATCACAGGTATATAGTCAAATTATATCGGATCTAAAGGAAGCACAAGATCTGTTGGCTGATCAGTATCTAAAAAATGATTGTATCGCCAGCTATACAATTGGTTCGGAGGAAAGACTGCGTCCAACCAAGTGGTCTGCAAGTACCTTGCTTGCTAGGACATATCTTTTTATACAGGACTGGTCTAATGCTGAACTTCAGTCCAGCATAGTCATTGACCATAAAGAGCTTTATGGAATTGAATCCTTGGATGGGGCATTCTTAAAGAATAATAGGGAAGCCATTTGGCAATTGCAATCTGTACTTCAGGGAAACAATACTTTGGATGCAACAGTGTTTTTGCTCCCTGCCTCAGGACCCTCCTCCCGAAATCCTGTTTATCTCAGTGATGACCTCATTAAGAGCTTCGAACCAAATGACAAAAGGGTAGGCGCATGGATTAACAGTGTATCTGTTAGTGGATCAAAATATGATTACCCTTATAAGTATAAAATTCCGCAAACAGGTACATCAGCCTCCCCGGTTACAGAATACAGAACGGTCATGCGCCTGGCTGAATTGTTTCTGATCCGTGCTGAGGCCAGAGCCGAACAAAATAATTTAACAGATGCAATATCGGATATTGACGTAATTAGAGAAAGAGCTGGCTTGGGGCTTGTAAGGGATCAAAATCCATCAGTTAGCCGGGATGAGTTATTGAATCTAATTCTTGGGGAAAGGAAGCGTGAACTATTTACTGAATGGGGACATCGCTGGCTTGATCTTAAAAGGACAGGGAAAGTTAATGAGGTCATGACTATCGCCACTCCGAAAAAAGGGAATGTGCTTGGATGGAGGAACTACCAGCAATACTATCCGATTCCACTTTGGGAGTTGAATACAAATCGCAATCTGACACCTACAGAAGGTTATTGAAATGAAATTTAGAAGCATTATTATTTGTCTTTTGTTTATTTGTGCAACCAGAAATGTATCTGCCCAAAAACCTCTTCTGAATTCTTCTGCGTATGCCAACTGGCCTTCGATTCAGGAAGCGGGACTAAGTAATGACGGGAAATACATGACATATTCTATTTCTGCGCCAGGGGAAACAGAGCCTGACAATATTTGTGTTTTCCAGTCTTCCGGTCTGCTTTGGAAAAAAGCGTTTGAGAAAATACGCAATATAAGATTTAGCGGAGACAGTAAATACGCAATATTCATCAAAGGGAATGATAGTTTGAGCATACTTCGACTTGGTACCAGTTCCGTGAGGTCTATTCCAAATGTTGCCTCATTTGAGCTTATGGGAGCAGGGAAAAATCAATGGCTTTGTTACCTGTTAAAAGATGAGGATAAAACCATGATCTTACAGGATCTTAATTCTGATCAGAGAAGATCCTACAAAGGAATCATAGCTAAATGGATTGATGATGATGCAGGGGTAATGGTTTATACAGCTAAGTCGGAAATTAACGCTGAACAGCAGGATTTGAGGTTCATGGCCGTTGGTAATGAGCGCACTACTAAAATATGGAGTGGAAAACAGATGGGCAACCTGGTATTAGACACTAAAAATCGTCAGTTGGCATTTAAGGCAAATGATGAGATTTGGATTTATAAGTATGGCGAGATGTCAGCGCTCCGGCTGACAAACCGGACTACAACGAGGCAATTTAATGAAAGAGATTTAGGGTCTATTGTGCGTTTTAGCAAAGACGGGAGAACGCTCTTTATCAATCTTATTGAGCCAAAACCAAAGGCTGGTAAATCAATCGTAGAGATTTGGAGTTACAGAGATGTTCGGCTGCAATCCGAACAGGAAGAAGAGCTTGATAATCTATTTGAGAACAAATACCTGGCAAGCATTGACTTACGGAATAATAAAATTATTCCTCTTCAGCTTAAATCTGGTGAGCGGTTATACTTTCCTAGTTTTAAAGATGCTTCCGATACCTTGGCCTTGTTAAAAAGCTGGCAGCATCTGGATGAGAGATGGAATATATATAACAGTAAGATAAGCTCAGCTTTGATTTCGATTCGCAGTGGAGCAAGAACAGATCTGGACTTTCTAAACGGTAACACCACTGGTGAACTGTCTCCAGATGGAAAATATATTGTTTATTTTGATGCAGCTCTGCAGGACTATTTTTGTTATGAAATCGCAACAAGAGCCATTAGAAATATTACCCAGGGTATCCATGCCTCATGGACAGCTTCGCTGTCATCTGATGATAAATATTATCCGCGGGGAATAGCCTGCTGGTCTAATAATGATCAGGAGGTGTTAATTTATGATGACCATGATATCTGGAGTGTAGACTTGTTGCGTAAAAATAAGCCTGTTAATATAACCAACGGCTATGGCTTAAGACACGATGTGGTTTTCAACCTAGCTCTAAGTCATTACAAAGAAGTCGGAGTCTCAGGTCATGAAGGACTTATTCTGAATGGATTTAATACACGGAATAAAGACAATGGTTTTTTTAGAACAAGACTGGAAAAAACTGCGGGTCCTGAACCATTGACGATCGGACCTTACGTCTATCACCTTTTCACGACAGGACTGGGAGATTATCCGACCAAATCAAAAGAAGCTGACGTTTATATCGTTAAACGTATGAATAGTAAGGAATCTGCGAACTATTTTCTCACCAGAAACTTTAAATCATTTACTAAGGTAACGGATATCAAGCCGGAAAGGAATTATAATTGGCTAAGTGCCGAGCTTCATGCCTGGAATTCACTGGACGGGAGAAAGCTTCAGGGGATACTGTATAAACCAGAGAATTTCGATCCAAAACTAAAATACCCGATGATTTTATATTACTACGAAAAACGTTCGGATAGGCTAAATGCGTCTTTGGTGCCTGAAGTTTCACAAGGTGCAATGGATATACCCACCTATGTTAGTCAGGGATATCTAGTCTTTAGCCCAGATATTTATTATCAGACGGGAAATCCTATGCAGGGAACTTACGACGCAGTTATCTCAGCTGCCGGATATGTTTCCAAACTTTCTTATGTAAATGTGGATAAAATAGGAATTCAGGGGCATAGTTTTGGAGGAATACAAACCAATTATTTAGTTACTCATACTGGCATTTTCGCAGCAGCGTGTTCCGCTTCAGGTCAGGCAGATTTTGTCAGTGGTTATGGCAGTTTATGGGGAGGGGTTGGAAACCAGCAATCAAGTAGTCTCCAGGGTTTTTATGAGGCAGGGCAATTGAGAATGGGAGGTCACTTATGGGAAATTCCAGAAAATTATATACAAAACTCACCTATTTTCAACGTTGATAAAGTCACCACGCCAATACTCATCATGCATGGGAGGAGAGATGTCATATGTCCATACTATAATGTTTTGGAATTCTTTACGGGTCTGAGAAGGTTGGGGAAAAGAGCATGGATGCTTGTTTATCCGGAAGCAGGACATGAAGTTTATGGTAGAGATGCAGATGATTTCAGTGTAAGGATGATGCAGTTTTTTGATCATTATCTGAAGGACAAACCTGCACCGGTATGGATGACAGAAGGGGTTTCTGTCGCTCAAAGAGGATTGGTAAATGACTTGAAATTGGATCGCTCAGGGCGTAAACCAGGACTAGGCTTGTTAACTCCTGAAGAGCAGCAAAAAGCGGATAGTTTATTGGTGAGAAAACCACTGTCGGTAATACTTAAATAAGGAAAAAAGAAATGAAACATATGAAGACGCAATTAATCGGCTTGGGCTTGCTAGGCCTTACAAGCATGGTATATGCCCAGAAAGGGGGCGTGAATTTTGAAAAAACTCTAAACCTGAAACAGATAAGAAATAAAGCCAAAACCGAAAAGAAGCTCATCTTCATGGACGTATATGCGACCTGGTGCGGCCCCTGCACAGCGATGGACACAAAAGTATATCCTTCTGAACAGCTGGGAACCCTTATGAATAATAAGTTTATTTCAGTAAAAGTTCAGGTAGATACTACCAAGAATGATGATGCTGATACAAAAAAATGGTATCAGGATGCTCATCTGATTAAAACGCAATATAAAGTAAATTCATATCCTACTTTACTTTGTTTCTCTACTGATGGTAAATTGATTAACAAAGCTATCGGCTATAAAGATGAGAAAGCTTTCATTCGATTTATAGAGAACTCTCTTGACCCGGAAAGACAATTCTATACCGTATTGGAACACTATAAACTAGGGAAACTGGAATACCAGAAAATGCCCGAGTTAGCGCGATATGCAAAATCATTAGGGGAAATGCAAACTGCTAGGGAGATCTCCAATGATTACATTGATAATTATTTACTTAAAAAACCAGATAATGAATTGTTTCTCCAAGAGAATTTGGAGCTAATTGGGGAATTTATGGGGGATACAGACAGTGAATCTTTTGTTTTTTTCTGGAAACAACAGGATAAAATAAATGCGGTTCTGGGGGATTACCAAGCGGAGAATAAAATCATGAATTGCATCAATACTACTTATTTACCGCAAGATATAAGTTCATCAAAAGCCGCAGATTGGCTGGCTTTAGAGGACACCGTAATCAGAAAATTTGGTGCCCTTGGCAAGGAAATAATCTCAGGACAAAGAATGATCTATCATTTTCTGACAGCCAATGACTGGCAAAGCTATGGCGAATACTTTAAACAATACTATATGCTTTCTCTAAAACATCCTCGCAGGTATTACATGAACGACATGAGCTGGGCTGTTTTTCAGCATGTTAAAGATCTCGATATTTTAAAGTTTGCTCTGGACGTAATGAAATACGATTTGGAAACCTATGACCAGGATTCTTTTCAGGCATATGATACTTATGCCAATTTATTGTACAAGACTGGTCGGAACAAAGAGGCAATTGAATGGGAAGAAAAGGCATTGAAAAGGGCCAAGGGGAGCCCGGATGATTTCAAAACCTTTGCTGACCTGTTGACTAAAATGAAGAAAGGAGAACCAACATGGTAAATAAATCAATTTCATTGTTTTTTTTCTGCTTAACAATTGGATACTCTGTAAGCGGACAGGAAATACTTCCTCTTTCTTCCGATAGTATCCCTAATAGCATATTAAAATCAGGGAAAGACGAACAATCTTCTATGGAGATGTATCTTCCTTTAAAAGAAAATGCAACAGGAACTGCTGTGATCATTTTTCCTGGGGGCGGTTATGCTTTTCTGGCTTACGAGGAAGAAGGTGTACTGATCGCTAAAGCCTTTGCTAAAAGGGGAATCGCTGCCTTTGTAGTGAGGTATCGTTTACCAAAGAATGAAACCATGAAAGATAAAAGCTTTGGGCCTTTGATAGATGCGCAGCAGGCCATTAAAACTGTAAGATCAAAGGCCGCTTCTTGGGACATTAATACTCATCGAATAGGAGTAATTGGATATAGTGCAGGTGGTCACTTAGCATCAACTTTAGGAACGCATTTTAGCAAAAGTTATGTCCCAAATCAGAAGAATATCAGTTTGCGTCCCGACTTTATGATCCTAGTCTATCCTGTGATCAGCATGGAGGATAGCCTGACGCACATCGGTTCGAGAATTTGCTTGTTGGGTATGGATCCATCCAAAGAAAGGGTTAACATGTTTTCCAATGAACTTCATGTTACAAAGGAAACTCCGCCAACTTATTTAACGCATACCGGTGATGACAGTCTGGTGGATGTAAACAATAGCATTGTGTTTTATCAGGCGTTACAGAAAAACAGAGTTGATGCGGAACTCCACCTGTTTCCTAAAGGAAATCATGGGTTTACACAGCGTATGCCAGTGAATGAATGGTTGGAACCGATGCTTGCTTTTTTGAAAAGAGAGGGGTTTTATAATAATAGCTCAAAATAAAGATCAGAAAGAATTAACTAAAATCATAAAACATATCAAAAGATGTTAAATCAAGCAAAAAAATGCTTGTTCCTGGCCACCGCCTTGTTCAATTTTATGAATATCGCAGTACAGGCGCAACAAAAATATCAAATGCAGCCTGTTGCTGTTCAAAGCCGATGGGCTAAACTGGTCTCTCCGGAAAATGCCTTGAAGGAATATCCCCGACCACAAATGGTCCGTGCAAACTGGACAAACCTGAACGGGCTATGGGATTATGTCATCACCAAAAAAAACAACAATACCAAAGTACTCAGTGAAGGAAAAATCCTGGTGCCCTATCCAATTGAATCTGCATTATCCGGCGTAAAAAAAGCGTTGTTACCTGAACAGCACCTGATCTATAAAAGGACTTTAACCAAACCGACACTGAATGCCGGAGAACGCGTGTTGCTCCATTTCGGAGCTGTGGATTACCAATGCTGGGTATATATCAACGGAAAAGAAGTAGGATCACACACCGGAGGCTATACCGCGTTCGATATGGATATCACTGAGGCATTGACTTCAGGAACTAATGAGCTGATGATAAAAGTCTACGACCCAACAGACAAAGGAAACGGCCCACATGGCAAACAGGTTTTGAATCCAGCTAATATCTATTATACACCAACTTCGGGAATCTGGCAAACCGTATGGATGGAAGTTGTTCCTGCAGCCTATATCAGTGAGCTGAAAATGATAACTGATATTGATAAAGAGATATTAAACCTTACCATAAAAGCACCTGCAGGCTATAAAATCGAAGCCACAGCATTTGACGGAAAAGCCAAAGTAAACGCCGTATTCGGGGATGCAGGGACTGAACTGCAGCTCCCGGTAAAAAACGCAAAACGCTGGTCTCCTGCTTCACCTTTCCTGTATGACCTGGACGTGAAATTACTGAAAGACGGTAAGGTAGTAGATAAAGTAACTTCTTACTTCGGAATGCGCAAGATCGGCATTGCCAAAGATGCTGCGGGTGTGGACCGCATCTTTTTAAACAACAAACCTTATTTTAATTTGGGAACGCTTGACCAGGGCTTCTGGCCGGAGGGGCTGTATACGGCCCCAATGGACGAAGCCCTTTCCTATGACATCAAGGCCATTAAGGCCATGGGATTTAATACCATCCGTAAACACATTAAAGTAGAACCCGCCCGCTGGTACTACCATGCAGACAAACTGGGGATGCTGGTATGGCAGGATATGGTGAACCCGAACCAGGGACTACCTGAAGGAAGTAAAGCCGCTTTTGAAGCGCAGTGTTCAGAGACACTTGCCCAATTGCACAATTATCCCTCTATAGTTTGCTGGGTGCTGTTCAACGAGAAATGGGGCCAATATGACCAGCAAAGACTGAGTGAATGGATCAAAAAAACTGATCCTTCCCGAATCTTGAACGGGCACTCCGGGGAAATTTTGTACGTGAATGAAGTACTGCGCTCACCTTCACCGAATGCCTATGTATCGGCGGACATGACCGATGTACACAGTTATCCTGACCCAATGATGAGCATTAAACAACCAGGCAAAGCACAGGTCTGCGGAGAGTTCGGCGGCATCGGCGTATTTATCCCGGATCACCAGTGGAACACGAGCTCTGCCTGGGGATACATTACCGAAAAACCTTCAGGGCTTAAGGCCAAGTATACCATCATGAACCAGCACTTGAAGCTGATGGAAAAACAGGGACTTTCAGGCTCAATTTATACCCAGCCATTTGATGTGGAAGGAGAACAGAACGGACTGATGACCTATGACCGGGAAGTGGTCAAAATTCCTTTTGCGGAGCTGAGAAAAATCCACAGTCAGTTGAACCCGGATGCAGAGAAAAATGTACCAATGGTGACCGCGAAGGATGCTGATCTAACCGAGCCCGGACTGAAATACAGTGCCATGCTGCAGCAATATATCGATGGAAAAAGCGATCCGGTTTTTTTAAAACAACTGTCTATGACAGCCGCACAGGTGGGGGATAAACCGGGAGCAGAATTAGCAGGTAAGGACTACATCGCCGGGTTAAAAATACCGTTGAATGAGGAAGACATCAACTCAGTGGCTCAGTTTACCAAAAGCACCAAAGATGCTGGTTTTGCTTTGATGAACAAGGATGCGGAGACATTCAAAAAGGTAATGGGTGAACGTAAGTATACGGTGGCCATGATGAACATGATCTTAAAAGGAGAAATGGAACCCTTGATGAATGCTGATCCGGTTGATTGGCCAGCAGTTGAGGATGCAGTGAAACCTTATGGTTTGCCTGGAGAGGAGATCCTGCTTCGTGCGAAGACAGTTGGGTTTTACAACAAACAGGACTGGAAGAACTATGTTCCTGCAGCTTCTGCCTACCTCGAGAAATTCGGCGTGAATGTGCCGGAGAATGAGAAGAAAATGTTCGAGGCTGCCATTGATGAACACAAGTAATCGAAATGACACAGGAATTGGTAAAGGAAACTCCTGTTACTGACTGGGCTCAGCGGGGTTACGTTCTGGACGAGATTAAGCTGTTGTTTCGTTTACAACGCTTGATCGAAACAGATTTCAGGAAATGTAAATACCGGGAGTATTATGCAGCATTGATGGGAACCTCGGTATATCAACTGGACAAGATGGCTAAAGCTCATCTGGGGATCACGATATATCAGATGATCCAGGACAGGTTGTTTCAGGAGGCCCTGAAACTACTCCGGGACGGTAAGGATTCTGTGAAGGAAATCACTTTTGAACTGGGCTTTCGGGACCAGGCTTACTTTGCCAGGTTTATCAAACGCAGAACGCGGCTAAGCCCATTGGAGGTCCGGAATTTAGCAGGCACAGAAGGTTGAAATATCGACGACCAGGAAGCTTAGGGTGCAGGACAAGTATTTGAAGGACATGCGTCAGTTGATTGAGAAATAAGACAACAAGGGGAGCACTGATGATTTAAACAAAAGCAGATGCTATGAAAAGAAATTAGTGTTTGAATTGAGCACTAGTATATCAGGATAAAGGATTGGTTAATCCTTTATGGTTTTGTGAACTCATCACCTCAGATGAGATTTGAATTTAGGTTAAGAAACTGTGGCGGCCCGGATAGGCGCCACAGTTTTATCAAAGAAGTGGGAACTTGATGAGTGTAATTAAAAATGGAACAATAGAAAGGGCGAATTAAAAGAGGATTTAGGTGAGACCAAATCGGGATGTAAATCCCTTTTTATTGATGCCATAAATAAGAAAGTAAATCAAGTAAACGGAAATATCCCTAGATAGGGTGAGGATCTGGAAAGGGATCAATTACACTGCTATTGGTTTGTAAATCATGTTAATTATAAGACCAGATGAAGCGAATTAAATCCTGAAGAAAGAAAGACTTAGTGGGCATTGGAATCTTTCACTGGTTTTATAATTATATAAACAGCCAAGGGATTGCGTGAATTGTACAGTGATCTCTAGATTGTTTCTAATCATATAGTAACAAAATGAGCAGGGCATGCCAAGATTAGATAATGTTGAAGGTTTAAGAGGTGTTATAGTTAAAATAGATTAAAGTGCTATGGAGAGAGAAGGTCGTGACTACTATAGGCAGGATCCTAGTTATATGTTAATCCTCTTCATAATCTAGATCATATTAACCTGCATTCAAAACGTATCCCCAACTAAGGATGGGTTTCGATAAAGAACGTATCTCAGTTCTGCTTAATACAATAAAATAGATAAATTGATATGGATAAAAAGAGTTCAAAAAAATACAGCTGGTTTATTGGGATTGATGTCTCCCGTAATGAACTGGATTTTGCGGTAATGAAGGCCAAGACTATAATTTTTCACAGAGAAATTCCCAATGAAGTGCAAACCATTAAAGATTTTATCACTGAGCTCAAGGCGCGGCAGGGCTTTACGGTCAGTAAGACGATCTTCTGCATGGAAAATACAGGTTTTTATTCGAATCATTTGTTACAGGTTTTGCAGCATTTTAAGGCCAATATTGTCGTAGAGAATGCGATGAAAATTAAGAATTCCCTGGGCAATATCCGCGGTAAAAATGATAAGATTGACGCCATGCGTATTGCCGAGTACACCTATCTACATCAGGAAAACCTTCGGTTCTGGTCTCCAAGGCGCCCGGTAATTGACCAGCTGGCTGAACTGACCGCTTTAAGGCTTAGGCTCCAGGGATTGTCTGTTGGTTTGACCACTTCCGTGCATGAGCAGCGGAGCTTCGTGAACAAGCGCATCTTTAAGGAGAATTTAAAGTTGTGTACACGCAGTATAGAAGCGGTGAAGCTGGATCTAATGGATATTGAGGAGGCCATATTGAAGGTGATCAATGAGGATGATCAGTTGCGCCGGCTTAGGGATATCATTGTTTCCGTGGATTATGTGGGAGCGGTTACGGCAACTGAAATGCTGGTCTGCACCAATGAATTTAGGGACATTAAAGATCCCAAGAAATTTGCCTGTTATGCTGGTGTGGCACCGTTTCCAAAGGAATCCGGAAAGATGAAGGTGAGATCCAGGGTATCCCCCCTGGCCAATAAAAAAATGAAAAGCTTGCTCCACATGTGCGCACTTCTAGCGATGCGGCATTGTCCAGAATTGAGGCCTTATTTCCTGAGAAAAGTGGAACAGGAGGGGAAGCCAAAAATGGCGGTGTTGAATGCATTGAGGTATAAACTGATCCTAAGGATTTTTGCCTGCGTTAATCAGAACAGGGAATTTGAAAAAGAATATACCAGGCAGAGTTTGCCCATGCCAGATCCGATTTTTGACGCCGCAATCGCAGCAGCAGAAATATCGCATTTAACCTGCAGGTAAAAACGAACAAAGAAACCAAGTCAAATTTGGGTTAACTATAGTTAATAATGCGGGCCGATCTGGTTAGCCTGCCCGAAATCAGGACAATCAAGTCTCTGAGAATTTAGGTTAAGCAGTGCAGCTGTGGTTCGGATGGACGCTGCACTGCTGTTATTAAGACACAGCAAGACGCCTAGCTGTTTTTTGCATTGCACATAATTTAATAAATGAATAGTATAGATATCATCCTAGAAAGAATGTTTGGCATCCTGGAATCCGTTAAATCGCAGCGACCTGAATTGTATCAATACCTGAAGCAGGTCATGAAGTATCAGGGCACTTTTTACCCGAAAGCTACTGTTATCTACAAGCCCGGTGATCAGGTTCACTGCGCCTTTTTTATTTCGGAAGGTTTCCTCACCAGATCAACCAAAAGCGAGGATGGGCGCCAGCAGCTACTCAGTATTTTTGAAGAAAATGAAATAAAGGCTGGTCCTGACTTTATGCAGCAGAGCCCTTCGGAATTCCTGATTGAAGCTACAGCGGGCACTTTTGTCGCCTACATTACCCATGCACAGATGAAAGCCGTTTACTCGATTTTCCCCGAAGCACATGAACTGGCTTCCCTTATCATTTCCCAGCATAACCGCAAGGAAGCGCAAATGCGTAAAATACTGTTGATTAAAGGTATCCAGCTGGTTGAATCCTTTTACAAATGCTATCCGAAACTCATCGAACCAGGCTCGGTACTCAGTGACGAAAAGATCTCCTCTTTTCTCAAGATCAGTGTCAGCCTGCTGCGGGAACACCGATCTGCGCTTTTTGCCACCGGCCGACTCATTCACCCAGCAAAAAAATATGGAAAATCTTCTGACAGGTAAGCTCCAGTTCTGGAGGGTTTTGGAAGTAAAATCTGCTGTTTTCGGGTACGCAGGGGCTGTTAATAACTACGGCGATCGATGTATCCGGTCGGGGACTTCCCGAATTCTACATTCGCAGTATTAAACAAATCAGACATGACAATAGATTTCGAAAAAGCAAGTTTTAAAGACTTCGAGGACATCGCCGGAATAGACCCTTTCGGCAGAGCATCACTATTCAACGACTATTCCATTTACAAACGTGAGCGTGGTCAGATGAATTACCGGCAGCTGGCTACATCGGGATGCGGACCAGAGATCACCTTGAAAATCCCCGGCATTCCCATCAACCGCTTTGTAAGTCTGGTATCTAACGATTACCTGGGTTTTACCCAGCACCCTGAAGTAAAAGCCGCTGCCATTGCCGCCATTGAAAAATACGGTTCTGGTGTAGGTGCATCTCCTGCAATTGGCGGTCATATGGATTTTCATGAAGCACTGGAGCAGAAGATTGCCGGATTCTTTCAGCGGGAAAGTGCCATCATCTACACCACCGGATATACTTCCAACTCAGCAACCCTGCAATGCCTATTGAGAAAATCAGACCTGGCCATATTGGATCAGGCCGTTCACGCCAGTGTATATGAAGGCTGTCAGCTCAGCAATGTGAAATCCTTCCCGCACAACAACCTCTATGCACTGGAAAGAATTCTTGCGGCTTCTCAAACAAAATACCGCACCCGCATGGTAATCGTAGACGGCGTGTATTCCCAGGATGGTGACCTCGCTCCCTTAAAGGAGATTGTGGAATTGTGTAAACGATATGGTGCCTATTCCGTAGTGGACGATGCACATGGCACCGGGGTGATCGGAAAAACCGGTAGGGGAGTAATCGAGCTGAATGACCTGTTTCAGGAAGTGGACCTGATTACGGGCACATTCAGCAAAACCTTTGCCCATATCGGAGGCTATGTCGTCGCCAGACCTGAGCTCATCAATTTTCTGAAGTTCCAGTCCAGGCAGCATTTGTTCTCTGCATCAAGCACACCTGCAGCAGCATGTATCCTAAAAGCGATTGACCTGGTTGATCAGGAGCCACACTGGATGAACCAACTGAGGGAGAAAACCGAATACCTAAGATCAGGCCTCAGGAATCTGGGACTAGATACCGGCATTTCGCAATCCGCCATCATTCCCGTTAAAATCGGAGACATTACCCGGAATGCGGAAGTCTGCAGGCTGCTCCTGGAAGCAGGCGTTTACGCCAACCAGATTAACTACCCTGCAGTATCCAGGAAAGATGCCCGGATCCGGATGAGTGTCATGGCTACGCACAGTTATGAACACCTGGATGAGGTACTGAATGCCTGGGAATGGGTAGTGACCAAATCGAAGATTGTAAATTTTGAATAAGTAAGTTATGGCAAAACGTCCGCGTCAGAAAGGAATAAAGAACAAGCCCGCCACCATGAGGGAGTTTATCTCAGCCGTTGGTAATATCCTGAAATTGGAAGGGCACACCGGTTTGAGGGTGAATAGAATTGCCAGGTACAGCGGCAGGAACCGGAGTTTGATTGGTCGCTATTTCTCCGGCCTTGCCGGCTTACAAAGGGCATATATTATGGAAAAGGATTACTGGATCCCCTTCTTCAAACGCTTTGTCCTGACCGACGCGGACGGTATTGCCGAAATCAAGGAGACGTTTACCACTCTGATGCAGGAAAATTTCAGGTTCTTCCTGAGCAATCCGGAGATGCAGAACATCATCCTCTGGCAGATCAGTGAATCGAATGAGCTGATGACGGAAATCTCCACCAACCGGGAACTCGCCGGCGAAAATTTATTTAAGGTTACCGACCCCTACTTTCAGGATACGAATGTAAACTTCAGGGCTGTGATAGGCCTGTTGCTGGGCGGTATTTATTATATGGTTCTGCACGCAAGGACCAATAAAAGCGTAGTAAGTGGTATAGACCTGAATGAAGAACTTGATCAGGTCGAACTCTCCCGTACCATTGAACAGATTATTAATTGGGCCTGTACTGCAGCAAACAACAAGGAAACTATTTTACCATCCATACCTATGATGAACTACCAATTTGAGCTGCTGGATACTGTGGTAGCTCAGTTATCAGACCGGAAAGACTTTACAGGAACTGCAGATCTGATGCTAAAAAATGAATGTAAAAAGCTGAAGCGGTCCATCCCCAACCATGTACTGAGTCTGATGAATGAAACCCAGATCCGCAGTTATTTAAAGATGGTCGTGACCAAACTCTCGGAAGCTGCCGATACGCTATATGACCCAGAAAGAAAAATAAACCCTGATGCCGAACTGATCGTTGAGGTTCTTAAAGGCATCTTTCGTCATTATTTTGATGCGCTTCCCAGTGAGGTGATTCTGCCAAAGCTGTTTTGTCTGAAAGAAGCGATTGAATATAACCAGAAGTGGCAAAGGATCAAGGTTCACTTGGAATCGGTCGCGATTGATCCCTTCCTGATCGATGTAGTCTACATCCCCTTTAGCCGTTTGACTTCTCCGGACATCGAGCTGACCTGGCATGACTATAAGTATTTAAAAATGTATGCATTTATGCTTGAATCTGAAACTGCCGAACTGATCAAAGAAGAGCAGGATTTGTTTGAGCTGTTAATTGGTCTTGGGTACAATCATACACGATTCTCTGCTTATTATACCAATAAACTCAGGACCGCAATGGCAGGTTGCGATCAGCCAGCCAAACGCAACCTACTGGAGCAACAGCTTACTGCCGTCGGACAAACCACTTCCAGAACCCTAATGAGTTTTTGTCCCGGAAAAGCCAATGTGGTTGAAGACCTGAACAAATGGATCGTGATTGAGCTGAAGAAAGGAGAGGGCTCCGCTGTGGGAATTGAAGAAGTGATTTATGACAATAGTTTCAACACCGTCCTGACTACTTCCGAATTGTCCTGCTGGCAGAAACTTCAATACGATGCGGGTATCTATTCAGAAGCAAATGTGGACTTGTTTACCGGAAAGGTCTCTGCTAATTTTAAGACCAAGCGCGGCATGCGGCCATCGAGTAACAGCGTCAAGTCTAAACTTTACGGGAAGGAAAGAGAGATTTATAAATCACTGCAACCTTTTGTGAATAAGATGAAGGAGGATATCGATAGGTTCTTGATGTAACGCTAAAAAATATTGAACTGAAACGGAGCAGTGTTAAGAGTTATTGGTGTTTAATAATTTTAGAAACTAAATATTTTTTCAGAATCCGGGTTCGAGCTCCATATTCCACCTGTAGTTGGGGGAAAGCGTCTTTAAAGATACTTTTCCTCTTTTTTATTTGATTGTAACTCATTGTTTTTCATATGGGTTATGGTCGAAATCGTGTTGAGATTTATGGTTCGATACCCATCTTTGTCATAAATCAACATTCCATTAAAAATTATCTCTACTAGGTATCTTTTGTCTTCAATCATGGCTGTTTGATAGAGACGAGGAAGAGTACAGAGCGTTTTTATAGCATTGATCACCAGAGGTTGAATATCGATTTTATCTTTAAATTGCTCTTTAAGTGCAGTTAATCGAAGATTTATTGCATTTACTTTATTATCGTAATTCATTTTCAGGCTTTTAAAATCAGATGGTTCGATCTTTCCGGCGAGCAAAAGTTCTCTAGCATTAATTATCTGATCATCTAGTATATGCAATTCATCTATACAGCCCTGTCTCATAGAGAAAGCCGCTTTTCTCACTTCGTTATAATTGCTTATAATTTCTTGTAAGAATTTTGGCTGATCTCTTTTGGCAATTCTAGAGAGTTTTAATACCTCAATGAAATCCTGATTTACCTGATTGGCATTGGACCTTACCTTGCATGGGGATTTACAATGGTAGTAAGCAACATGGGTTTTACGGCCTTTTGAGGCGCTTCCAGTAAGCATTCTATGGCAGCTAGGGCATTTCAGAAAACCTCGAAGCGGTAAATCTTCTGGTTTAGCAATTGCAGGTTTTTTAGGTTTGATGTCTCCATTCAATACATTTTGAACTTTGTCAAAGAGCTTTTCGGTTATCAATGGTTCATGTAGGCTCTTAATTCTTCTCCATCAATTTCACGAACTCTTATCTTTCCGCAATAGATCCGATTGCGTACAAGGGTATGAAAGTTATTAATGCTACAGGTAAGCCCAAGTTTAAATGCCTTTCTATGAACTTCTGCCATTGAAGACATGCCTAAAGAAAGCTCTTGAAATGCCCACCTGTTTGCAGAAGCGTATGGCTCTTCTGGTGCAATGTATTTTTCCCCATCTTCATAGGTTTTATTTTTATAACCTAGCGGCGCTCTGCCAGACCAATGTCCTTCTTTTTTTGCTCTCCTCATGCCCATTTGAGTATTCAGGCTTCGTCGGTCATTTTCGATTTCCGGTATGGCCAAGTACAATGCAAGCATTAATTTGTTCTCAGGAACATTTAAGTCCAATGGCTGCTCTACTGCCTGTGGGTTAGTTCCCATCCTTTTTAGGTTTGCCAACACTTGATAAGCATCACAGGTATTGCGGCTAAATCTATCCCATTTGGTAAAGAGGAGAAAATCTGACCGGTGTTTACGCAAATAGATAGTGAGCTTCATCCATTCTGGTCTTTTGAAAGATTTTGCAGAATGGTCTTCTGTGAAAATCTTTAAAATGCTAATGCCATGCAGTTTGCAGTAGTTAGTTAACATCTCCTGCTGAGCTCTTAATGAATAACCCCTCAATGACTGTTCATCGGTACTTACATGGAGGTATAAAATTGCTGTTTTCATAATTTAATTTTTAGCAATGATTATACAGCGGCAGGCATTTGCCAAATCTTGGCAAGGTTACGATATAGAGGATTGAGAAATACTCTAGTAGAGATAAATAATTAAAGAGTCTGCATAAGAAGCAGCTATGTTTGCGATAATACATAATCTTACATTAAATGAGTTTGTAAAAACTGCATTGACTGTTACTTTAGTACATTAAGATCAGATAGATTAATCGCCAAGCAGTAACAGAAAGGAGCTCGATCGCATTTAAAAGATCTTTATGATCTTATAAGCAACAAAAGCTATAGACGAATAAAAATTCGTCAAATAAATTTGCACGACTGAAAATTCGTTTGTATATTTGTAGCGGTTTAGAAATCGTTACTATGGATCAAGATGTTTTACTAAGAAATAATACAGGAAGTAAATCTAAGAAAGCTATCGTTGATGGTTTTGTGGTTAGGCTAAAGGAGTTCAATGAGATTTTTGAGAACGTAAAAAAAACAAGTTCATATGCTCATAAGCAGCATTATTTGATAGTTGGGCAGCGTGGGGCTGGAAAGACATCCCTGATGCACAGACTGAATTATGCGATAGAGGATGACAAGTCGCTGTTGGAAACGATTTATCCTATCATTTTTACAGAAGAGCAATATTTTCTGTCTGAGCTTGTCAATCTCTGGGAGAATGTAGGAGATCAGCTTGAAGATCAGTTCGGCTGGCAGAATGTAGCTAAGCGGATCTCTACGATCATAGCTGAGGATATAGATTATGAGCCGAAGGTTTACGATTTCATGTGCGGATTGCTTGCAGAGCAGAATAAAAGCCTTATTCTGTTTATTGAAAATTTAAACGTTTTTTTCAATAAGTTAGATGACTCGGAGCTGGATAGAATAAAACACATACTGGCTAATGACTCCTGCATCAGATTGATTGGTACTACAACCGCATTCAATGATGGCCATGTGGATTTTTCTGATGCATCGTTTGACTTTTTCAAGATCATTCAGTTAGATGGCTTGGACAGGGAAGAATGCGAAACCTTATTATTAACTATAGGGCAGCAATTTGGTCAGCAAGATCGTATCCGGGATGTAATTGAAAACTATCCGGGTAGGATTGAGTCATTACGTAGATTGACCGGGGGTATCCCCAGAACAATATCTTATCTGTTCCAGATTTTTTTGGACAATGAGAATGGCAAGGCAATTAAGGATTTATATTTATTGATTGACACTCTGACCTTGCTATATAAGTCTGAGCTTGATCAGTTGTCCACACAGCAACAAAAGGTGATAGATATAATAGCCAGAAGATGGGATGCAATACCTGTAAAAGAAATCGTCTCAGGAACAAGATTGGAAAGCAAAAATATTTCAAAGATTCTTGCTGCACTGGAGAAGAATCAGTTGATTGAAAAAGTTTCTACAACATCAAAAAATCATCTTTACCGCATTAAGGAGCGCTTCATGAATATCTGGTATTTAATGAGGTTTGGTAGGAAACATGATAGAGAGAATGTCATTTGGCTTGTTAAGTTTTTTGACACGTGGTTTGAGAAAAAAGAATTGGACGAAATGATTACGGCGCATATCAATAGTATTAAGGATGGAAGATATGATGTTGAGGCAGCTGTGGATATGGGTAACACATTTTTGTCTTGCACAAATGTTTCTGAGGATCTAAAACTGAAACTACTGCAGGCTACTAAGTCTATTTTACCGGAAAAGCTTTTGCAAAATGTAAAATCAAATGTTAAGGCCGTTGTTCCGGCTATTGAAGAGTTAATAACATTGAATCGGTTTGATGAAGCGTTGGAAAAGTTGAAAGGTATTAAGAAGCATGATTCGCAGTATTTCAAATTGGCTTCAACCATTTATCTGCTTTCCGGAGATTATTTAAAAAGCGCTGATGCAGCAAAGAAGTTATTGGAATTGGATGAAGAAGACTCGACTGCAGCATTGATGCTGGGGATAATCTATGAGGATTATTTAAAAGATCTGAATAAGGCTGTTGATTACTACAAACTGAGTCTTGCCCAAAAATCACCGCACCCTTACGCCGCGACAAGACTTGCCGATATCGCATTACGCTTCGATGGAGATACTGCAGCTGCTATAGAATACCATAGGATCGCCATTAAAAAAGGTATGAAAACCTCTTTAATTTCATTGGCTAAAATCTACATAGATTTGGAAGATTTTGAGGAAGCTGAGTCGTTGCTCAATACCGCTGTTAAACGTAAGGTTAGAAAGGCAAATGTAACTTTGGGTAAACTTTATGCTGAAATGGGTCAGCAGAAAAAAGCTAAAGAGGCTTTGCTGACTGCAATTGAGGTTAAGGAAGACGACGCTTCCCTTGCCTTAGGTCGCTGGTATGAAGATAAGAAGAAACCAAATTTAGAGGCTGCTGTTAAATATTACAAGCAGGCAATTGAGTCAGGAACGATAAGGGCTTACGGCTATTTAGGTGGGGTGTATCATCGGAAGTTTAAAGACTTTGATAGGGCACTTAAGATTTTTAATGAGGGAATGGAGAAAGGAGATGGGTTAAGCGTACATCGACTTGCACATTATTTTGCAGATCAAGAAGATTATACTAAGTCTGATGAATTGTTTCTTAAGGCTGCCGAAATGGGGGAGAAAGTAGCTATACTATGCTTAACCACGAACATTTACGGAAGAGGAAGGAAGGATAGAAAGAAATTCATTTTGAAAGTGATTGAAGATCATATGGATGCTCTTAAAGGCTACAGTCCAATTGAACTTATTTATGCCAGATTGCTGCTCTGGAATGGTGACACAGAGCGGTCTGTTGAAGTGTTGAAGAGCCTTACAGATAAAATTGCAGAGGTACAGATCAGTACAGAAGATAATATTGAAGAATTCCGCACACGACGACTAATGAAGGAATTATTCAATTACTTCTTGCTGCTGTTGGCCAAGAAGGAATATCAGGTGGCTTTGAACATTTTTAATGATATCAGTACCGTCGACTTCAAAACCATCTTAAAACCATTTTTCTTTGTGTTGATGGAAGCCTTAAAAAAGGATTATCCACTAGAATACCTGAAAGCTGGTGAGGAATTCCATGACACCATCAGCGAACTAAAAACAAAAATTAATAGCCTTCAAAAGTTATTGTAATTATTAACAATATAATATTAATATGATGAGATAAAGTAGAAAGATCAAATGTTATAGCCGGAATAAAGTATCCCAGCTATAACCGCCTATCAGGAGTGAAATACTGTTAGATAAGCTTAAGATTGTTCGCAAAACAAATCTATACTTCTCAAGTAAGCTTTCCTAATAATATTTCAAAAATCTAATTGGTTGTAAAAAACACGACAAGAATATCGTATGCCCATTTTTTCGGGTGCACCTTGGGTAGAATTACATAATGAAATTATTAGAATATGTCAGAAACATACATAACACATAAGACGATCAGCGACTACGCTGATGCAAAAATCAACCTTAAACAGGAAGAGGTTAAGAAATATCGTGAGCAGGTAAACAGACTCCGGGATAATCTTAAAACTTATATTGACGAAAATACCAATTATGATCTGGTTAAAATGCTCGGAGCAGGGAGTGTTGCTAAAGGAACTGCTTTGAAAACTTTAAATGACATGGACGTAGCTGTCTATATAAAAAGTGGGGAACATACGGTCTCGGAATCAGGTCTGCTCACCTGGCTTCAAGAGCGTCTGCAGGACGCGTATAAGGGTAAAAATATCAGCCCGGAGCAAATTACCATCAATCATCATTGTGTAACTATTTCATTTAAAGGCACTGGATTGGACGTTGATGTTTCTCCGGTTATTTGCGACGATTGTACTTCAGACTATGGGTACCTGATTAAAAAAACTACTGGTGAACGGGTTTTGACAAACATCCCATTGCACCTGAAGTTCATTAGAACCCGAAAAGCCAGGCAGCCCCACCATTACAGGCAGGTTATCAGGTTACTTAAATGGTGGGTCAGAAATTTGAAGAAGAATGATGACAATTTCAGATTTAAATCCTTTTTAATAGAACTCCTTTGTGCTCATCTTGCAGATAATGGACAGGTTATGAACGATTATGTACAGGCCATGGAAGCGTTTTTTATCTATATTATAAAGTCTCAATTACAGGAAAGGATTTATTTTACTGATAACTACAGAGCCAGCGATTTGCCCGCAAAATCTTCTGCGGTCATTGAAATTTTTGATCCTGTGAACTCCCAAAATAACATTGTTGCCAGTTACACAGACGCTGACAGAATAGCGATTGTTGAAGCGGCTCAGGATGCTCTAGATGCCATCAACGAGGCACGTTTTGCCACAACCCAGGAACGGGCAGTTAACTGCTGGAGAAGAATTTTTGGTCCAACCTTTAATATTTAAGTCATGTCAACAAATACACTTACAAATACATTTACAATTACCAATGCTAAATATCTGGGCTCAAAAATAGCTGCAGATTTATATCAGATGCAGCAATTTTACGGAAGTCCGTCTCTTGCAGAAATTAACGACTATGTAGACGAAGCTGTCACCCTTATGAAGGACGGCTATTTGAAATCTGTGGATTATGGGTTTAAAAAAAATGGGAAATGGGTTTTTGCTCTTTCCTACGAAATCTCCGCATATGGAACTGTAGATAATAACCCAGGAAGAGTCGCCTTGGGCACAAATATAACCGGAGCAACTTGGGGTTCATATCTGCGCACGACAGATAAGTTTGAAAATTTATCAATTGCGGATCAGCAGAGGATTAAGAATTCGATAAGTATAAAAAGAAGTGGTGCACCGGATCCTCAAACTGGTACCTATGGTCTGTACGACAAATCATATTCATCGGGAAGCGTTGATTTAAACAGAAAAACAATAAAATAATATGAGCTTAGAATTATTTGAAGATATAACAGAATTTCCAGATAGTGCTGTGAAATTCAGATATGATCAGTTGGTAGGACTTTCTAAAACTAAAGAGCATCTGATAAAAGAGAGCAGGTTGCTCTTTAATCCTTTGTTGATACAAGAATGGAGTAAAAAGCATTACGGGAAAGATATCGCACTTTTAAGTCATTTCAGGAAGCGCCCGCCGTTGTATATTTTTTCCGGTGACGTTGGAACTGGTAAAACATCTTTAGCGGAAACATTTGGAAGTGAGGTGGCGGCTCTTGAAAAGATTGATATAACCTTGTACCGGTTGAGTCTAAAATCAAGAGGCAGCGGTACTGTTGGAGAGATGACTAAATTAATAAGTTCGGCATTTGCTACGATCCTAAATGAAGGAAAGAAGTTATACGCAAATGGGAAAAAGCCAAAAAGTGCTTTGATTCTTTTGATCGATGAGGCTGATGCCTTGGCTCAGTCACGTGAGCTGGCTCAAATGCACCATGAAGATCGGGCTGGTGTAAATGCCCTAATAAGGGGCATTGATACCATTTCTAACGAGCATCTTCCAATTATGGTTGTGATGTGCACAAACCGTCTTTCATCTATTGATCCAGCTGTAAAAAGAAGAGCCTCGATGATATTTGACTTTGTCAGGCCTAATGATGTGCAGCGCAAAGATATTCTATGGAAGACTTTTGAAGATACAGGAATCAATGAAAATGAATTATCTAGGTTGGTAGCTGCTACTGGGCCTGATAAGTTACGTGAATATGGATATACATATTCAGATATCATGCAAAGACTTTTACCGGCAACGTTAATCGAGTTTTTTCCTGATAAAGAGATTGATTTCAATAAATTAATAGATATGGCTAAGAAAATTCTCCCGACGCCACCATTTAAACAAGAAATATAACATGTCAAATAAAGTTAATTTAAAAAAGCTGTTTTTTGGCTTACAAAGTCAGATGCAAGCTCAACTCTCGACAAATAGAGATTTTATTCCTCACCCGGGTTCTAAAGGAGATTCTTTAGAGGATACCTGGATTGAGTGGCTCAGGAAGTATCTTCCAAATAGATATTGTGTGGATAAGGCTTTCGTCATCGATTCTGAAGGATCTTTAAGTGATCAGATGGACTTAGTTATTTATGATCAACAGTATACGCCATTTGTATTAAGTCAGAATGGCATTCAGTACGTACCTGCTGAGGGCGTATATGCAGTTTTCGAAGTGAAGCCTGATCTAAAAGGTAGTGTGGATATGAAAGGTGAATCTGTGAGCTACATCGAGTATGCGGGACGTAAAATCGAGAGTGTTCGTCGGTTAAAGAGAACATCTACGTATATTGTTGATAGGGGGGTAAAACATCATCCAAGGCCGCTTACTAAGATTCTTGGCGGTATCTTGACAAGTGTGAACACAATTAAAAAGAAGGATACTATAGAATCGCAAATGAAAAAATTGCTCGGGCTAAAAGGGATTGACATAGGATGTTCTGTAGACTTTGGCTCATTTTTCATTGATCATGAGGGGGAAGAAGACTTAAATAAAATGGAGCCTATGGAAAGAATAACAGATTATTATGAGAATCGCGAGATTAAAAGCATAGAATTTAGTAATGCTGATACCTCATTGATATCCTTCTTCTTTCAACTCATGAGGTATTTGCAACAGAGCATCGGTACAGTCGCGGCAATTGATTTAAGTGAATATTCCAAAGCTATCAATGTTAAATTGGATGAGGATATCTAAGTTAATCACCTAAAAGTAGTTCATCTAATTTTTTTGGAAAAGGCAATGGTATTGCATGCAAAGGTACGCATGTAAGCCATTGCTTTTTTTCTTGTCTATGAAGTCTAAAGTAACTAAATTTCACCGCATTATTAAAAGGGGCATCAGAAACTTTAATAGTCCTTATAGTCATATCATAAAAATAAGTATTATTAAAATTTAAATAAAATCAGTAGACGCACTACTAGTGATAAATCATCCAAAAACATCTCTAGTAGAGAACTTCTAAACTTCTCTACTAGAGATAAAATTGATTGAAATTATCGCATGCGAAAAAAACCTATATTTGGCTAACTTTTCATTTGTAAGTTGCGGATCAATCTCTATTATTTTCCCCTTTAGGTTCGCTAGACGTGTTAAATCGTATATAAAATCCGTCTACAGAAGCAAGTGCCCCCCCCCAAAAAAAAAGCCCTTTAAGATATCTTAAAGGGCTTTTTTTTTGGGTGATTTTCAAATCGTTGAATAGTGTAAATGGGCCGGTTGGAATATTAGAAATCCTTCTTTAGCCCTTTTTATTTAGTATAAGGGAAGTTCCTGGATACTTTCCTCATCATTCGGTCGATAAGTTCATCACTGGAACTAAAGACACCATCGCTCATACTTTTAAAAAATCTCCAGATAAGATCGCCGCTACCACCATCGTTAATGGCCATTGTCAGGGCACCCGAACCCGTTTTGCTTCCTAAGCCACCGAACAATACTGTTGTCACAATCGCACCCGCCTCAGACCTTGATTGCTCGTTTTCATATTTTCCAGAGATCACCGCATCCACACCAAGTGCTTTTGCAATTTCATCTTTTGTTAATACATCCAAGGAATCGGTCAGGCCTTTTTTCTTAAGCAGGATATTGGTTTTTTCCACATCCTGGAATTCTACCGTATAGTTGCTGGATTTGCGAAGAAGGAAGGTGTACATACTTGATTGAATAGAACCAGCCATCGTTTTTTCTTTCTGCTTGTTTGCATCCGCATCGAAGTTCTTCGGTTGTTTTTTGTAAGATAGTGTAACTTGAAAAGGTAGGATCGCCACTAACTTGTGGTTTTTTACCACGTCTTTTAGTTTCGGACTTTCAAATACCTGTTTGGCGTTTTCATACTGTGCCATGGTAAACAGACTAGAACAAAGGAGCGTTAATAAGATAAGCGTTTTTTTCATTTTTTGATATCGTTAAATTTATCGCAATGATAATTAAATTGGCAATCATTTTGGAAATTATTTTTCCTGCTGTTTAAAGTATTAAAGATGAACATCAGTAATATCAAAAAAGACTAAACAGGTGCTATGCAGGTAACAAAACCACCAAATAATCACACGAGAAGGTTTCATCAACACGCATTGTTCCAGGGCATTAGCCGTGATCTTAATTGCGTATATTTTTTGTATTCATTGCCTACTTTTTAATATTCCCTGCAATCTGCACAGGGAATAGCTTCTTTTTGATTTCCACACCTTGGCCAATTAAAAAGCAGCTCAACCGTCAAAGTAAATTTCGGGTTTGGATGCTCAAACTGATCAGTATATACGATGATACAATGAATCGTAAAACAAACCAGATAGTCCTCAAACAGTTCTTTAGCGAAAATCTTATCACTGCTTAATAAAAAATCCGGCTTCGCGTCAATACAATAAACTAGACAAATTCTAGGACACCAACCAAGCCAGGGGAACCGCAATCAAATTAAAGGTTGCATGTAGTAAGATGCCGTATTTTAGACCATACTTCACTCTAAGATACCCCATGGTTAAACCTCCAAAAATCTGGGAGCCAATGTAAAAAATGAATGTTGGGTCTGCAAGGGTCAATCCCTTGGCATTTGTGATATGTACGTATCCAAATAAGATGGCTGTATAATAAAATAAGAAAACATAATAAGTCCTGAAGACCTTCACTTTCTTCAATCTGTTCAATTTGCTCATTACCAAAACAGTTGTTAGGCCAATCAGCAACAATCCAATGGCAGTAAAAAATAATGCATAGTCATTCTTAGTAAAAGTCCAGGCCACGACTTCAAGAGAGATCAATACAAATAAGATACTCCATTTAGGTTTACGCAATTGCCATCTGAATAGCAATTCCTCAGAAATCGGGGCAAATACAACACCGAAGAACATAGCCAGAGGAAACCCATATTTAAAGATATCGAATTCTTCATATTCCCTGATTAATTTGAAATGCAGTAGCGTATAGTAGATTACTCCTATGAGCGTAGCAAATGCGATATCTAAAACTAATAACCATAACAAATCCTTCCACAGCATTTTCTTGTCCTTACTTAAAACAAGTAAGCGTGGGGACTTTAAATATTGCAAATAGGCAGAGAGCGATTCCAGCATGTATCAGAAAAATAAAAAGACAGCAATAATTATAAGATCACATTGAGCATTTTTTGCTTCCAGCTCAGGTGGTTGTTCAGCTGCTTAGGATCGGTAACCACTATCTGAGGTTTATCCTTATGCAGAGATAGCTTACCGTGTACACTGATCTTTTTGTGCAGGTATAATTTCAAGACATCCCCGCCAAATTTGTCATAATCCTTTTTATCGATGAACACCGAAATCAGCTGATCTGGGAAATTGCCACCAACATTCAGTAAAGTGTGGTTTTCAAAAGCTCGTCCATCATAAACAGAATCTACCAGAACAACTTCTTTCCCGGCAGCCTTAGGAATATCCTTTAATTCCCAGTGGCCAATCACCTGATCGACCTCGATTTCCTGAGCTCTTAGCCCAAAGGAAGTGGACACCAATAGACAAATCAATAAAAGCGTTTTCATGCACTAAAGATAGGATATTGGAAATGAATTTAGATATTCTTTTCGGTTCTTTAAATGCTTAAGTTTTTTTTCTAGAACCTTTTGAGAACCAGACGATCTTTGGATAGGATTTATATAATTTTTTGTTAAACTTTACTACCTAGGTGTTGATGAATGGGGACGTCGATACTTGCAATAGCTAATGGATTTTGAATAGATCAAATAGATAGATTTGAGATATTTATATTTAGAGTATTATTTATTTGTTTTGTTTCTCTTGTCTCTTACTGCTGTCACTCAGCTGAGAAACCTACCGAAATTGGTTCTTAAAGATGATAGCGGCACTATTTAATCTGAATTTACATTTTTTACAATTCTTTTTACAATGTTGTTGGTGCCGAAATGGGCTGTTTAAATTAGGTTTGGGTAAATAACTATATTCAGATGAAAACTAATTTATTATTTCAGATGCTGATGTGCTTTTCGCTGGCGGGTTATGGTCAGCAAAAGGAAAGCTGGGTAGACAAGCCGATTTCTGAGTGGCCGAAGATTGCGCTGATCAACGAGGTGCAGTTTAAAAATGGTGACCGCTACGTTCATCCTTCTTTTAAGTATGCGGGTACGGGCTTTTTAATTGACAATGGTAAGGACACGCTGGCGGCAACTGGCAAGCACATCCTCTGGATTGCAAAAAATAAACAAAGCAAGGCGACTGAAGTCAATGCTGCGCTTAAGGAATGGGTGATGAGGCCAAAAGGTGACACACAGGATTCGGCGGTGATCGGCAAATTGCTGAATGAAGACCCGAATGAAGTGCTGGAGGGTAAGGGCTCTACCATACAGGACCGGGACTGGATTGTGTTTACAGTGAAAAAGAGTTCGTCAAATTTATACCCCTTGAAACCCCGCTATACACAAGTGAAGCCGGGAGAGAAGGTCTATATTCTGAGTTGTGCCTATGATGACAGCCTGTGTACGGTTCATGAAGGAAAAGTATATCAGAAATACGGAATGGATATCCTCATTGAGCGGGACATGAAGACGCATAAGGGCGGCTGCAGTGGTTCGCCGGTAGTTGATGCCAATGGTTACCTGATCGGGATCATTACGGGCAGTGCGGGTTCTAAGGTTGGGAATGTTTCTGTAGCGATCTCCAATGAATACCTAAAGGATGTGCTGGATAACAAACCGGGGCTTAACGAGCCAAAAAAGGATTATGGGGAATTGGTTTACAATACAGTAATCAAAGATGGTGTTGGGGCGGCGACCAAGCTGTATCAGAATCTGGTTAAAGATCCAAAGAATTATTATGTGTACAATTTGCGCAGCCCAAACCGCAATGGCCTGAGGGAAACTGCAGAAAAGCTGTTGGCTGAGGGCCGCAATGAAGATGCTGTGGCGATCCTGAAGTTTAACATCAAAGTGAACATCCAATTTTATGAGAATTATAACTTGCTGGGCAAAGCGGAGCTGGCGGCTGGAAATAAGGCTGGTGCCATAGCCGCGTATCAACAGTCGGTAAAATCAAATGACAGTAAAGACAATGAGGCTCATGCCGCGCTGGAGAAATTAAATGCTAAACCTTAAAAAAATGAAAAAGAAATATTTAGTGTTATTGGCCGTACTGTTCTGCCTGGCAAATACAACTATGGCAAGGCGGCAGCCAGCTGCCAAGGCGATTGTTTACAAACTGGATGCGAATACGAGCAGGCTTTTGTGGAAGGCTATGAAGGTCAATGGCGGGCATAATGGCTTTTTAATGTTTTTCGGGGATATTGTATGCCGATGCCAAGGGCAAACTACCGAGCGGGAACTTCGTAATGAATAGCAGCTCAACTGTCAAAATAAATTTCGGGTTTGGATGCTCAACTGATCAGTATATACGATGATATAATGAATCGTAAAACAAGCCAGATAATCCTCAAACAGTTCTTCAGCGAAAATTGTTAGAAGGACTTGTTTACCTTTTCTAATTGTGCCTGTCAAGCAGCGGCATATGAAAAATAAACTCAAAATATCGGACGTACTGTAACTTTATTCCTCTTGCTACCTCTAATCTTAAATCAGTTAAAAATATATACAATATGGGGTTATTTTCAGCATTAATGGGCAATGCCGGCGCGGTAAGTCAGGACGAGGTAAGGAAAAACTACGGGACACTGCTTACAGCTAATGAAGAGATTGAAATGGGTTTTAAATTGATAAGGGACACTTTCATCTTTACCAATAAAAGACTGATCATTGTTGATGTCCAGGGATTGACGGGAAGCAAGACGGAGTATGTTTCTATTGCATATAAAGCGATTAGCAGATTTAGTGTGGAAACAGCTGGTACTTTTGACCTGGATGCAGAATTAAAAATCTGGGTATCCAGTGAAACTATTCCAAGTATCCGTAAGAAATTCAATAAATCAGTGAATGTCTTTGAGGTACAGAAAGTACTTGCACATCATGTTTTAGGATAGTTTCTATTCCGGGAAAAAGAAAAAGCGGGAAGCCCGGCAGCAATTGATCCCCTTTTAACAGATGTGCTTCATATGCCATTAAGCGTTTGACCTTACCGGATTTGGAAGGAATTGGTATGACCATAAATATTTGAAAATAGAGGCATTTAAAAGTTCTCCTATCACAGGTGAAACGAAATTATGATCATAAGTTATGGGTTTCGTATTTTCCGGTAGCTTTTGTCAGGTCGATTCTGAATACGACAAGGCTGGTGTGTTCCTCAGTCTTAATTCCATGCGAAGTTTCTTGTGAGGGCCGGTTGGTTAAAGGCATGATCCGGTGTATAATACCCTGCATGGCCTGCTGACGTTCCTCACCAGTCAGTTCAACAAAATCTCCCCAAAGAATGGCACTCTTCCAGCGAAAAGTATCCTTGATGTGGTCTACCTGAAAGCATACCTTTGGATTGGCACGCATCATCTTAATTTTCTTTCCATTCCCTGAATGCGCATAGATCGCGTTGTTTTTGTACACATAATTAACCGGTACTACATACGTTTCACCATCGGAATGGCAACCGATCCTGCCAATGACCTGGCTTTCCAGTAAATCAATAAGCTCTTTTTTATTAAGGTCTCCTAACATTTTCTATGATTAATAAATTTTAAACCCAATTTAATTTTCAGCAAACAATTGCCATGTTAATTTTTGTTTAATCCGGCTATTTATTCTTATATAAGGGTATCCTAAATCAAATATGGAAAGAAGGTACGGAAATAAATATGATCTATATCACTTTTAGTGAGGTATTTAGCAAGCCCCAAATTCTGAATGAGGTTATGTAGCATAAGGAGTGAAAAACTGCTTTTTCCTTTCTTCCCTGATGTCATCTTTATCATGATCCGCATTCGCGGTTTCAAATTGAAAACTTCAGCAAATGACCTGCATTTCGCAATTGTTTTCACACCAAACTTACACCCTTACACTGGATCTAATTAATGCACGCAGGCATAGATTCCGAAAAATCAGTATTTCCCTTTTCTTCTTCCGAGCCAAATGCAAAATCCTGTAACAGGCAAACTGGCAGCAACCAGGCTCGCAAAAAATACCAGAAATTTTCCACCCAATCCCAGCACATTTCCGGTATGAATATCATAATTGAGCATACTAAGTTTTTCTCCGTTGTGCTGGTCTTCAAACGTGGTGGTTTTAAGAAGCCGTCCAGTATTTCTGTCATATTGTCGAATCAGGGAACGATAGCTCCGCCCATTGTCAATATAAACATTTAATACTCCCTGAGGGCGATCACCCGGAGGATAGATATAGTAAGTCCTGGCATCGGGCTGGTCTTTCCTCACTTCATTAAATATCTTGTCCAGTGGAGGCTGATCTGCCGCAAGCGTAGTATCAGATACCACCTGTTTCGGACTTTCATAGCTGACACCCCCGTTAGCTACCCATTGCATGCCCCGGTCAAACCATTCAAAAGCCATAGATAAGCCCGTAAATGCAATTAATAAAGCCAAAATGGTGGCATAAAAGCCACTAATGCTATGCAGATCGTAGTTCTTTCGTTTCCATTTTGTCGCGTCCTTCCAGCGGAACCAATACCTTTTCCTGGCTACTTTTCTGTTTTTAGGCCACCATAAGATAAGACCCGTAATCAAAAGTACCACAAATACCATGGTGGCAATTCCGGTAATCATTTTTCCTACCCCACCGGCGAGTAACAAATTACAGTGGAGCATCAGGACTACGTTAAAAAACTCAAAAGTGTTATCTTCGATCTCAATCACCTCAGCCGTGTACGGATTAACATAAGCAGTCTGATGATATACAACATTTTCCCATTCCCAAATGCCCCCCGTTTTATCCTTATACGCCCTGAATTGATAAGTGTCACCCGGCATTGACCCGGTACTGAAACGTCCAATTGCTTTATCCTTTCCTAAGGCCAATTGGGCTTTTGCCCATAATTCACTCAGTGGTTTTAGCTTAGCCCCGTTTTCCTTTACATGTAATTTCTGATGGTAGAGTATCGGTTTCAGCTCATCGGCAAATGCATAGATACAGCCAGTTACACCCAGAATAACTACGACGAGCCCGGATAATAGTCCAAGCCATAAATGAAGTTTTCTAATCTGTTTTTTTAGCATCAGTGGAAAATCAGTGTAAGCTGTATCATAAATTTCAAATGGTCTATGATACAGCGATAAGTTTTTATTTAGAACCTAACGGTCAAGTTAACAGCGAAATTTGAAGGCCTTTGTGCATTCCATTGCGAGTCCCAATATTTTTTATTGGTCATGTTATTGAACTTTGCACCAATCCGCCACTGCTCGAGGTCATAAAATACGGTCGAATTAAGCAAGGTGTATTCCGGAGTGTAAGCCAGGTTATCCGATAAGCGGAAAGAACGGTCCACATAATTGCCCCCAAATCCAAGCCCGAACCCTCTTAACTGATCCTGGAAAAGATAAGACACCCAGAAATTGGCCACATTGTTTGGCGAATTCTCCGCTTTATTGCCATCTAATGCAGGGTCATCAGTTTTCAAAATACGGTTGTTATTATAGGCGTACCCTACAGCAATATTCAATCCTTCAAGGGGATTGGCGATCAGTTCAACCTCGGCACCTTTGCTCTGCTGCTTTCCATCCTGTACCGTCAACAGTTCTGCTGTAGTTCTGGTGGCATTATTAATTTCGATATTGTAATAACTTACTGTAGCACTCAATTTTTTCTCAAACAGCTCCGCTTTGATCCCTCCCTCAAACTGCCTGGCGAAAATAGGATCCAGAACCTTTCGCGAGCCATCCGGCTGGTTTACCGGTGCCGAATTCTGGAAGCCGCTCATGTAATTCGAGAATACAGATAATTTATTGTCGATCAATTGATATACTAAACCCAGTTTTGGCGCCAGTGAAGTCTGTTTATAACCTTTATCGGTCTCATCAACGGCCTTTCGTTCAAAATGATCTACCCGCAAACTCAGCAAGGCTGAAAATCTACTGGTAAAATTCACCACATCACTTACATAAGCGCTCGCCGTATGCTGGTCCGCAGTCGGATAATTTTCCATTTCTGTTAGCTTGTCGATGGTCCCTTTGGTTACCGGAGCAAACTTACCGGTCACATCCACCTGGTCAATAACATCTACGTTAGAGGTAAGGAATTTGCCGTTGTAGTAACGATAGTTCAGGCCAATCAATACCTTATGCTGAATTGTGCCGGTAGCAAATTCACCGGTTAAGTTCTCCTGGATATTGGTGTAATTGTTGTAGAGCGGACCATATACAGAAAATGCCCTGGTTGCCACTGTTGGGGACATCCAGAGTACGGGACGCTGGTAACTGTAGTCTACATTTTCACCCGTAAAGGAGAATAAGGTTTTTGACGTCCATTTATCAGATAACCGGTAATCGGCCACTGCAAAGAACTTTGTGGTATAACCTTTAGCATCTGCATCATCATGATACAAAGTTGAGCGGTAAGGCAGTGGAATATCTGCAGCGCTTTTGAAATTTGCTGCCGGATACACAATATGGTTCAACGGCTGGGTGTTGTTGAATTTTAACAACTCCGCATCAAAGTTTAAGCTCAGGCGTTCGTTTGCACGGTAGCTAAGACTGGGCGCTATAAGAGTTGTATTGTTAAATCCATAGTTTAAAAAACTTTTCTCCCTGTTTACTGAAGCATTAACCCTGAACAAAACAGTTTTATCGGAATTAAGTGGCGTATTTACATCCACAGTCATCCTGTTCAGGCCGAAGCTTCCGGTAGTATATGAAAGTTCGGATTTACTCGTCTCAAATGGTTTTTTAGTGACTACGTTAACCACGCCACCAAAGGAAGATGCTGAAGCACCGAACAATGTGCCGGACGGACCTTTTAATACTTCTATACGTTCGATATTGGCAACATCAATCCCTGACCTTTCCGTAGTGGTTTCCATACCATTGCGGGCATTGGCACCGATAGAGAATCCCCTGAAACTGACACCGAAGCCTCCGGAAGGATAGATCACCGGAACCGCGCCGGTGGCATTGCGTATGGCTTCAACAGGGGTAACAACCACCTGTTCTTTCATCAATTCAGAGGTCACCACGTTATACACCTGTGGGTTTTCCAGGTTTTTAAGCTGCATACGTGCAACATACTCAGACTCTTTTGAAGCGAATTTGTTCTTCTTGTTGCCACTTACAATAACCTCGCTCAGCTCTTTGGAACTACTCGAAATCACGAAATCAACTGTCGCCTGTTCATTCATTTTCACCTCCACCTGCTGGCCTCCGGCGGCATAACCCACATAACTTACCTCAATCCTGTAATTTCCTGCAGGGATATTTTTGATGATAAAAGTTCCGTCTTCGTCGGAATGAGTTGTTCTTAATCCCTTCAGGGTTACCGTTACATTGGATGCCGGCTGGTTATCAGATGTGCGGACCGTGCCGCTGATGCTGCCGCGGTCAGACTGAGTAATCACAATCTGATTCCCGGAACGCTCAAAACGCAGACCAGTTTTGGCGTTGAGTGCAAAAAGAAGCTGGTCTATTTTCATTCGTGCCGATTGCAGGCTTACCGGTTGTTCTGCTGCTACAAACTTTTTACTGTAAACAAAACGAAAGGGGGTCTGTGCCTGCACCTGTTCAACGATGGCAGCAAGTGTAATGTTTTTTGATGAGAGCGTTATTTCTGCATCACTATTCTGGGCATAAAGCTGCCCGATGGCACCTAATAACGTTACGAGTAATGTTAAATATCCTTTGGCTGAAAGGAAACTAAATTTCATATTTTTGATTGTTTTAAAATTGGATTGATTGATCGTCGAATAATTAATTGAATCTGTTTTAAACGCCGGGTTCTGTTAGCGCAGGCCCGGTTTTTATTTAAGTAGTGTTCATGTCTCCTTTTCTGTTTGGGTTATTGATGAATGTAAATTGTTTTGCCTTTCTGGGTAAAATTTAGTCTGGCACTTTTTTCCAGGAGTGTTAATACCCTGGAAAGCGGTTCATTTTCAAATTGTGCAGTGATAAGCTGCTGTTTATCATGCTCCCTGTTTTTGAATGTAACGCCATAAAATTGCTCCAGTTCGTTCAAAACCTGGGCTACAGGTGTTTCTTTAAACAATAGAATGTTCTTTCTCCATGCGTCGGTTTCTGTTGTATCTACAGGAACCGGCTGACTGATGTCATCAGATGCAGGGAAATAGCACAGCTGCTGTCCTGGCAACAGCAACTGCACCTGTTTCCCAGAGCGCTCAAAAGAGATTTTTCCACTGTTTAAAGTGATTTCTATCCTAGATTCATGTCGGTTTTGTTTAACGTTGAAATGTGTACCAAGTACTTTTATTTGACTGTTATTTCCGGTTTTTACTACAAAAGGATGTTTAGTGTCTTTTGTAACCATAAAAAAAGCATCTCCCTGCATGAGTTTTATCGTTCTTTCTGATGTAAAACGTTCCGGATAACTAATTGCGGAACCACCATTGAGTTCTATTGTACTGCCATCGGGAAGTATCACTTTTGCTTTCTGACCCATAGGAACAGCTGTTGTTTTCCATGTGACACTGCTTGCTGTGCTGACACCCTGCTCTGCACCGTGACGGTTAAAAAGTACGGTTACCGCACAAGCGATCAGCACAGAAGCAGCTATGCCCAATTGCCATTTCCGGGTGGTTTGCTTTTTTTTATACAATGCTACATTGTCGCTGAGTTCATTCAATGCCCTTTCCTTAATTATTACATCTGTTTGTGTCGGTGTCACAATAGGAAGCTCCTCGGACTGCTCCAGCCACTGCTCAACAGCAGTTCGCTCCTGCTCGGTACAGGTTCCGTTAAAATATTTTTCCAGTAGGTGATGGTTCATACTACTATTGTTACCAAAACGGAACGCAGCACCAAACAAAAAAAAGAAGTTTCTAGCTTTAATAGCTTAAAGTGCTGTCAATCAGATAAAAAAAATGAAAGGCGACGCTACAAAAAAGTATGAAGTTTTTTCCTGATGCGCTTTAATGCGCTTCCAATATGATATTCAACCATACCCAAAGAGATGTTCATTTTTTCAGAGATCTGCTTGTGACTCATGGCATGATTCCGGCTCAGCAAAAATATTTCTCTGCTCGGTTCGGGTAGGGTATTGCAGAATTTAGAGAAATATGCATTGAGTTCTTTAAATTCCATTTGTATGGCCGGATGCTCATTGTTCACCGCTTCTGTAGATAAATCTGTGATTTCCAGCTTAGCCCTGTTTTTATTACGCATAAAATTGAAGGCCTTTAATTTGGCAGCGCCATGCAGGTATTTGGAAATGTCCTGTATAGCTATGTCCTCTCTGCGTTTCCAAATGGAAAAGAAAATATCCTGAGCCAATTCCTCTGAATCGATTTCAGAACCGGTATACTTCAAACAAATATGATACACACTATTCCAATATTTTTGAAACAGTTCATTGAGTATCCGCTCATCAATAAAAGTGCAAGCCTCTAAATTTGCACCATTAGCATTCGGCATATTGTTTGATTTTGCTCCAAATATAATTATTTAGACTTATTATAAATAATTTTGTTAAAAACAACGCTTTTTGCCTTGTTTGGGAGTATTCCATATGAGGGCAGGTTCCGCGAAAGAGATGGACAACCCAATCGCCTGAAAGTTGGAATCAGCTTACCTCAAACCCGAAATCACAATCTCCGCACCAGAGAGGAAATCACTGCCACCGGCGGATGGTATTTTATACGGGCAAATCAAACAGGCTATGACGGCTCCATGATGCTGAGCCCGCCCAATGAGGGAACCAGGGCTTCAATTCCTCTTTTCAGCCAGCCAATTGATTTTGCAGGATGATCAAAAGAAAGTAGCACGCAGCGCATTTCGCTCACCGAAGTGCTGTAAATCTGTAAGGGTGTCCCCAGGTGGCATTATGCGACGCACATGAATGAAGGAATGCTCCGATTCGCCGCCTTTTAATTAGCCGCAGAAAAGGAGCATCGGGCATTTAACCTGCTTTTAAATTGAAAGGCAACAACAGCTGCCTGCTCCGTCTGGACAGTTCCATTGCAGCCATAATGGTCACTGCCTTTGCATCACCTATTCCAGGAAATTTAGACAATCTTTTCACTAGGCAGTTGGAAAGTGCATTCAAATCTCCGTTCACTGATCTTAGAATACGTGCAGCAAGATCTACGGCGGTCTGTTTTGTGGTGCCTGAACCAATAAGCAGTGCCAGTAATTCCGCGTCTGATAAACCCCCGGGGCCTCCAGCGAGATACTTTTCACGAGGACGCATTTCAGCGGGCCAGCTTTTAATACCCCGCGTTCTGGTTTCTATTTTAGCAGAAGAAGAGAATTCAGGTTTCTGATCTGATTTCGCCTCTCTGTGAATCATGCTCGTAAAAAGCATAGAGAAACTTTCGATTAGAAAATGAAAATCCTCCTGGAAAATACAGACAGAACTTTTTTTATAAGTACCATCCGCCTTCCTGTCCGATCGGGTGATCTTAATGTAATTGCTGTTATTACTTGCCCTGGCAAAATCAAGAAAGTAAGTTCTTCTGCCGTTACCAAAATATTCGCTTTCTAAAATTCCTGTTTTCATAAGATTTGGATTTAAGTCGGTCCAAACCTCGAAACTGCAAAATTCGTAGCCGAAAATTATTTAAATAAAACCCGTGTTTATCCATGTAACTATTTTTTACACGGATAAAATGGGACTGGTATTTGGTGGTAACAGTCTGAATTACATAACTTTGATGGTGTATCTATTTAATTAATACGCTCATGATTAATAGTGTCATTCCTGTTCCTAAAGAATGCCGGAACTGCGGCGAAGAAATTCTCTACGGCAGAACCGATAAGAAATTTTGTAACGATGCCTGTCGTATTGACTACAACAATAAAGTGAAAATGGAGAGGCGAGGGGAGCATCCTGAGTTTGTTAAAAAGATAGCCAAGATCCTCAGCCACAACTATCAGATTTTGCGAAAGCTGAACACCAACAGCAAGACCATAGTCAGCGAACAACAGTTAAACGGCCTGGGTTTTAATTTCAATTACCTAACCAGTTACCATATCACTCAAAAGGGGGATGTTTATCACTTTTGCTTTGATCAAGGCTATCTTAAAATTAAAGACAATCAGGTATTACTCGTAGTCCAGCCGAACCAGACAGAAATGTAAACACTTCGGTTGGGTCCTAAACAGGCCGTTTAGTAAATAGAAATCTTGTGAGAAAAATCAGTCATAGGAAAGATTATCTAAATGTCTATATTTAACATCTAATGCTTTTTTGTGTAAAGCAATCTTAGTAAAAGACACCAAAAGCAACGAAGAATCACTATCTCCGAAATATACAGATGGAGTTAAACCTGATAACCAAAACAAATGCCACTTGGTAATAAATTCTAATTACAGTTAAACATGTCAAATATTCAACAGGCCTACACTCTTTTTGATCAATATAACCAGCGGTCTCCCGGAAGTATTACCTATCAGAGCAAGACTTATCCAATTGAATATTTTTATGCGTTAAAGCTCCACCAATGGGTACTAAAACTTGAACCAAATGCCGGTGAAGCATTGCAGCTTGCCTCCCGATGTCAACATATTGGCCGTTGGGAAATCGCAAGAAAAACCTACCCCGAGGGCCGGATCGGCTATTTAAAATGGAGAAGTGATCTTTCAAAATTTCATTCAAAAAAGTGTGA
>Ga0157373_10000054_pt1 | contig 103861 bp, 90 predicted proteins | sample C65metaG_FD_113460 | JGI IMG/M metagenome (GOLD analysis project Ga0157373, IMG submission 113460) | Corn rhizosphere microbial communities from Kellogg Biological Station, Michigan, USA - C6-5 metaG | ecosystem: Host-associated > Plants > Roots > Rhizosphere > Soil | place: USA: Michigan...
ATACCTTCTTTAACGTTTGTAGGAGCACCGTCTACAAGATCTTTAGCTTCTTTAAGACCTAAACCTGTAAGTTCTTTTACAGCTTTAACAACGCCTAATTTAGAAGCACCAGCATCTTTAAGAACTACAGTGAACTCAGTTTGCTCTTCAGCAGCAGGAGCATCACCTCCAGCAGCAGGACCAGCAACTACTGCTGCAGCAGCAGGCTCGATTCCATACTCATCTTTTAATATTGTTGCTAATTCGTTAACTTCTTTAACTGTTAGGTTAACTAATTGTTCTGCGAATTGTTTCAAATCTGCCATTTTTTCTATCGTTTAAAATGATTTGTAAAATTATATTTTGTTTATTGTGCGCTATTTAAGCTGTAAGAGAAATTCTCTTACAATAATTATTATGCTTCAGCTTCTTCTTCGCTACCAGCGAATTTGTTTTGTAAAGCAGAAATAATTCTTTGAGCTGGAGATTGTAACAATCCAATAAGCTCTCCAAGAAGTTCTTCTTTAGATTTAATAGTTGCTAATGCATCTAATTGATTATCTCCAATATAAACTTCATTATTGATGAAAGCACCTTTTAAAACTGGTTTATCAGATTTCTTACGGAAATCTTTGATGATTTTTCCAGGAGCATTAGCTACATCAGAAATGAATATAGCACTATTACCAGTCAATACTGAAGGTAAATCACCATAATCATTAGCAGAAGCTTCCATTGCTTTTGCAAGCAAAGTGTTCTTAACAACTTCTAATTTGATTCCTGCTTTAAAACAAGCTCTACGTAAGTTTGAAGTTGTTTCTGCGTTTAATCCAGAAATATCAGATACATAAATGATATTTGTACCAGCTAACTGCGCAGTTAAATTTTCAATCGCGATTGATTTTTCTTCTCTAGTCATACTAAAAATTTTTAACTACCAATTATACTGCTTTAGGATCCAATGCAATAGCTGGACTCATAGTGCTTGTAAGGTGAATACCTTTAATGTATGTACCTTTAGCAGCAGTTGGTTTAAGTTTTATTAATGTTTGAATAATTTCGTGTGCGTTGTCAACAATTTGCTCAGCTCCAAAAGAAACTTTACCAATTCCTGCGTGAACGATACCAGTTTTGTCAACTTTAAAGTCAATTTTACCAGCTTTAACCTCTTGAACAGCTTTAGCAACATCCATAGTTACTGTACCTGTTTTAGGGTTTGGCATTAAACCTCTAGGTCCTAAAATACGACCTAATGGACCTAATTTACCCATAACAGCAGGCATAGTAATGATCACATCAACATCTGTCCAACCGTCTTTAATTTTTTGTAAATAATCGTCAAGACCTACATAATCAGCCCCAGCTTCTTTAGCTTCCGCTTCTTTATCTGGAGTGACCAATGCTAATACTTTAACGTCTTTACCTGTTCCGTGAGGTAATGTAACCACACCTCTAACCATTTGATTCGCTTTTCTTGGATCTACACCCAAACGAACTGCGATATCAACAGACTCATCAAATTTTGCAGAAGCAACTACTTTTATTAATGCAGCTGCATCTTTAAGAGAATATAGTTTGTTCTTTTCAATTTTTGAAGCAGCCTCTTTTTGCTTTTTTGTTAATTTTGCCATGTCTTTTTCTTAATTAAAAAGGAGCGTCTCCTGATACAGTTATACCCATAGATCTAGCTGTTCCAGCAACCATACTCATTGCAGCTTCCACAGTGAAAGCGTTTAAGTCTGGCATTTTGTCTTCAGCAATAGTTCTAATTTGTTCCCAAGTAACGCTAGCTACTTTTTTACGATTAGGCTCACCAGAACCAGATTTTAGCTTTGCAGCTTCCATTAACTGAACCGCTGCTGGAGGAGTCTTAACAACAAAATCAAATGATTTGTCTTTGTACACAGTGATTTGCACTGGACAAATTTTGCCAGGTTTATCTTGAGTTCTAGCATTAAATTGCTTACAAAACTCCATGATATTAACCCCAGCAGCTCCTAAAGCAGGTCCAACCGGTGGCGACGGGTTCGCAGCACCTCCCTTAACTTGTAGTTTAACTACCTTACTAATTTCTTTAGCCATTTTTAAAAAATTTAACACTGTAATCAATGGAAGCGATTACAATGGTTATTATAGTGTAACAAAAAATTATACTTTTTCTACTTGCATAAAGCTTAATTCTAATGGTGTTTTTCTTCCGAAAATCTTAACCATAACCTCAAGTTTACGCTTCTCTTCATTGATTTTTTCAACAGAACCATTAAATCCGTTAAAAGGACCATCAATAACCTTAACAGTCTCGCCAACACTAAATGGTATAGATCTTGTATCTGTATTTACAGCCAATTCATCTACCTTACCTAACATACGGTTAACTTCAGAAAGTCTCAAAGGAACAGGTTCCCCGCCTTTAGTCTCTCCTAAAAAACCAATAACACTAGTAATTGACTTAATAATATGAGGTATCTCACCAACCAAGTTGGCTTCGATCATAACATATCCAGGAAAATAAACTTTATCCTTAGACATTTTCTTTCCCTCTTTTACAGTAACTACTTTTTCTGTAGGCACTAAAACCTGGGAAACATAATCACCCATACCTAATCTGGCAATTTCAGTTTCGATATAAGCTTTGACTTTGTTTTCTTGTCCGCTTACAGCTCTAACTACATACCATTTTTTCACATTATTATCTGCCATCACAAAAAAATTATCCTTTTAACCAGTTAAAAAATCCAGCCAAAGCTTTTGCAAAAAATTCATCTACTCCCCATGTTGCCAAAGCGAATAAGATAGAAAATACAGCCACAACAATTGTCAATTTTTGAACTTCGGCCCAAGCTGGCCAAGTAACATTTGACTTTAACTCTTCGAAAGCCTCTGATAAATAATTAGTAACTTTTGTCATTTGATATATTTTTTTATTGCACGGGCGGAGGGATTCGAACCCCCATCAACGGTTTTGGAGACCGCTATTCTACCCTTGAACTACGCCCGTAATTAAAAGCCAGTGACCTCATTTAAGAAAGTCAACTGGCTTTTTAATATTTATAGAAATTATTCTAAAATTTCAGTAACCTGACCAGCACCTACTGTTCTACCACCTTCACGGATAGCAAAACGTAAACCTACGTTCATTGCGATTGGGCTTAATAAAGCAACCTCAATTGTCAAGTTATCACCTGGCATTACCATCTCTACACCTGCTGGTAAAGAAATAACTCCTGTTACGTCAGTTGTACGTACGTAGAACTGTGGACGGTAGTTATTGTGGAATGGAGTGTGACGTCCACCTTCTTCTTTTTTCAAGATATAAACCTCAGCTTTGAATTTAGCGTGTGGTTTTACTGAACCTGGCTTAATAATAACCATACCTCTTTTGATATCAGCTTTATCAATACCTCTTAACAATAAACCTACGTTATCTCCAGCTTCTCCTCTGTCAAGGATTTTACGGAACATCTCAACTCCTGTAATAGTAGAAGTTAATTTTTCAGCTCCCATACCAATGATTTCAACAGGATCTCCTGTATTAGCAATACCAGTTTCGATACGACCTGTAGCAACAGTTCCACGACCTGTAATTGTAAATACGTCCTCTACTGGCATCAAGAATGGTTTAGCTACGTCACGTACTGGCTCTTCGATCCAAGCATCAACAGCATCCATCAATTCTAAAATTTTAGGAACCCATGCAGCATCATTATTCAATCCTCCTAAAGCAGAACCTTGAATAACTGGACCATTATCTCCATCATATTCGTAGAAAGATAATAAATCTCTAATTTCCATCTCAACAAGCTCTAACAACTCAGCATCATCAACCATATCCACCTTGTTCATGAAAACAACGATTCTTGGAATACCAACCTGACGACCTAAAAGGATGTGCTCACGAGTTTGTGGCATTGGACCATCTGTAGCAGCAACTACTAAGATAGCTCCGTCCATTTGAGCTGCTCCAGTAACCATGTTCTTTACGTAATCCGCGTGACCTGGACAGTCAACGTGAGCGTAGTGACGGTTAGCTGTTTCATACTCTACGTGCGATGTATTAATAGTAATACCTCTTTCTTTCTCCTCTGGAGCGTTATCGATTTGATCAAACGATTTTGCTTGACAGTAACCAGCATCTGACAATACTTTAGTAATTGCAGCAGTTAATGTAGTTTTTCCGTGATCCACGTGTCCAATTGTACCTATGTTTAAGTGCGGTTTGGAACGATTAAAATTCTCCTTTGCCATTTTACTTAATTTTTAATCTTAGTTATATATTAATTTTCAATTTCCTACTTACTTGAGCCAATGTCGGGATTTGAACCCGAGACCTCTTCCTTACCAAGGAAGCACTCTACCCCTGAGCTACACCGGCAGAGAGTTCTGATTTTAGATTCCGAATTTAGATTTCAGATTTTCAAAATCTAAAACCCAAAATCTCACCTTCTTTTTTTGTGGGGAGAGCAGGATTCGAACCTGCGAAGTTCACACAGCAGATTTACAGTCTGCCCTCGTTGGCCGCTTGAGTATCTCCCCTAATTTTTTAATTCCATTATTTTAAGAACGAATTTCAAATCGCATTTGAAACTTTTTTTGAGCCGATAGAGGGACTCGAACCCACGACCTGCTGATTACAAATCAGCTGCTCTAGCCAGCTGAGCTACATCGGCGAATGCATTAAAAAAGTCCGCTATTTCTAACGGACTGCAAATGTAGGTATTTTATCTTTTAATCAAAACATTTTTTAAAAAAAATTTCAATTAAATATGTGCTCTTATTTTTTCTTTCCTTTTTACAAGCAAACGTTCTAAAGATTCTGCAGAAAGCTCAACCGCCTCCTCAAATGTCTTACACTGTTTTTTTACCAAAAAATCATCACCAGGAACATTAATCTTTATCTCTACCACCTTATTTTCTTTATCACTTGTTCTTTCAACTTTTAAAAAAACATCTGAAGAAACCACTCGATCGTAGTATTTTTCCAACTTATCCATTCTTTCCTGAATAAAATCGACCAATTTTCTGTCGACAGTAAAATTAACTGCATGAACATCTACCTTCATAATACAAATTTTAGGATTTAACATTTAGAATTATCACTTATTTCTAGGATGCGCACCTTTATATACTTTTTTAAGCTCCGCCAAACTATTATGAGTATAAACTTGTGTAGACGCCAAACTAGAATGCCCTAATAATTCTTTAACTGAATTCAAATCTGCCCCATTATTCAATAAGTGAGTTGCAAAAGTATGACGAAGCACATGCGGACTTTTCTTCACCTTTTCTGAGACCCTACTAAAGTATGAATTTATTAATCGATAAACAAAAGATTCACTCAATTTTAACCCTTTTTTCGAAATAAAAAAATAGTCCGAATCCACAATATTATCCAAACCATCTCTCTCCTTTATATAAGAATCAACTTGATCTACTATAATTGGTAAAATAGGAATAATACGTTCTTTATTTCTTTTTCCTAAAACTTTTATAACACCAGCCGAACGATCAACATTTTTAATCATTAAATGAATTAATTCAGCACGACGCATTCCTGTAACATAAAACATTTCAACAATAAGCTTATCACGAACTTCTTCAAAACCTACCGGGACTTCAATTTGACTTAATAAATCCTTCAATTCTTTTTCAGAAAAAGGAACCTGAACAACTTTTGGCGTTTTTAAAGCCTTATGTTTCAACATCGGATTAATCTCAATCTGTTTTGTTTTTAAAAGGAATTTATAAAATGCTTTTAAAGAAGCCATCTTTCTATTAACAGAAACATTAGAAATATTTTGATCAACCAAAAAAACAATCCAGCTCCTAACCTGACTATAATTTACAGCATCAATATTATCCTGATCAAAAGATTCAACAACAAAAGACTCAAAAGAAACAATATCATTTAGATATGCCCCAACCGTATGAGGAGAATATTTTTTCTCTAACAAAAGATAATCCCTAAAAGCTTCTTTATTTGTTTTCATCAAAATTGAATCTAAAAATTAAGCACAAAAAACCGTTAGCATCAAAATTAAAACATTTTGACCACTAACGGTAATTATTTTTGAAAAGCTAATACTAACTCTCTAAACTATCTTTCAAGCCTTGGATGTAAGCAGCTTTTTGAATTTGAGCTCTTTTGATAACAGAAGGCTTAATAAAAGCAGTACGTGCTCTTAATTGACGAACAGTTCCTGTTTTATCAAATTTTCTTTTATAGCGCTTTAATGCTCTATCGATATTTTCTCCGTCTTTAATTGGTATAATTAACATAATATAGACACCTCCTCTCGTTAAGGCTGCAAATGTAAATATTAATTATGAATTATGAGTTATAAATTACGAATTATTTTTAAAAAGAGAGAAAAGATGATAGAACAAAGAAAATAGACATAATATTCTTTATTCTTTATTCTTTATTCTTTATTCTTTATTCTTTATTCTTTATTCTTTATTCTTTATTCTTTATTCTTTATTCTTTATTCTTTATTCTTTCAATAAATTTCTTGAAATAACTAATTTTTGAATTTCAGTTGTTCCTTCTCCTATAGTACATAATTTCGAATCTCTATAAAATTTTTCTACAGGAAAATCTTTTGTATAGCCATATCCTCCATGAATCTGAACTGCATCATTCGCTATTTTAACACAAGCTTCTGAAGCATACATCTTTGCCATAGCTCCGGATGTAGTTACTGGTTTATGCTGTTGTTTTAAGAAAGCTGCTTTGTGCAGTAATAACTCCGAAGCTTCAATCTCAGTTGCCATGTCTGCCAATTTAAAAGAAATACCTTGAAAGTTACTTATCGGCTGACCAAACTGATGTCTTTCTTTTGAATATTTTAATGCTGCTTCATAAGCTCCTTTTGCTATTCCTAAAGATAAAGCTCCGATGGAAATTCTTCCACCATCCAAGATTTTCATAGCCTGAACAAAACCTTGTCCCACTTCACCTAATCTATTTTCATCCGGTACTCGGCAATTATCAAAAACTAACTCTGCAGTTTCGCTTGCTCGCATCCCTAATTTATTTTCTTTTTTTCCTGACGAAAAACCAGCCATTCCTTTTTCAAAAACAAAAGCGGTCATTCCTTTAGAATCTCCTTTTTCGCCAGTACGTACTATAACAACTGCTATGTCGCCAGAAATTGCATGCGTTATGAAATTTTTTGCTCCATTTACGATCCAATGATCTCCATCTCTAACAGCCGTTGTATTCATTCCTCCTGCATCAGAACCTGTATTATGTTCTGTCAAACCCCATGCTCCTATATATTCTGCCACAGCTAATTTTGGAAGCCATTTTTTCTTTTGTTCTTCATTTCCGAAGGTTAAAATGTGGTTAGTACATAAGGAATTATGTGCCGCAACTGATAATCCTATCGAAGGATCTACTTTTGAAATTTCTTCAATTACAGTAACATATTCATGATAACCCAAACCTGAACCACCATATTCTTCAGGCACTAGAACTCCCATAAAGCCCATTTCGCCAAGTTGTTTGAATAATGGGATTGGAAAAATCTGCGATTCATCCCATTCCATTATATAAGGTTTTATATTTTTTTCAGCAAAGTCTTTTATCGACTGCGCTATCATCTGCTGTGTTTCGTTGTAATCAAAATTCATTAGTTACTTTCTTTTAGAACTCCAAATATAAACTAATTATTTTTGCTTTTTCAACAGGAAAATCTTTAATTTTTGCTAAATCCTCAATATTATTAAAATTTCCATTCATGCTTCTGTACGTGACAATCTGTTTTGCCAGTGTATATCTGAAATATGGAAACTGGGATAATTCTTTTAAAGAAGCATTATTTACATCTATTTTTTTTATAGTTGAGGGAATAACAACTTTAAAATGGCTCTTTAGCTCAGTTATAACTTCTGGCGAAAGCCCCCAAACTTCTTGCATTTGGTCCATTGACACAAAACATCCTAGAATTTCTTTCTGCTTTAGTATTCTAGACGATAAGCCTTCTCCAATTCCATAAATTTTTATTAGATCTTCTTGTGTTGCTTTATTGATATCTAATACTTCAAACTTCTCAACTTTTTTTGAAAAGCTCTTCGCAGTATATTCTGTTTTTTCTGTTTTGAAACGTGTTTTATTTTGAACCCAATCTGGAAATTTAAATAAAGGAGAAATCTTATTTAATAATGAATCATAAACTCCCGTAACCTTTTGAAATTCTTCTGCTGAATTTACATATTTATTTTCTTTACGAAATGCTATCAGGCGATCAATTTGTTCAACTGACATTCCAAGTTTATATCCTTTATAATCCGAAATAAAATTTGGATTAAATAGATAATTTACTGGCTTACTATTTTGTTTAATAGATTTTTGTTCATCAATATCTGATTGATAAGCCATCCATTCTTCTTTATTAGGGCTTTTGGTTTCTGAAGTACTAAAATCTGAAAACAAGTAGAATAATTGCAATGATATTATAATTATAAACAGGATAAAGATTCCTATTCGTTGATGTTTTGTAAAATGCAAATACTTATTTAAATGTGTGAAATTCATAAACAAAAAAGAGTTTCAAATTTATTCAAAATTAAAAATCAGAAAAATCTTTCAAATTTATTAAGAAAATTAGTAAGAAAATAGTTTTTAAAAAAATTATCAAATCTGCTACAAAAGAGCAATTAATTTAATGAATATCAATACTTAAAGAAGCATCCTTGAGAGTCCTTTAAAAAAATTCAATAATTTATAACTTAAAACATGATATTTGTTTTTATTTTTTACAAAAAACAATACATTTGGAGCTTAATAACAATAAACCAATATAATAGTATGTCAATTTGGAGAGTTAAACCAATATCTGCCTTTGAGGCCGATATAAAAAAAAGTAATTTAAAGAGAGTCCTTGGAAAATGGAGTCTTACTGCGATTGGAGTTGGTGCCATTATCGGTGGAGGAATTTTTGTACTTACCGGTACTGGAGCTTATTATCATGCAGGTCCAGCATTAGCTGTTTCGTTTATTATTGCAGGTATTGCCTGCGTTTTTGCAGCTCTTTGCTATTCTGAATTTGCGTCAATTTTACCTGTAGAGTGATCTGCTTATGCATATGCTTATGGTACAATTGGTGAAATTTTTGCCTGGATAATTGGCTGGGGGCTTATTCTCGAATATGCAATGGGATCCATGACGGTCGCCGTTTCCTGGTCGGGATATTTTAATAAATTGCTCAAAATGTTTCACATCAAACTTCCTGACTGGCTTACAACAGATCCAGCAAGCTACACTGGAGAAGGTTTCTCTATGAATCTTCCAGCTTTTTTGATCGTTATTTTAGTTATTTCATTACTTATTAAAGGAACAAAAAGTGCTGCTAAAGCCAATAATGCAATTGTTATTCTTAAAGTTTCTGCTGTAATCTTTGTAATTATTGCGGGTCTTTTCTTTATCAATACTGCAAACTGGCACCCATTTATTCCTGAAGCTACTCAAATTGTTGAAAAAGAAACTACTCATAATGCTTACGGAATTGGAGGTATTGTTTCCGGAGCTGCGGCGATTTTCTTTGCTTATGTTGGTTTTGATGCTGTTTCTACGCAAGCTGGAGAAGCTATTAATCCTAAAAAAGATGTTCCGTTTGCGATCATTGCTTCTTTATTAATCTGTACAACTTTATATATTCTTGTTTCTTTAGTTTTAACAGGAATGATGAATTACCAAGATTTTAATCCGCTAGGAAAATATCCAGAAGCTATTAAAGCACCAGTTGCTTATGCTTTTGATATCGCCGGACAAGGCTGGGCTGGTTTTATTATTACTGTTGCTGCTACTATCGGTTTAGTTTCTGTATTGATGGTAATGATTATGGGACAATCTAGAATTTTCCTTGGAATGTCTAAAGACGGTTTAATTCCAGCTGTTTTTTCTAAAGTAAATCCTCTTTCTGGAACACCAAAAACTAATTTAATGATTTTAGGAGGTATTATTGCCACAGTTGCTGCATTTACACCAATTAATAAATTAGCAGATATGACAAGTTTTGGTACTTTATTTGCCTTTACAATGGTTTGTATCGCTGTTTGGATCTTAAGAGTAAAACAACCTGAATTAAACAGAACATTTAAAGTTCCTGCTTTACCTGTAATCGCAGTATTAGGAATTTCAATCAATACTTACCTAATTATTAATTTGAGTTTAGACGCTCAATTATTATCATTAGGATGGCTTGTTATTGGTATTCTAGTTTACTTTGGATACAGTAAGAAAAGATCGAAACTTAACAACGGAATCGAAGAATAAAAATACTATTTCAATAAAAAAGCTCCAAATTTTCATTTGGAGCTTTTTTTTTTATAAATCAAATACTGATGTTCTTTTTGAGCGAATTAAATCTTTTAATCTAATCCAAAAAGCAAGAGTCAAGTAAACTCCAAACCCTAATCCTGCTGTCACAAAAGATATATAAATAAAAAATAGTCTTACGCTTGTTACACGCATTCCTAGTTTATCTGCCAATCTTGAAGAAACATGAAAACCATATTTTTCAAAAAAGAATTTAAGTTTTAAAATAGCTGACATTTTTTATTTCAGATTTTAGAATCATTTACCTCTAAGAGGAATTACAAATGTACAAATTATCTCATTATCCTATTATCTTATTTTCTAATTGCTTTTAAGTAATTCTAAACCTAGTCCGCATTTTAAACATGCTTTCTTATTACAATATTCATTTTTAAGCTCTAATAAGGTCTGGCTTTCAAACGCATTTTTCGACTTTATTCCAAAGGAATCAAACTTATCTATTATCGCATTTTTTTCGGAAGCTACTTCATTCATAAAATCAATCAAATCTTCTGCTATAGATTCTCCCATTATATTAGAATAAGCAAATTGAATTGGTATTATTGTATTTATAACTATCAAATCTAAAAATGATTTTGATACTATTTTTGCTTTCTTTGGACTTTCTTTATCAAATTGATAGTGGTCTTGCCAATAAGGACTTACTGAAACATTCAATAATTCGTACACGTTCTTCAAAGATTTTAATTCAATTATTTTAGAAAACAAATTTTGATGTTTATGATATAAACCTCCCAATTGAGAAAGTCGAATCGTAGGAAAATTATCAGGGCGAAGCTTAAAAAATTGAACTGGTTCAATAAACGTCTTCCCTAATTGATACTTATGAAGTAAGTAAAAATATCTGAATTTTAGATCCTTATAATAAACATCTTCTTTTTCTGAATCTAATAATCCTGCAGTTCCAAAAAGTAATGCTTCTAAATTTTCTATTTCAAAACTTTCCTTTCGTATAATTGAAAATGGAATTGCTTTTGATATTTGTAAAAATGAAGTTCCGTTTGTATTTAAACCAAAATTCTTTGCTAAAAGGCAAAATAAAACTGCTTCCCAATCTTGATTTGTTTCTTCTAATAAGTCGTAAATAAACTTTGACTTTCGTTCTAAACGTTCAAAAAATAATCTTTCCTGCCAGCTTTTAAAAACGAAATCATCGATATCATTTATTTGTTTCTCGCATGAAATCCAAGTTTTTGGAGAAAGCAATTCCCTATAATTGTTTACTACATCTTTTGAAACATAATTTTTTAAAACCAAAACAGGAATCTCGGTATTATTTTCTCTAAAAATTGGAGTATCATTTTCCCAAACTACATGAAGAATTACATTTTTATAAGCTGGATCTTTTTCGTGATTGTGCAGATACCAATCAGAAGATTTTAAATGTATTTCTACATTGCCTGCCCATTTTTGATTTCCAATTTTAATTTGTGCATTAAAAAAGTCAGGTCCAGAAAGTTCTAAATAATCTCCCGTTTTAATAATGGTAATTGACTCACCTTGAGCAGTTTTTAAATCCAAGAGATCAAATTTCTTGAATTTCCAGAGATAATGAAGGAAGTCTTCTTTCATTTTTAGATTTTAAAGTATAATTATAAAATCTAAAAATAATAAATTTTTAATATTATTCTTACAAAATGTATTTTATTTTAGCGAAGCATATATAATTTAGCACATGCCCTTGCATCAGATAAAGCTTCGTGATGATTTAGCTGAATATTCATTTCACGACAGCAATCACTTAATTTTGTTGGCTTTAAACCTTTAGCTTTATAAATTTTAACTGTACATTCCCACTTTGGCGCAATGTTTAAATCTTCGTAATTCAAACCATGAAGCAGCATTGATTTCATTAAAACATTTCGGTCAAAACTTTCATTGTGCGCCACTACAACTCTATTTCTTAATCTTCTTTCAATTTCAGGATAGACTTGATAAAAAGATTTTGAATTAACTGTATCTTTAGGATAAATTCCGTGAACGCGAATTGTAAAAGGATTATACTCGTTATTCGGCGGTTTTATCAATGTCACAAATTCGTCCACAATAATTCCGTTTTGGACTGTAACAATACCCACTGAGCAGGGATGATATCCCGTTGCAGTTTCAAAATCAATAGCTGTAAAATTCATTTTATATTTTTAAAAAGACAAATCCACAAATCTAATTGCCAAAACAATAAGATTTATGGATCAGTTTTATTAGTAACGGCTTATTTTATAGAGCCGATAATATCATATTTTGTAATAATGTGATGGTGACCGTTTCCTAAATCAATTAAAACAGCATCGTTTTCTTTGGTGAAAAGTTTAGAAACTTCTTCGATTGGCGTTCCTAATTTTACAATCGGAAAAGGTTTCCCCATTACATCTTTAATTGGTTTTTCGGCCACATTTTTATCTGCAACATAACTTCTAAACAAGTCAGTTTCATCAACAGAACCTACAAAACCATTTATGTCTACAACTGGAATTTGAGAGATTTTATATTTACGCATACGCTCAATAGCATGCGAAACCAATTCTTCTGTACGAACAACAATTAATTCCTTGTCAATATGATCTTTAATCACATCTTCTGCCTTCGTGATATTTTCTTCTAAGAATCCACGCTCGCGCATCCAGTCGTCGTTAAACATTTTACCTACATAACGGCTTCCTGAATCGTGAAATAGAACTACTACAACATCATCCGGCTTAAATTGATCTTTTAACTGTAATAGTCCTTTAATACAAGCTCCCGCTGAGTTTCCAACAAAGATTGCTTCTTCTAGGGCAATTTTTCTTGTATAAACTGCAGCATCTTTGTCTGTAACTTTTGTAAAGCCATCGATTAAAGAAAAGTCAACATTTTTAGGTAAAATATCTTCTCCAATTCCCTCTGTTATATAGGAATAGATTTCGTTTTCATCAAAAATACCTGTTTCATGGTATTTTTTAAAAACAGAACCGTAAGTATCAATTCCCCAAATTTTAATGTTTGGATTTTTCTCTTTTAAGTACTTTCCAACACCTGAAATTGTTCCTCCTGTTCCTACACCAACAACAAAATGCGTAATTTTTCCGTCTGTCTGTTTCCAGATTTCTGGTCCCGTCTGCTCATAATGTGCCAATGAATTTGATAAATTATCATATTGGTTTACATACCAAGAATTTGGTGTTTCTTCAGCCAAACGCTTTGAAACTGAATAATAAGAACGAGGATCTGTAGGTTCTACATCGGTAGGACAAACAACGACTTTTGCTCCAACAGCACGAAGAATATCCATTTTCTCTTTTGACTGTTTATCTGAAATAACACAAATTAATTTATATCCTTTGATAATTGCTACAAGAGCAAGTCCCATTCCTGTATTTCCAGAAGTTCCTTCGATAATAGTCCCTCCAGGTTTTAGTCTGCCGTCAGCCTCTGCATCTTCAATCATTTTTACCGCCATTCTGTCTTTTACAGAATTACCAGGATTAAAGGTTTCGACTTTTGCTAATACTAACGCATCAATTTCAGCAACAATTTTATTGAGCTTTACCAATGGTGTGTTACCAATTGTTTCTAAAATATTCTTTGAAAAGTCCATTTTTATTTAAGTTTAATATGTGGTTTTAAAATGAAAGTAAGTTTTTCTTATTGGAAGAAATTCCAAACTAAACCAAAACGCAATACAAAATCACGATAAGGATTATTTGGCGTAGCATAATAATTGCTTTGCGAAAAAGCGGCATTAAAATGCTCTGCTTTTAAATAAAATCTTGTCTGGCGTATTCTAGCATTTACGAAAAAATCGAATGTAGCAAAACCGCCAATCTTTTTATCTTGCTGTACAAAAAATTCTGCAATAACAGGATTATAATCATCTCCATAATACTTAGTCTGATAATTAAATACAAGACCTGTTTGCATGTATAAAGCTTTCTTAAAAAAGTAACCTGAATAATAAAATGTATTTCTAGTTACGAAATCTGGAACATTTAAGATTAAATCTGACTGATCTACTTTTTGGTACAAAAGTGTATTATCTAATGCAAAAGGTCCAAATTTAAATTCTTTACTCGCTTTTATTTCTAAATAATTAATAGCGTTTCCATATTGAAATGGTTTTACAATTTGAACATTTCCTGCTTTCTGTTCATCGGTTGCGGCATCTGTAAAATACAAGTGATCTTTTAATACTGTATATTGAACTTGTCCTGTTAACCAAGGCGTCTGAATCTCAGCGCTAAGAGAATTTATTTTTTCGTTTTTAAAATTATTAGACCAATTGTATTCTATCCAGCTGCTTTGGTATAAATTATAATTGTTGTTTGGCAGTTTATTGATGTTACGATATCTAAAATCAAATTTAATTTTATCATTTAGATCATATCTTAACTTCGCATCTAAATCAGAAAGAGATTGATTGGTAATTGATCTAGAATATAGAAATCTACCATTCCATTTGTTTTTCTGATATTCATATTGTCCTCCTACATTATTGATCTGCAAAAACAAATTATCTGGAATTGCTTTTCCTGTGCTGTCAATAATAATTCTAGTATACTTATAATTTGATCTATAATCATCAATAAAAAAATTGAACTTTCCTAGAAGGGAATTTTCATAAGCAAGACCAACTTTATTATACAGTCTTTCATATTTGGTCTGATCATTTATACTACTTGCCACATACGAATCTCCAAAACGCTGTACTTGAGTACTATTATTATTGCTATCTGTAACTGTAGAAATTACTGTAGGCTGTTTATATTCATACCCTTTATTCTCATAATTAAATTGATGTGTTACATACAAATTATTATTACCGTTTGTTGGATTTATTCTGAAAGCGTGATCAAAAAATAATCTTCTTCCTTTCAATAAAGATTCCGCATCCGTTAAATAAACCTGGAGTCTTTGTCGGTTTTTATAATCTTTATTATCGCTTTCAAAGTTTTCATCGTTTGTAATTCCGCCATTTTCTTCATTTAATACATCTTGAAAAGTATAGTGAGCATTTATCGCATAACGTCTGCTGGTAGTTGCATAACTAGTTGTAAATCTAAAATTTCCAGCACTAACCAATTGATTAATATAATCTCCTTCAGATCTCAATCCTCGATAAGCAATTGAGAAATTAAGATTTTTAGAAACGTTTAATGTGATAAAAGAATCTACATTTTGTCCTTTATTAATTGTTGTATTAAAAAACAATTCTGTAAAAGGTGTTGCCGCAGAATAATATCGAATCTGATCTGCTTGGATATAATTAAAATGTTTACCGCTAAAACCTATTTCTGGATACGGAGAAAAATTGGTTAAACTATATTGTAAAGTGTTTAAAGGCTGTCCGATGTTTGAAAATTCCTGATATCCGAAAAGATCTTTTCTAAGATGATTTTGTCTGTAAGCACTTTTAATTGTCAGCGATGTATCTGCATAAATAGTATCGTGCTCCAGCGTAATAATTTTATATTGGTCTATTGTGGCGATTTTAGCTTTTTTCTTTTTTACGGTATCTGTAATACTTGAATATTCCGTATTCATATCTAAATTATTTTTAGAAGCTGGCTTTTTTACTTGAGAAAACAATAACGTAGGTACAACTAATAGATATAGAAAAATGAATATTCTCATTTGATGGCTTTGTATAAATTTAATTCGACAAAATTTGCTAAGCAAAGGTAAATTATAAAAACAAATAAATAAAAAAACACTTCATTTTATACAATTGCCTTGACTGACAGTATTAAAACGAATATTTTTGTTGAAAATTTCATCTTAATCGTTATTTAAAAATTAAAAAAATGCTCGAAAATAATTTCTCAGGATTTGTTTTAGAAACTGGAACTGACGAAGCTGGGAGAGGATGTCTCGCGGGTCCCGTTACTGCTGCAGCAATAATTCTTCCTGCAGATTTTGAGAATTCAATTTTAAATGACAGCAAGCAATTATCAGAAAAAACAAGAGCTCTTTTAAGACCAATTATAGAAAAGGAAGCATTATGCTTTTCAGTAACACATTTACATGCGGATGAAATAGATGAAATCAACATCTTAAACGCTTCGATGAAAGGAATGCAGGAATGCATCTTGAAATTGAAACATGTTCCTGAATTTATTATTGTTGATGGAAACCGATCTTTAAATGCCAAACTTGGACTTAAAAATGCTTTTGGAAGACAGTTTTCTGAAGATGAAATAACACTTTTAAAATCGATCCCAAATCAAAGTATTATAAAAGGAGATGCGAAATATTTAAGCATTGCCGCTGCTTCAGTTTTAGCTAAAACCTATCGTGACGAATTTATGGATAAGATTCACGAAGAATTCCCAATGTACAACTGGAAACAAAATAAAGGATATCCAACAAAAGAGCATCGCGAAGCCATTAAAGAATTTGGAACAACAAAATACCACCGAATGAGTTTTAGACTTCTTCCTGAACAATTAGAATTGAATTTTTTAGAATAAAAAAAGACTTAATTGGATAAGTCTTTTTTTTTTATTGCACTAAAATTAATTAGACAATGTCTTTTCTAAAAACAACATTTTGAGCTGATTCTCCCATTCTAATACATTTTCAACAGAAGGTCTATCTGCTTTATCAAAATAAAAATGGTGTTTAATTTCTAAACCACTATAATTAAAAATTCCAGTGTCTGAAGTTAATGTCAAGGCTTTATCCATTCCCATTGCTTTATATTCAGCATTCGATTTTCCATGAGAGTTAATAATAATGGTTTGTTTTCCGGTCAATAGTCCTTTTTGAATTCCTTGATCATATCGATATGCAAATCCATAACTAAAAACTCTGTCAATATATCCTTTCATAATAGCTGGCATTCTAGTCCACCAAATTGGATAAATAAAAATAATCTGATCTGCCCACGAAATAAAATCTTGTTCTATTTTAACATCATCAGCAACCTGTCCAATCCTTTGTCCCTGCATATCTTGCAAAGAAAGAACTGGATTGAAATTGATTTCATTTAAATCACGAACAACTATTTGTTGTCCAGATTTTTCTAAAGATTCTATAATGGTATTTTTGAAAAAATGGTTTAAACTTCCTGAATTTGGATGTGCATAAATAATTAAATTTTTCATGTTTCTATTTTTAAAGATTAACATGACAAATGTAAAACGCACATTTGGGTGACAATTGTAAGAAAACGAAATTAGCTTTAATCCATTTTTGAACTGCAAATGTCTGATTGAAATTTCAAATATTTGGTTGGCGAAATATTCATGTAGTATTTAAAATCATGAATAAGCTGGCTTTGATCGTAATATCCACATTTATCTACAATAGTTAACCAATCTGTTTTGCATTCTTCTAGTATATCTTTCTCTATTTGATTAACGGCTTTTAAAAACCTTTCGTAACGATTTGCTTCTTTAATTGTGTAACCAAAAATTTTCTTTTGGTTAAGTTGAATATTTCTTTCTGTTTGGTTGATCTGCGAAGCTATTGCCTTTATAGGATTTATATTCTCGTTTTGAAAATCGTTTAAAAGTGTTGTGATTGCTGTTTGCTCTCTTAAATATGGCTTGCAGAAATCTAAAATATAATCAACACGATCTTTTGTATCTGGAAGTTTAATGAGCTCATCCCATAAAAGTGTGAAACAATTTTCATTAATTAAATCATCTGGATGAATGGGCAGAGAATCAAAAAGAACATTTCCAAAGAACCGATAAAAAGCATCTTCTTTAAAATTGGCAACTAGAATCTCTGAATTAGGTTCTAAAGTATAATCAAAAGCTTGTTTTATCGGACCAAGAAGAACACATTTTTCTACTTCCAAAAAATGATTCTGCTGAGATTTCAAGTATGATTTTGTGCCGAAGTTAAAAACCAAAATAGTCTGAAAACTAGGTAATAAAGTTTTTGTAATAGGAAATGTCGTTTTGTTTTCGGCAAAATAAAAATGAGAGAAAACAGTTTCAAATGCCGAAGGAACTGCAATTCTATAATTGTTATTTTCTTCAGCATTTTTCATACTATAATTATTAGAAATTTATTCAACAAATTCAGCCTCAAACAAATGAGCTAAATGCTTAATAATTCTCGATTTTACTTCTTCTTCATCTACTCTTTCCACACCAAGTTCAACTTGTAAAGAAGTAACGCCTTTTCCGCGAATTCCACATGGAATAATATTATCAAAATAACCCAAATCTACATTGACGTTTAATGCAAATCCGTGCATGGTTACCCACCGTGAAGCTCTTACGCCCATTGCGCATATTTTGCGGGCAAACGGGGTTCCAGCTCCAAGCCAGACACCAGTTTCTCCTTCGCTTCTACCCGATTCTAAGCCATATTCTGCTAAAGTCAAAATAATTGATTCTTCGAGTAAACGTAAATATTTATGAATATCTGTAAAGAAATTTTCTAAATCCAGAATCGGATAACCCACAATTTGTCCAGGTCCGTGATACGTAATATCGCCGCCGCGGTTAATTTTATAAAAAGTTGCTCCTTTTGCTTCGAGCTGTTTTTCGTTTAATAGTAAGTTTTCTAAATCACCACTTTTTCCTAAAGTATAAACATGCGGATGCTCTACAAACAATAAATAATTTGGTGTTGGCAGATCAAGTTCTTCTCGTCTGTTTTTGATCTTTAAATCGACTATATCTTTAAAAATTTCTTCTTGATATTCCCAAGTCGATTTATAATCTTTGTTTCCCAGATCCTGAAGTTGGATTTTTTTATTCATTTTAATTATTTTTCAAACTCAACATCAAAGTTAAGTTTGTCTGGATTCTCCATATAATCCGTGAAAGAGTATTGAATTGTAATTGATTTTCGATCGTCGCTAAATAATGCATTCGGATTAGAGACTTTCTTAATCTTTTTTGGAAAGTGATATTTTACAATATAGTTAGAAGATGCAAACATCATTTTAGACATATCTGGAGCAGAGTCCTTCGCTTTTGCTGCCAGTTTTTGCTGGTCTATTACTGCTTTTCTTGTAAATTTCTTTCCGTCGTATGTATAGCTTAATTTACTATTATTATCTCCAAAACCATTTCCAAGTGGATTTGTATTTGCTCCTCCTTCCAACTTTTGAAATGTGCTCAGTGTTTGCAAAATGTCTTGCAGCTCGTTTACATTTTTAAAGTCAGTAGCCATTGTCATTAGAAATTGTTTTTTCTCCGAGCTCATTTTTGTGGTAACTACAAAGTTTTCGAGTTTTTTGAGTTCTTTTTGAGTTTCTGGAGACAACTTAGCAATACTGTCTTTTTTCTCTTCGAATAATTGTTTGAAGGTAAAAGTGGAGTCAATATCTTTTTTGGCATCGCTGCCCATTTGACCTGCTAATTGATCGCCAGCCATTTCCATCAAAGCAGAACCATCCATGTCAACAGCAAATTTTCCAGTTCCGTTATCATTGATGTAAATATTTTCAGTAAAAGTACAGCTTGTTAATGTTGCTATTAAAAAAGAAAAACTAAGTAGTTTGTATAATTTCATCGTAGTGCAATTTTTTATCAAATATACGAAGACTATTTTATTTTTTAAGATTCTGAGATATTCAGATATTAAGGTACCAATATAATAGCTTTTAAATTCAGTAAAATACTTCTCAAAGCATATTTTGGAAATAAAAACATCTAACATATTTCCGATAGAAGCGGTATCGTTTTCTGCTTTTTCTGCAAAAAAGATACAATTGCCCCCAAGCTTCGGAAGCAAGACAAAAGGTGATTGAAACCCAATAAATTGCTGCTGCAAAAAATCTAAAATCTGCATTCTAAAATCTACATTCTTTTCTTTATCTTTGCACACTTAAAAAAAGAGCACAAAATGGCATTATCAGAACAAGAAATCATCAGAAGAGAAAAACTTCAAAACTTACGCAGTCTGGGAATCAATCCTTATCCAGCTAATCTTTTTCCTGTAAATCATACTTCTAAGCAAATTAAGGAGTCTTTTGAAGAAGGTAAGAAGGTTATTGTTGCGGGTCGTTTGATGAGCGTGAGAGATCAAGGAAAAGCTTGTTTTGCTGAATTGCAGGATAGCGAAGGACGTATTCAATTGTACGTGAATCGCGATGTTTTGTGTGAAGGTGACGATAAAACTTTATATAACCAAGTATTTAAAAAATTAACCGATTTAGGTGACTTTATTGGTATTGAGGGTGAATTGTTCACTACAAAAGTGGGTGCACAATGCGTTCGCGTTGACGGTTTTACTTTCTTGAGCAAAACGTTACGTCCGCTTCCTTTACCAAAAGTTGATGAAGAAGGAAACGTTCACGATGCATTTAATGATGCTGAATTGCGTTACAGAATGCGTTATGTAGATTTAACTGTAAATCCGCATGTTAAAGAAACTTTCATCAAACGTACAAAGTTATTCAGCGCAATGCGTGGTTATTTTAACGATGCTGGATATCTTGAGGTTGATACTCCGGTTTTGCAGTCAATTCCTGGTGGTGCTGCGGCAAGACCATTTATTACACACCATAATTCGCTTGATATTCCGCTTTATATGCGTATCGCAAACGAATTGTATTTAAAAAGATTAATTGTTGGTGGATTTGAAGGTGTTTATGAGTTCTCAAGAAACTTTCGTAATGAAGGAATGGACAGAACGCATAATCCTGAATTTACTGCAATGGAAATATATGTAGCCTACAAAGACTACAACTGGATGATGGAATTTGCTGAAGGTTTATTGGAACATTGCGCAATTGCTGTAAATGGCACAAGCGAAGTGACTTTTGGTGAACATACAATCAACTTTAAAGCTCCTTATGCACGTGTTACAATGACAGATTCTATCAAACATTTTACTGGTTTTGATATCTCTGGAAAAACAGAGCAAGAATTGTTTGAAGCTGCAAGAGGAATGGGAATCGAGGTTGACGAAACAATGGGTAAAGGAAAATTAATTGATGAAATTTTTGGAGCGAAATGTGAAGGAAATTATATTCAGCCAACTTTCATTACAGATTATCCAAAAGAAATGTCTCCGCTTTGTAAAGAGCATAGAGATAATCCAGATCTTACAGAGCGTTTTGAATTAATGGTTTGTGGTAAAGAAATCGCAAATGCATATTCTGAATTAAATGACCCAATTGACCAGCGTGAGCGTTTTGAAGATCAAATGCGTTTGGCAGCAAAAGGTGATGATGAAGCTAACGGAATTATCGACGAAGATTTCTTAAGAGCGCTTGAATACGGTATGCCACCAACTTCTGGAATGGGAATTGGAATGGATCGTTTGATTATGTATTTGACAAATAATGCTTCGATTCAAGAGGTTTTATTGTTCCCACAAATGCGTCCGGAGAAAAAACAAGCTCAAGTTGAATTATCTGATGAAGAAAAATTTATCGTAGATTTATTGAAAGGAAATGAAAATAAAATGGATCTTCAGCAATTAAAAATTACTGCCAATTTAAGTGGTAAAAAATGGGATGCGTCTATGAAAAATTTATCTAAACATGGTTTGACTAAAGTTGTGGTTGACGGCGACTTTAAAACGGTGGAATTGGTGGGATAAATTTTTTAAAATTCCAATTTTAGAAAATTTCAAATTCCAATTTGGAATTATAATATTCAAACCCGATAGGTTTTTAAAACCTGTCGGGTTTGTTAATTTTTAATAGATTCAAACCTAAAACGAATACTTCTCTAAATTCTTTCCTTGAATATCTAAAACTGTTGTACTTTCTTTTGGAATATCCCCTTTTAGCTTTTCTTGAACAGAAGGATTTGACGGATATTTTCCGTTTTTCATTTTTACAAGATGAGAAATTCCGCCGCTTTTCACGATCAGATCATAAAATTTATCGGTTGAGGAAGTCGCTACATAAATTGGAAAATCGGTTACTGTGAAACGATTAATTACGCTTCCGTCATTATTTAAAATATACCCCGAACATCCTCCGCTTCCGCAGAAATATGAATTGGAGAAACCAACAAAATATTCATTTTTTTGATCGTTATTCAAATCAAAAGCTTCATAATAAAAGTAACGGTCATCTTTTGTCATTGCAGGAAGATCTGCTTTTAACAACACATTCAATTGTTTTCGAATCAAGTCAACTGTTTTATCTTCTTTTGCTGGAGCGTCACTTACGTCGGCAGTTCCCGCAGCAGTTTTTGACAAAGTGTCTTCAGCAATTGTTTTGATTATACTTTTGTCATCGGTTTTATCTTTATTTTGACATGAAATCATTCCCAGAATCATAACTGCCCCTAAAATTGTATTTCTCATAATTTCTTTATTTTAAATTCTCAACATTACGTTTGTTAAACCAATAAAGCAGCTTTGTTTTCAATATCATTTTGACTTACCAGTGATTTTATATTATTGAACGTTACCAAAGCAATCTGCGTTAAAGCTTCATTGGTAAAAAATGCTTGATGCGCTGTTACCAAAACATTCGGAAAACTCATTAAACGCTGAATAGCATCATCTTGAATAATATCTGCTGAAAGATCTCTAAAGAACAGTTTTTCTTCCTGTTCGTAAACATCAATTCCTAAATAACCTATTTTACCTTCTTTTAAGCCTTCAATAACGCAGGCCGTTTCTATTAATCCGCCACGGCTTGTATTGATAATCATAACGCTGTCTTTCATCAAAGCAATTGAGTCTTTATTAATGACATGCTTCGTTTGATCGTTTAGCGGACAATGAAGCGAAATGATATCACTCGATTTAAAAATCTCTTCTAAAGTAACAAAAGAAACGCCGTCTTTTATCATTTCTTCATTGGTAACAATATCATACGCCAAGACTTTACAGCCAAAACCTAGAGCAATTTTCGCGAAAGCTTTACCGATATTTCCTGTTCCGATAATTCCAATTGTTTTGCCAAATAAATCAAAACCTAATAATCCATTTAAGGAAAAATTCTGTTCGCGAACTCTGTTGTAAGCTTTGTGTGTTTTTCGGTTTAAGGTTAAAATCATTGCCATTGCATGTTCTGCAACTGCCTGCGGAGAATAAGCTGGAACACGGCAGACTTTTATATTGTATTTTTTAGCAGCTTCTAAATCAACATTATTAAATCCGGCGCATCGTAAGGCTATAATTTTTACATTCTTTTCTGCTAATTGTTTAATAACGGCTTCGTTCACAATATCATTTACAAAAACGCAGACAATCGAAGCGTTTTCGATTAAAATTACGGTTTGCGGATTTAACTGCGTTTCAAAGAAATCCAGTTCAAAACCAAAATCAGTATTATATTTATTAAAGAATGCTTTATCGTAAGGCTGTGTTGAGAAAAAAGCAATTTTGTTGTTCTTTACATTATTTTCTAAACTCATAATACATCGTTTTTGGTTCTTAATTTCTAGTTTTACTAAATTAAGCAATTAATTCTGACGAAAGCATATAAATTACTGTTCTCTGAATTTTAAATGATCTGTACTAAAAAGCAAACCAATTCCACTGTAAGGATCTTTTTTTAAATCGAAAAAACTATTTACTCCCGACAGATCTTTATATAAATCAGCAATTATAGAAGAATTTTGAAATCCATCAATTGTATGATTTATAATTGTATCAGCAAGACAGGTTAATTCTTTTGAAGCATTTGTAACACCAATGTTATTTCCCGTTTCCCAATCCCAAATAATCCAATCCCAATTGTGTTTGCGTCTCACACAATCAAGCCATAAATAAGAAAGATTCGTGATTTTTAGTTGATTAAAATCTTTTTCTTTCCAATATTCCACACTTTCTATTATTGCTTCTACAGCTTCATCTGTTTGATCGTATATAAAATCAGGATTAGAGATCTGAATAATCTTTAGAGCATTATTTATTTTTGTATTGATTGATTTTAATTCTTTTTCAGTTGGTTTTCTTAAAAAGGCAAAATCAATATCTTGTTTTTCAAAAACGTCTCCTGCTGATTTTACAAGCATTACATAAGGAATACATTTTACATTAGCATTTAGGTCCAAAAACTCTTCATTTGGATCAAAAGAAAAGTTAGCAGCAGTATAAAAACCTGAGACATATTTCTCCTCAATTTCTTTTATCAGCTGATAATTATGATAATTTAAATCTTCCTTTATTTCATCTTCATTCTTAAAGTTACAAAAATAATCTGGCTGAAGCATCCAATACAAACAGAGAGCCGTTCCCTTATCAAGGTATTTTTGTTTTATAATCCATTTAAAAGGTTCAATACCATCATCATAATTCCAATGTTGAACAAATTGATGAAGCTCTGGAGCAGTTAGTTTTTGATAAGACAGCTCTCCTTCTAATGCTTTAAGGACTCTATTCTTGTTATTTTTAGTAAATAGTTTCATTTTAGTTTTGATAGTGTCAATTTTTGAAAAACATGCAATAATTAAACAAATTTAATAGTTTATAAAAGGAGAACTAAAATAATTGGCTTCATTAATTTATTAGTATTTATTTTTGATTATTATTTTATGTTAAAAAAAAGATAAACCAAAAGATTACTTTAAACCTATTACATCGATTAAAGTCTAACGAGTATAACAATTAAAAAAACTTAAAAAATGAAAAAATTATTAATCGCAGCTATGTTATTTGTTGGAATAGCAAGTTTTGCACAAGACACAGATCAAAAACCTCAACGCGAGCAAAGAGAAAGAATGACTCCAGAACAGCGTAATGAGAAACAATTACAAAAATTAACAACAGAATTAAGTCTTGACGCTAGTCAGCAAGCACAGGTTAAACAACTTTTGGCTGACAGAAGTGCTAAAGCTGAAAAATTTAGAGAAGCAAGAAAAGACAATACTACAAAACCTACTGCTGAAGAAAAAGCTGCTTTCAAAAAACAAATGGAAGATGAAGTTGCAGCAAACGATGCTAAAATGAAATCGATCTTAAAAGCTGACCAATACACAAAATGGAAATCTTTGCAAGAAGAGAAAAAAGATAAAATGAGAGAAAAGGTAAAAGAGTATAAAAAAGAAAACAACTAAAAGTAGTTTATAAAAGAGGTCTAAATGTCCTCTTTTTTATTTCCATTATTATTTATGCTTTCATTAATACTTTCTGTTAAATAAAAGACAAACTTAATATTTGGATTAAACTTAATAAAATCGTGGCAGTCTAATTGCTATAATCTTAAAAAAACGAATTATGAAAAAATTATTTATCGCAGCTTTATTATTCGTTGGAGTAGTAAGTTTTGCACAAGACATCAATCAGAAACCGGCACGTGATCAAAAAGAAAAATTAACTCCGGAACAGCGTAACGAAAAACATTTACAAAAACTGACTTCTGAATTGAATTTAGATAAGAAACAACAAGAACAAGTAAAACAGCTTATAGCTGAAAAGAGTGCCAAAGCAGAAAAATTTAAGGAGTCTAGAAAAGACAGCAAAACAAAACCTACTGATACCGAAAGAGAAGCTTTAAAAAAACAAATAACAGCCGAAAAAGAAGCTACAGATGCTAAAATGAAAGCAATTCTAAACGCTGATCAATACACAAAATGGACGGCTCTTAAAAAAGATCACAAAGATCATAAAGGAAGAGGAGATCATAAAGGAGATCACAAAACGCCGCAAGAACGCGATCAAGCACATTTGCAAAAATTAACTACTGATCTAAGCTTAAATGCTGACCAGCAAAAACAAGTCAGCCAGCTTTTATCTGACAGAAGTACAAAAATGGAAACGCTGAAAAAAAGCCGAGGTGACGCAAAACCAACTGACACTGAAAGAAAAGCCATGAAAAAACAAATGGAAGAGGATCACAAAGCTTTTGATGCAAAAATGAAATCTATTTTGAATGCAGATCAATATAAAAAATGGACAACGATTCAAAAAGAACACAAAGATAAAATGAAAGATCACCGAAAAGATAAAATGTAATTGAGATCAAAAAAAGAGGCTGTTAAAGCCTCTTTTTGTTTGTATTATTTTATCGGATTTAATATCAAATCAATTCTTTTGATACAATCTTCATAATGATATTTGGTTTCGGTATTAACTGCTCCTGCTTTTGCTGCAACGAGTGATTTTCGTAGTGCACTTAATTCTCCTCTTACTAACGCTCTTAAATCAGATTGAGTTACGTTATAATAAATAGTAGATCTATCTGTTGGTTTAATTTCCTCAGTCATTAAATATCCCATTCTGTCAATATATGCACGCTGTAAGTTCCTGCGATAAACAGTTACATTTGAAGCCGCCGCAGCTTCTTTCCAAATTCCTCTTCGGATGTCTTTGAAGAAATCTAAAGCTTTGTAATTATCACCGCTCAAAATTTCGTTGTCCATTAGTCTTCCAACTCTTCCTAAAGTCATTAAATTATTAAGCTGTCTTACTTGCAGACTTCTAAACTTTTCTGTGTAACCCGCAAACTCTGTATTTTGGAGCGTTTTTACATTTACAATCCAGGTTGGCGATTCAAAAGCATTTTTTTGAAGCCAATTCATCGCTTCAATTTGTTTTGCTTTTGGCACTACTTCATAAACACTTCCTGCTTGATTTGGCTTTTTAGTATTTTCATAAATTCCTCCAACATTGGTTACAACATGACCAACATAACGACTCCAGCAATCTAATAACTCTTTGTATAATTCGTCTAAATCTTCGTAATTATTAGTAACATTACTGGTCCATTCGTTTAAATGACTCGCTACATATTCTAAATTTTTAAGTCCGTAAGAACTTGCTTTCATCGAATTATTTCCAATGTCTTCTGTTTGAGAAGAAGGATCAAAAGCACTACTTTGTTTTCCGAATTTATAAATCGGATTTCCTGCTTTATCCAAAATCCATTTATCTAAAATTGGTACTTCGTCTTGTGGAGATTTCGCATTCGAAATCACTCTGTATCCCCAATTTACAGCATATTGATCGTAGGCACCCATTTTACGAACAAAACGTATATTTTTATCTCCAGGCTGTGCGATGTAATTAAAACGGGCATAATCCATTATACTGGCTGAGATTCCGTTTTGCTGTGTAAAATCCCCATTTCTATAACTCTCCACATCATAAGCACAACTTGCGCCCATATTATGAGGAAAACCTAATGCATGCCCAACCTCGTGTGCAATAACCATTCGCATCATTTCTCCCATTTCTTCGTCGCTCGTCTGTAAAGTTCTCGCTGACGGATTTGCTGCTCCAGTTTCTAATAAATATCTATTTCTATAAGAACGCAAATGATTGTGATACCAAATTACATCACTCTCTATAATTTCTCCCGTTCTCGGATCTGAAACACTTGGTCCAACTGCATTTCGTGTTGTACTGGCGACATATCGAATCACAGAGTAACGAACATCTTCTGGGCTAAAATCTGGATCTTCTTCTTTAGTTGGGGCATCTTTGGCAATAATGGCATTTTTAAATCCAGCGGATTCAAACGGTTTCTGCCATTCTTCGATTCCTTGTTTGATGTACTTTTTTAATTTTTCAGGCGTTGCAGGATCTAGATAGTATACAATTGGTTTTATTGGCTCTACCAATTCTCCTCTGTTGTAAGCTTCTGGATCTTTTGGTTCTAATCTCCAACGTCTGATATAAGTTTTCAAATCCGATTTTAATTCGTTACTGCCATAATCGTATTGACTTACAGTAAACCAGCCCACACGCGGATCTGCTAATCTTGGTTTCATTGGAACTTCTGGAAGCAAAATCATAGATTGATTCATTTGAATACTTATAGATTCTGATTCTTCTAACATCGAAGGCTTCGAAGCGTTGTATGTAAAGTCTTGAATTACTTCGATATTCATCGGAAAACTTTTCATTGCATTAATGAAACTTCTCGAATCATCTAAACCTTTTACTTTATAGGTTTCTCTCATTTCTGCTGAAATTCCGCTGATTGCTTTTACATCTGTGCTGTAGAATTTAGTAACATCAATAACTATATTTGCCGAATCTTTACTAAAAGCAGCGATATCAAAAGCATATAAAGTGGGCTCATAATTATTTGATTTTACCGAAATACTAATTGGTAATGTATCATTGGCAATAGCATTATAAGATTTTGATTTGATTAAAATTTTATCTTGAAAACGCTGCCAGACAATTAACTGTTCATTGGTTTCAGAACCTGCGTTTACGTAACCTCCTCCTAAATTAGAAGGCAGTTTTGCAAGTCTGCTCACTAAAAGCATGTCTTTGTTTAAATATTTATTCGGAATTTCGAAGTAGTATTTTTTATCAACTTTATGAACTGTAAAAAGTCCCTCGTCTGAAACGGCATCTTTGGTAATTACTTTATTGTAATCTTTAATTGATGATTCTGGTTTCTTTTCTGGCTGAGGTGCCGGAACTTCTTTTTGATCTTTTTTGTTTTTTTTCTGGGAAAATGTTTTGGAAGGAAACAGCGCAAAAATGGCTATTAAAGATAAAATGAAAAATTTCTTCATTTAATGTTGGTTTAGTGGTTAATTGACAAACAAAAATAATTTTTACTTACAATATCACAACAAATCACATATACATTAACTTTTTATTAACTAATAAAATTCTAGCATAAAAAAAGGCTCAACTTTTAGTAAAGCGAGCCTTAAATATTATTTTTTTCTATAAACTAGAATGTTTTCGAAACTTTATCAATTGCATTTATTGTAAAATCTAAATCTTCATAAGTCAAAGCATCTGTAATAAACCAAGTTTCATAAGCAGATGGCGCAATGTAAATACCTTCCTGCAATAATCCGTGGAAGAATTTTTTAAAGGTTTCATTATCTCCCTTTGCAGCCGTTTGAAAATCGGTAACCGGATTGGCGTCAAAATGAACAGATATCATAGAACCAACTCTATTGATTGTAAACACAATATTATTTGCTTTTAAAACCCTGTTAATTCCTGCTTCTAGATAAGCTGTTTTTTCTTCTAAACGAGTAAAAATTTCGCGGTCATTATCCAATGCTTTCAACATTGCCAGTCCAGCCGCCATTGCTAATGGATTTCCAGATAATGTTCCTGCTTGATAAACTGGTCCAAGAGGCGCTAAATGGTTCATGATTTCTTCGCGCGCAGCAAAAGCCCCTACTGGAAGTCCTCCTCCTATTACTTTTCCAAAAGTCACAATATCAGCATCGACACCATACAATTCTTGAACTCCACCACGAGCCAAACGGAAACCTGTCATAACCTCATCGAAAATCAAAAGAATTCCGTTTGCTGAACACAATTCTCTTAAACCTTCTAAGAATCCTTTTGCTGGCGGAATACATCCCATATTTCCAGCAACTGCTTCTATAATAATCGCTGCGATTTCTCCTTTATTAGCTCCAACTAAAGTTTTTACATTTTCTAAATCATTGTATTTTGCTAACAAAGTATCTTTTGCAGTTCCTTCTGTCACTCCTGGACTATTTGGAGATCCAAAAGTTACAGCACCGCTTCCTGCCTGAATCAAAAATGAATCAGAATGTCCATGGTAACAGCCTGCAAATTTTACTATTTTATCTCTTTTTGTAAATCCGCGAGCCAGACGAATCGCACTCATACACGCTTCTGTCCCTGAATTTACAAATCTAATTTTATCAATATTCGGAACCATAGAAACGGCAAGAGCTGCGATTTCTGTTTCCAATTCTGTCGGCATTCCAAATGAAGTTCCTAGTTTTGCTTTTTCGATCACGGCATCAACAACCGGCTGATAAGCATGACCCAAAACCATTGGTCCCCAAGAGTTAATATAATCAATTAATTTATTTCCGTCTTCATCATATAAATAAGCACCTTTAGCACTTTTTACAAAAATTGGAGTTCCGCCAACAGCTTTAAACGCTCTTACTGGTGAATTTACTCCTCCTGGAATTACTTTTTCTGCTTCAGCAAAAAGCTGACTACTTCTTTTATATAACATTCTTATTTTAGATTTTAGAGTTCAGATTTTAGATTTTTTAGATTAAAAACTGAAAAACTTATTTTTGGATTTTATATTAACTTCAAACTGAAAACTGAAAACTGTGACTGAAAACTGAGACTGAAAACTTTTACTTCACCTTCAATCTCTGCCCAATTGAAATCGCATTATCAGTCAGGTTATTTTTTCTCTTCAAATCATCAACTAATAAATTGAATTTCTTTGAAATGGAATACAAAGTATCACCTTTTTGAACTTCATATGAATTTGGATCATACGTATTCATATTGATCTTTGGATCAGATGCGACATCATAAGATGTTTTTTTTGCTGGAGCAGAAGTATTGATTGGCACGTAGTTTCTACCTGTAACTTGACAATCGTATTGATGCAGATTGTAACGTTCAATATAACTAATTAACTTATCTGGATATTTTGGATCTGTTGCATAACCTGCCGCTCTCAAACCTTTTGCCCAAGATTTGTAATCGTCTTTTTCGTAAGTAAATAAGGTAGCATATCGTTTTTTTCCAACCAAAAATAAAGCGTGATCCCTGTAAGATTCTGAAGCTTGAGGATATTTTCTAAAACATTCCTGAGCCGAATCATCGTCGTGGCGAACACTTTCTCCTAACCAATCATTATGACATTTAATCCCGAAATGATTATTCGCTTCAAGCGCTAGATCTCCTCTTCCCGCACCCGATTCCAAAATTCCCTGTGCTAAAATAATACTGGCTGGAATTCCATAAGTTTTCATGTTTCCCATCGCAATCTCTTTGTACTGCAAAACGTAATTATTAATCAAATCGCTGGTTACAACTGTTTTTGAAGTAGATTGAATAACCTCAGTTGTATTATTTGTAGAAGGATAATTTTTACCAATTGGTTTAACGGGAGTAGTTCTTTTTGCCGCTGCCGTCCTCGTTTGAACTGCTGCAGCCTTTTTAGTCGTCGCGATGGCAGGCTTACTAGAAGAGCAGCTTGCTAAAGCTAATATTACGAGAAGTAATACAATTTTTTTAATCATTGGTTTTGAGTATTGGTAATTTTTTCTGCTTCAACTTTATATTCATTCCATCAATTCCCTGTAATCCACCAGTGTGAATGAGTAAAATTTTTGAATGTGCAGAAAAATAATTTTTGCTGATTAAATCTATAACGCCAAAAACCATCTTTCCTGTATAAATTGGATCTAAAGGCACTTTATTTTCTTCAAAAAAAGCATTTATAAATTCGATTAATTCTAAATTTATCTTGCCATAACCTCCAAAATGATAGTCAGAAATTAAATTCCAGTTATCTTTTTTTGCAAAAATACGAATTTCATCGGTTAAAAAGTCACCTTTTAACGCTGGAAACCCTAAAATTTTCTGATTTGGCAATGCACTATTAATTAATCCAGAAATCGTGCCGCCAGTTCCAACAGCGCAACAAACATAATTAAAGTCGACATCTTCATCTGTCAAAATCTCTTCACAGCCTTTTACAGCCAGTTCGTTTGTGCCTCCTTCTGGAACTAAATAAAAGTCTCCAAATCTATCTTTTAACTTTTCAATAAAAGAACTTTCGTTTTTTAAACGGTAATCTTCACGAGAAACAAACTCAAATTCCATTCCGTTTTCCTGAGCAAATTTTAAAGTTGGATTTTCTTCAATTTTATTCAAAAGTTCATCGCCTCGAATAATACCAATCGTTTTAAAACCCTGCTCCTTTCCCGCATACGCCACTGCTGCAACATGATTGGAAAATGCGCCGCCAAAAGTCAATAGCGTTTTTTTATTTTCGGCTTTCGCCTGAAGTAAATTATATTTTAATTTTCGAAATTTATTCCCCGAAACAAAAGGATGAATCAAATCTTCACGCTTTATCGTCAAAGAAATGTCATTTGGAAAATTGATTGAAATAGGCTGGTTGATAACTGGATTCATTTTAATGTAATATAATGTAGAAACTGAAAAAAAGATCGCTGTTTCAAATAATCCAACTCGGTTTCTTTTGCGTAAGCTTCTCTCTCAAAACTAATATTTCGGTATGCCAAATCCATGTTTTGGTATTGAACTAATCGAATTAAATATTCGAGAACATACCAGACAAAAAACGGAATTACCAAAAGTTCTAACTGCTGTCTCAAATGAATTTTTTCGTGGTTTACAAAAACTCCGTTCGATTTATCAAAATCATATTTTATTAAAATAAATGGAAATACAGCCATTCCGCGATATCCTTTCGGAATTAAATATTTGGCAACAATCAGAAACATTGGCTGTAAAATTTATAAATTTGTAGATATAAAATTATTAGATTTCATTAAAATCATAATCAAATATTTATTTTTGATTTTTAAGAAATGAAAATACGACCGAAAGCAGTTTTATGAAAGAGCAAAGTAATGAAAATAAATTAATCGAAGGCGAAGATTTTTACTATACACCCGAAGGTTATAAATGCTTTACTGAAAAACACCATTTAAAAAGAGGTTATTGCTGCAAAAGCGGCTGTCGTCATTGCCCATATGGTTATGATAAAAAGACAGGCACGATTAGGAAATAATCTAATTAGAAAATGTGCCAATTTGATAATTAGATAATTATTGAAAGTGAATTTAAATTAAACTAACCTCATTAAAGATAGATATGATTTTCAACTTCAAAAAAATCTAAGAAGTCTAACAATCTAACATCTAAAAATCTAAACAAAAAATGAATGTTTTTATAACTAAAAATATACCTGAAGCCGGGATTGCATTATTAAAGGAAAAAGGCATCAACCTAACTATAAATCCAACAGAGCATGTATTATCAAGGGAGGAACTTATAAAAATATGTCAGGAAAATGATGCTCTTCTAAATGTAGGCTCTAGTAATTTAGATGAAGATTTTTTTGAGCAGTGCCCAAATTTAAAAGGTATTGCTTTGTTTTCTGTCGGATTTGATTCTGTTAATATAGAATCGGCAAATAAGAGAAAAATTCCTGTTGGAAATACGCCTGATGTTTTGAGCAGAGCAACATCTGACACCGCTTTTTTATTGATGCAGAGTGTAGCCAGAAAGTCGTTTTACCATCACAAAAGAATTATAAACGGCGAATGGGGAACTTTTGATGCAATGGCCAATTTAGGACAGGAACTTTATGGAAAAACGTTGGGAATATTTGGTTTAGGAAGAATTGGTTTTGAAATGGCGCAAAAGTGTAAAGCCTCTTTCGGAATGAACATTATTTACCACAATCGTTCTCATAATGAAAATGCCGAAAAAGAACTTGATGCGGAATTTGTAGATTTTGAAACTCTACTTTCAGAAAGTGATGTTTTGAGTGTTCATGCTAATTATACTTCAGAAAACAATGAACTTTTCAATAAAGACACCTTCGCTAAAATGAAACCTAATTCGATTTTCATTAATACAGCGAGAGGAAAATTTCATAATGAAGACGACTTGTATCATGCCTTAACCAATGATATAATCTGGGGAGCAGGACTTGACGTTACGAATCCAGAACCTATGAAACAAGACAATCCGTTATTACAGCTGCCAAATTGCTGTGTTTTACCGCATATTGGTTCTGCAACCTACGAAGCCAGAAATGGTATGGCAATTTGCGCTGCACATAATATAATAGCGCTTTTTGAAAATAAAAAAATGCCGTTTTGTGTTAATGAGGAAGTTTATATTTAAAAGTTCCAAATTTTTAAATTCCAATCTAAAATCTAAAATCAACAATCTAAAATTATAAAATGGATATTCGTTCAAGAAAATTTAGGATTAAAATCCACAAATCTTATCATAGGTCGGATATCCGTTATCCGTAGTTTTTTTTAAATTGGAAAATGTGTCAATTTGAAAATTAGATAATTATTGTTTTATCGAATTTTAATGGGCAAACATTTCGCTCCGATGGAGCTTTTGTACCGATCCGTTTTTATTCTATATAACTATTTCGCCTTTCCAAGGCTTAAAAAAATAACTCCGTAGGAGTGAAATATTTATAGAACATAATTATCGATTTTAATTTCAGCCCCAGCGGGGCGACACAACTAAAGGTAAAAAACCTTAGCAACTCAGAATCTTAGCCACTTAGCACCTTAAAAAAAATGACTTTCAAAGAACAAATACAACAAGGAATTCCAAATATATTACCTCCAAAAAAAGAATACGATTCAACGATTAACCACGCGCCAAAACGAAAAGAAATTCTTTCGGCAGAAGAAAAAAAACTGGCTTTAAAAAATGCGTTGCGTTATTTTGATCCAAAACATCACGCCGAATTAATCCCTGAATTTTCAGAAGAATTAGAAAAATACGGACGTATTTATATGTATCGCCTGCGACCAGATTACAGAATGTACGCAAGACCAATTGACGAATATCCTGGAAAATCATTGCAGGCAAAAGCTATTATGCACATGATTCAGAACAACTTGGATTATGCTGTCGCACAACATCCTCATGAATTGATTACGTATGGCGGAAACGGTGCTGTTTTTCAAAACTGGGCACAATATTTATTGACGATGCAGTATTTGTCTGAAATGACAGATGAACAGACTTTAACGATGTATTCCGGACATCCGATGGGATTATTCCCTTCTCATAAAGAAGCACCAAGAGTTGTGGTTACCAACGGAATGGTAATCCCAAATTACTCCAAACCTGACGATTGGGAAAAAATGAATGCCCTTGGCGTTTCGCAATACGGACAAATGACCGCCGGAAGTTATATGTACATTGGCCCGCAGGGAATTGTACACGGAACTACAATTACGGTTTTAAATGGTTTCAGAAAAATAAAATTAAATCCGGAAGGAAATCTTTTTGTGACATCTGGACTTGGCGGAATGTCGGGTGCACAGCCAAAAGCTGGAAATATTGCCGGATGTATTACAGTCTGCGCCGAAGTAAATCCGAAAATCACTAAAATTCGTCACGAACAAGGATGGATTAATGAAGTGGTAACTTCTACAGATGAATTGGTTGCGAGAGTCAATTCGGCGAAAGCCAATAAAGAAGTAGTTTCGATTGCTTATTTAGGAAATGTAGTTGATGTTTGGGAACGCTTTGATCAGGAAAATATCAAAATTGATTTAGGTTCAGATCAGACTTCATTGCATAATCCTTGGGCAGGAGGTTATTATCCGGCTGGGATTTCTTTTGAAGAAGCCAATAAAATGATGGCCGAGAATCCCGAATTATTTAAAGAAAAAGTACAAGAATCTTTGCGCAGACAGGCAAAAGCGATTAACAAGCATACTGCAAAAGGAACTTATTTTTTCGATTACGGGAATGCCTTTTTATTAGAAGCTTCGCGCGCTGGTGCAGATGTCATGGCAGAAAATAATATCGATTTTAAATATCCAAGTTACGTTCAGGATATTATGGGACCAATGTGTTTTGATTACGGATTTGGTCCTTTCCGTTGGGTTTGTACTTCTGGAAAACCTGCAGATTTACAAAAAACAGATTTAATTGCCAGTCAGGTTTTGGAAGAAATGTCTAAAACTGCTCCAAATGAAATTCAGCAGCAAATGCAGGATAACATCAAATGGATTAAAGGTGCGCAGGAAAACAAACTGGTTGTAGGCTCTCAAGCCCGAATTTTATACGCTGATGCGGAAGGAAGAGTTAAAATTGCTGAAGCTTTTAACCAAGCAATTGCAAAAGGTGAAATTGGAGCTGTGGTTTTAGGACGCGATCATCATGACGTTTCTGGAACTGACTCGCCTTATAGAGAGACATCTAATATTTATGACGGATCTCGTTTTACAGCCGATATGGCCATTCAAAACGTAATTGGCGACAGTTTTAGAGGAGCAACCTGGGTATCAATTCATAACGGCGGAGGAGTTGGCTGGGGAGAGGTTATAAACGGCGGATTTGGTATGGTTCTTGATGGTTCTAAAGAGGCTTCAAAGCGTTTAGCATCAATGCTTTTCTGGGATGTTAACAACGGAATTTCCAGACGAAGCTGGGCTCGAAATGAAGGTGCTGTTTTTGCCATAAAAAGAGCAATGGAAATTGAGCCTTTATTAAAAGTAACTTTACCTAATATGGTAGATGAAAGTCTTCTTAGCTAAGTAGATTTTTTCGTACCCTTATTGTCATCTTGAGCGAAGTCGAAGGCTAATGAAACCGAATGAAATCACTCTGACAGAAAAAATAAAGTTGTTTTTTTAGGATAAACTAATTACAAACAAGAACATTAAATTTTTAATAATATGAAAACACTTAAGTTAATTCCATTTTTCCTGCTGTTGATACTTTCTTCCTGCAGCAGTGTTACTGTTTATTCTGATTACGACAAAACTGTCGATTTTACGCCTTATAAAACATACGCTTACTTTAAGCCCGGAATTGACAAGGTCGAGATATCAGATTTAGATAAAAGAAGAATTCTTCGTGCTATCGATGATCAAATGCAGGCTAAAGGTTTTACTAAAAGCGATAATCCTGATTTACTTGTAAATATATTTACAAAATCAAGAGAACAAGTAGATGTAAATCAATTTAGTGCTGGCTGGGGTTATGGCTGGGGATGGGGATGGAATCCGTGGATGATGTATGGCGGTAACCAAACTACTGTTTCTACTTCTACCGAAGGAACTTTGTACATTGATTTAATTGATGCTAAAAAGAAAGAAATGATCTGGCAAGGTGAAGGTGTTGGAACTCTAACTCGAGACATCGATAAAAAAGATGAAAGAATTGCTGAGTTTGTTGGTAAAATTTTAGCACAATATCCTCCAGTTAAGAAATAGTATTCAGTTTCAGGTTACAGTGGAAATTTTCAGTTTATTTCATAAAACTTAAAATATTTCATGAGTACTTCGCAAAATAATTAATACATTTGCTATTCAAATAACAAAAAAATGACAAACTTTAGTAACATTATTATCGCTATTATTAGCATTATTGCAATTCAGCAGTAATGGCGAGGTGCTATATAAGTTTGTAAAAATATAATTTATAGAAACCTCCCAATTGGGAGGTTTTTTATTTTAAAAAGATTTTAAATAGCCAAGAATTGCACCAATTAGCACGAATTATTTTTTCTAAGAGAATAAAATTAGTGTCAATTCATGGAATTCGTGGCAAAAAAAACAAAACGTGATGAGTTTATTTAACGAAGTACTTAATGCAAAAAAGCAGCTCGAAGATGTAGTTGCTGCAACTCCTTTGACACAAAATTTGAATCTTTCAGATGAATTTAAAGCTACCGTTTTATTAAAAAGAGAAGATTTACAAATCGTTCGGTCGTATAAAATTAGAGGTGCTTACAATAAGATTTCTTCGTTAAACGAAAAAGAAAAAGCAAACGGAATTGTTTGCGCCAGTGCAGGAAATCATGCGCAGGGCGTTGCTTATTCTTGTAATCTTCTCCAAATAAACGGCAAAATTTATATGCCAAAAACCACTCCAAAACAAAAAGTAAAGCAAGTACAATTGTTCGGAAAATCTTTTGTTGAAATTGTTCTTACAGGGGATACTTTTGATGATGCCTACGCATCTGCAACTGCTGATGCTATCAAAAACCACAAAACATTTATCCATCCTTTTGACGATGAAAAAGTAATTGCCGGACAAGGAACTGTTGGTTTAGAAATCTTAGAAAGTTTTAAAGAACCTATTGATTACGTATTTGTGCCAATTGGCGGCGGCGGACTGGCTTCTGGTTTATCTGAAGTTTTTAGACATCTAAGTCCTAATACAAAAATAATCGGCGTTGAACCAAAAGGAGCGCCTTCGATGAAAACTTCGATTGAAGAAAATAAAAATACGCCGCTAAAAACCATTGATAAATTTGTAGACGGAGCTGCTGTTAAACAAGTTGGCGATAAAACTTTTGAAATCTGCCGCTACAACCTAGAAGATATTATTCTGGTTCCCGAAGGAAAAGTTTGCACAACAATTTTACGATTGTATAATGAAGAAGCCATGGTTGTTGAACCTGCGGGTGCGCTAACAATTGCTGCTTTAGACTTTTATAAAGATAAAATTAAAGACAAAAATGTGGTTTGCATTGTAAGCGGCAGTAATAATGATATCGAAAGAACTGCCGAAATAAAAGAACGTTCTTTACTTTACGAAGGTTTAATGCATTATTTTATGATTCAGTTTCCACAGCGTCCCGGGGCTTTAAAAGAATTTGTCAATAATATTTTAGGTCCAGACGACGATATTACTTATTTCCAATTTGCTAAGAAAAACAGCCGCGAAGTGGGTTCTGTTGTTGTGGGTTTAGAGTTGAAAAACAAAAATGATATCATGCCAATTAAACTCAAAATGACTGAAAATGGTTTCGAATTTCAATATTTAAATGACAACCAAGATTTGTTCACACAATTAATTGGATAAAAATAAAAAGGCTGTCACATAAAATGACAGCCTTTCCAAATCAAATATAAAATTACTAATTGAATTCTAAACTTGTAATTACTCTTTTAGTATTTTTTTAGAATAAGAGCCTTCACCATCCGTAACTCGCACTACATAAACTCCTTTTGGCAATCTCGAAATTTCTATTTCTGGTTGATTTCCTTTGACAAAGTTTATAGTTTTCTTTAAAACAGGCTGTCCCGTTATATTAAATATTTGTACATCGGCACTGCCTTGATGATTAGTATCAATTTTTAAATAATTGCTGGCTTCATCAACAAAAACTGTCATATCATTTGAGCTCTCATTTTCAGCCACTACTGTTTCTACTGCCAAAGCACTTTTAGCTGCAGAAGACTCAACTTGCACGAATTGCCATTGTTGGTTCAAACCTCCAGTATAACTCCAAACTTGAATATTGGCTCCATTTGCTGTAGATACATTTTCAACATCTAGAGATTTTCCGCTGTTTACATTTATGATTTTGTAGTAACCGCCTCCTAAACTTGTCACAGTCCATTTGAATTCATTTGAAGACGAAAAAGTTTTTTGCTGCACCTTTAATCCATCTGCGGTACCGTTATTTTCCACAGCCAAGTACATTCCAGTTGATTTTACAATAATGTAATAATTCCCGCTTCCGTCAGAAACAAATTTCCAGCGCTGATTATTGCCTCCTCCGTTTGTTATATCATATTGCTGAATCCTTCCTCCGCTTGTAGTTGAATTATCAGCAACATCTAAACCTTTATTACTATTTCTTGAAATAATATTATAGTAACCAGGAAAACTAGTAACAGGAGGTGTTCCTGCTCCCCATGTAAAAGTTACTGCAGATGAAGCAGGAACTGCATAATTAAATGCCGATGATCCTGATACTACTTTTATTGTGTTTGATGATCCGCCGGAGTTATATACTACAAGTGCAATGGAACCATCAGGATTTTTAAATCCGACTGATGAAATACTGCCGTTTGTACTTGACGAACTAATTCTTACAGCTCCTGGTTTTACATATTTTGAAATTTGGCCAATAATATAAAATGCAACATTTTTAGTATAGGTAGTGCTATTATTAACCGTAATCGCTCCTAAACAAGTGTTACATCCGCCTGGAGTTCGCGGTCCTAAACTTGAATTATTTGCTGCATTCCATTCCAAAACTGTTTTCGACCAGTTATTTGTACTGCCTATTACAACATTTTGCATATGCCAGCCAAAATCACCGCTAAAACTTCCGCCTGAGCCTGTATATTGTTCTGTAAAATATACGTTTTTATTTGTGGCATTTCGTACTGTTGACATTGCCGATATATTTCCTAAATACAAATGAAAAGCTGCTCCATCTACATAACTGCTATTATTCAAAACATCAGTAGGATATGCGGTGTTATCGCAGTTATGATCAAAAGCAATAATTTTGACATTTCCGTAACCTGCCGCAACCATTTGGGGTCCAAGTTGTTGATTAATAAAATTCTTTTGTTCTGTCGAATTCATCAGCATACTTGGCTCATTATTTGGATTTTCTGGCTCGTTTTGTGGAGTAATTCCCCAAATCGGAATTCCCTGCGCCTGCATTGCCGCAATGTATTTCACAAAATATCTCGCATAAGCCGCATAATATTGTGTTTGTAAACTTCCTCCAACCCAAGAACCATTAGTTTTCATCCAGCGTGGTGCAGACCAAGGTGTAGCTAGTATTTTTATATTTGGATTGATCTGCTGGATTTTTTTGATAATTGGAATTAAATATGTTAAATCAGGTCCGTTTAAGCTAAAATTGTTCATATTTGTATCGCCAGAAGTTTCGTTGTAACTGTAAGATGAACTGCTTAAGTCAGAAGCTCCGATACTGATACGAACTACACTTGCATTTAATCCTGTTGTGGGATTATATAAATCATTTAGCAATTGGTTTTGCTGTGTTGCTGCCATACCGCTGATCACTTCACAACTGCCTTCGGTTAGGGTGTAACCAAATCCATCAATGGTTTGATAAGTTGTTCCCGGATTGACTGTGACTGTGGAAGGATTAGATCCTGAATTGGTTCCAAAGCTGACAGCAGATTGCTGCTGTAATAATTTGGTTTGATCTCCTGTTGTCATCCAAGGAGTTACAGTTTGTGCATTTAAGCTGTAAATAAATAATAGCATACTACTAAGAAGCAGTTTTCGCATTTTATTTACTCGCGCAGATGTTTGAGTAGTTTTGTGCATTTTTTGTGGTTTTGGTTTTTGATAATTAGTTTTTCTTATTAATTTCCTTTTATTTTACTAAAACATCACAATATTATGAGTATTTTTACAATATTATCATTTTTAAAACTTTACAAATACACATCAAATTTAAAAATCAGATATAACAAAAACTCATCTCCTTGTTCTATAATTAACTAAGAATCATTAATTTAAAAAACAAAAAATCATAAAAAACTTACTTATACAAAGCTAAATAACTTATCAAAAAACAAAATAGTTATACAATTACCTTACAAAACGTGTTTATTGCGTATTTACAGGGATTAATGACAAATATCAGTATAGAAAAAAAGTTAAATTGTATTTTTACAATCTACTTTAAATACAATAAAATGGCAGATTTAAAAGATATTTCGACAATAGAAGACATTAAACAAATGGTCGACAGCTTTTATGGAAATGTTAGAAAAGATGACCTTATTGGTCCTATTTTTAATGATAAGCTGCAAGATCGTTGGGAACCGCATTTGCAAAAAATGTATAATTTCTGGCAGACTATTTTATTTGATGTCCGCGCTTATTCTGGAACTCCATTTCCACCACACAAACAACTGCCTGTTGATAAAACTCATTTTGACCGCTGGATTCAGATTTTCAATTCTACCATTGACTCACAATTTGCGGGTGTAATTACTGAAGAAGCTAAAATGCGTGCCGCAAATATGGCATTTATGTTCAGTCATAAAATTGAATATTTCAGAAATGCCGAAAACGAGTTACGAAATTCCAGTAAAAAATTTTAAAAACTAATTGGTCAATAAAAAACAGATTCCTTAATTCGATATATTTGAATGAATTAATCTCAAATCTATATTTCTTATTTATGAAAAAAGTAATCTTGTTTTTTATAATCTGTTTTTCTTTTTTAAATTATTCAAACGCACAGTCTCAACCGCCGGTTTCTAACTTATACAAGGGAACAGTCGACGGAAAAACTCCTATAACTCTTTACATCAAAACAGAAGAAAATCCTTGTACTGCCGATTTAATGTTTACTTCAATGTATCGTTACAATAAATCAAATAATTGGATTCAGCTTGATATTACTCAAAACAGAAAAAAAGAGAATGAATTTGTCTTAGTCGAACATGGTTTCAGCGGTGTATTAATTTTAAAGAAAACGGGCAATACTTTTACTGGTTTATGGATTAGCCCTGATGCTCAAAAACAGCTTAAGGTTGATTTAAAAGAGGCTTCAATGACTAAAAAGGAAATTGAAAACTTTGAAAAAACAATGGAAAAAGTCAATTATGAGAATAATGACTGCTAAAATTTTAACTATTACTCATTTCTCAAAATCTATAAAAACGCAATAAAAATCACTTTAGAATAAAAATATTGTGGTAAACAGCAAAAATTAGCGGTCAAAATTCGTAATTTTACATTCTAATCTACAACGTTTGCGAAATGAACCCAAATATTGAAACCAATCCGTTATTAGAGCGATTGCCTAAACATTTACAGCAATTTATTAAGCCTCAAGATTATAGTGATTATACTCCTATTAATCAAGCGGTTTGGAGATATGTTATGCGTAAAAACGTAGATTATCTTTCTAAAGTTGCCCATCATTCGTATTTAGAAGGTTTACGCAAAACTGGAATTGAGATCGATTCCATTCCGAGTATGTACGGAATGAATCGTATTTTGAGCGAAATTGGCTGGGCGGCAGTTGCCGTTGATGGATTTATTCCGCCAAATGCTTTTATGGAATTTCAGGCTTATAATGTTTTGGTTATTGCTTCGGATATCAGGCAATTAGAACATATTGAATATACTCCTGCACCAGACATCATTCACGAAGGTGCCGGCCACGCTCCTATTATTGCCAATCCAGAATATGCCGAATATTTAAGACGTTTTGGCGAAATTGGGTGCAAAGCCATTTCTTCTCATAAAGATTATCAAATGTACGAAGCGATTCGTCTGCTTTCTATTTTAAAGGAAGCCGAAGACACACCGCAAGAAAAAATAGACGAAGCCGAAAAAGCTGTTGCCGATTTACAAAACAATATGGGCGAATTGTCTGAAATGGCGCAAATTAGAAACCTGCATTGGTGGACAGTTGAATATGGTTTAATCGGGACGGTTGAAGATCCTAAAATATATGGTGCCGGATTACTTTCTTCTATTGGTGAAAGTGCTTGGTGTATGACAGATAACGTGAAGAAGATTCCGTATGATATTTCAGCGGCGAATCAGAATTTTGATATTACGCAGTTACAGCCACAACTTTATGTAACGCCGACATTTTCTTATTTGAGTCTGATTTTAGAAGAATTTGCGAATAAAATGGCTTTGCGAACTGGAGGTCTTTCGGGAATTCAGAAATTGATTCAATCCAATGCTTTAGGAACAATTGAATTGAGTACAGGTTTACAAATTTCAGGAGTTTTTACCAATGTAATTGAAGATGAAGGAAAACCTGTTTACATTCAAACAACGGGAAAAACGGCTTTGGCTTACCGCGAAAAAGAATTAGTCGGCCACGGAACTTTGACACATCCTCACGGTTTTGGAAGTCCTATTGGAAAATTGAAAGGTTTTAATCTGGCCATTGAAGACATGAGTCCGAAAGATTTGCAGGCTTACAGCATTGTAGAAAACGAGACTGTAAAACTGGAATTTGAAGGTAATATTATTGTTGAAGGTGAAATCATTACAGGTTCTAGAAATTTGCATGGAGAGATTATTTTAATCAGTTTTAGAAATTGTACGGTTACGCATGGCGAAACGATTTTGTTTCAGCCCGATTGGGGAAATTATGATATGGCGATTGGTAAAAAAGTTATATCTGCATTTTCTGGTCCAGCTGATGTAAATAGTTTTGATTTGATCAATATTGTTCCGACAAGTAAAACTATAAAAGCAAAACATACTGATGAACGTGATGAATTAGAAATTCTATACGCAACAGTTCGTAACATTCGAAATAATAAAGACTCTAAAACCGAATTAAAGTCTGTTTTTGAAAAATTAAAAAATAATCATTCTAATGATTGGTTGTTACCAATTGAAATAGCAGAGCTTCTAAAAGATTCAGACGAAAAGCAGCTTTTACAAGAAGTATTGCTTTACTTGGATCAATTGAAGGTAAAACGTCCTGAAATTGCACATTTAATTTCCGGCGGATTGGATTTGATTTTTGATAGCTCTTTGCCTAATTTGCCACAAAGGCACTAAGGCACTAAGGCGAGAAAGTTTTTATTATTTGAGTTTTTTAAGCTTATTTGTCATTTAGACGGAGGAGCAATTACACTCGGGATTCGACAAAGATTGACGATTAGAATTACGGAATTTCTAGTGTGATTTCTTGTTCCTCTAAATGACAAAATTGCGAAAAACCTTTGAACCTTTGCTACTCTGAACCTTTGTACCTTTCCTCTACAACTTCAAATCTTGATTCAGCTCGGTCTCAGATTCAATAACTTTTCCGTTATATTGTAACTTCCAGCCCATTGAATTTGTCATGATTAAGATCTTTGACAATTCACTTATTAATCTATTTTGGGCGTTTGTTTTGAGAGTTGATTTCTCGATTTTTTTAGCCAGATTGGCTTTTACTGATTTATTGATTTTATTGTAGTCATCTCCCGTAAACGGATTCAGTTTGCTTTGTTCGACATCATAAAACTGAATATCTGGATTTATGGTAATTTCTTCTTTTGGGATATTTAAGATGGTTATCGTTTTATTTTTTTCATCGATGTCGTATTTCATTTGATGTAAATCGTAAGCAACAGTGACATTAGCATTTACTACAATTAGTGCTTTCTTTTCAAAAGAAACCAAATCCATTAAATATTTCTGCTGATTCTTATAAGTAACTACCTCGGAGAAATGACCTTCGGTTACGACCAATTTTCCAACATTAAGAATTTGCTGCTGAATTAAATTAGTGTTGTACTGAATATCAGAATCGTCTTCTTTTTTAAACTGGCAATATTTAAAAGCCAGAACAATTAATAAAACGATGACACCAACACCTATAATTCTTTTGATTAAGTTTTGCATTCTAATAAAATATTTAGACCAATTTACTTCTTTTTTTACTATTCTTTGCCACGAATTGCACTAATTACACTAATTTTTTAAAATGTCAAATTTGACGTTCTTAATTTTTAATTTGTGAAATCGATAAAAAACATACAGCTAAGATTAGTGAAAATTCATGAAATTAGACGCAAAAAATTAGAACGGATATCCGATAGCAATATTTAAAATCAGGTTGTCTTTTCTCCAAGAGCTATCTCCAAAATCAATCTTATCAATCACCCAGCGCTGCCCATCTGGAAGCGCAGGATTACGAAGCGGAACTGCTAAATCTGTTCTTAAAATCAAAAATGACAAATCAAAACGCAAACCTACTCCTGCACCAACTGCAAGTTCTTTCATAAAATCTTTTGAAATTTCAGCTCCTGGCTTATTTGGATCGGCATTTAAAAGCCAAATATTTCCTGCATCCAAGAACACTGCTCCACGAACAATACTAAACAATTTAGCTCGATATTCTGTATTAAATTCCAACTTCAAATCTGCTGATTGATCTGGTGTGTAATTATTATTTGTTGTCGGCGGAATCACATAACTACCCGGTCCTAACGTTCTGGCTCTAAAAGCTCTAATACTATTCGTTCCTCCTACGACAAACTGTTTTGAAGTTGGAAGTGTATTTGAGTTTCCATAAGCAAATCCGGCACCGAGAATTAATCGGCTTGCTAATTCGCTTTCTTTTCCGAGTTTTAAATAATGCCTGAAATCTGTTTTTATTTTTACATATTGGCTAAACGGAACATCAAATATAGTCTTTACATTATCTTTCTTATAATTGGCACCTGTAACTAATCCTGTAATATTTCCCGCTAAATCCAATTCACCATTAAAATAGATGGTATTTTTTCGGCGTTTCTGCATGGTATTCGTATAGGTATAATTGTAAGTCGGACCAAAAATCAACTGTTTTTCAATTACTTTTCCAAGCGCAGGATCTTCTTTTATATCTGCCAAATATTCTGGTGTAACATGATTTGGACTCACATAGGTAACATCAATAACATTTAATTGATGTTCTTTGCGAATGTTTTCTTTCCATAAATAACCAAATGAAGTGTTGAATGAATTCAATGCATATAATTGTGTTCTTTTTTGATATTCGTAACGCAAAGTTGCTTTAGTTCTTGGCACAAATTCGCTGTTTCCTTGTATATTAAATGGCGTTATAAATCGTGGCCAAGTCAAACTAACTTCCCCTCCGAGTTTATAAATATTTTTTCCTCTATTCACTCCCCCAAGCTGGAAATCAGCTCCTCCAAAGACCGAAGCTGTAAATAATTCTGCTCCTCTAAAAAAGTTTCGATTGTTCCAATTTAAATTTAATTCTGTCCCCGTGTAACTTGCTGAATTGGTTTTACCTATAACTTCAACACGAATAAACTTTTTAGGAAGCAAGGTTAAATAATAGTAGGAATTTAAAGCATTTGGAATCGAATCAGACGGTTTAAATTCGTTTTTCACAAAACTGAATGTTCCCAGATTTACAAATCGGTTTAAAGTTAAATTGTGATCTTTTCTATTGTATAAATCTCCTTTTTTAAAGTAAATAGTTCGATCATAAACTCTTGGTTTAAAAGTTTCTGCAGTGTCTATTATTGTAAAATCTTTGTATTGTGTGATATTTCTTTTTCGATAAACGGCACTATCGTTTGTAAGTGAGTAATTTGGATAAACAAATATTTTATCAATCTTGTAAGAAGTCAGCGCTTTTACTGGCGTATCATCTTTAATTACAAGCCTAATTTTCACTTCATGATTTCCTTTAGTACTGTCTACTTTTGCTAAAATATAATCTGGATTAAAATAAAAATATCCATTTTCTTTTAATCTCGCATCAATACGTTCTCTCTCAGCTTTAATGACATCCAAATCGTAAGGTTTTCCAACTTTAAGAAGACTTCTACGGTGGCTCTTGGCTATAATCTTTGATATTCTTAAAGAGTCATCAGGGAAAGTAACACTTTTTATAATGTATTGCTGTTTCGGAGTAACGGTGTATTCTGCAGTTACTCTTTTATTTCGAACAGTCGAATCGGCGCTTACACGGCTTTTAAAATAACCTCTGTTTTCCGTAAAATTTCGCAAAACCGATGCGTTATAATCCAAATCAACTTTGCTGAATAAAACTGGTGCTTCTCCCACTTTATTTCGAAGCCAATATCGTGTTCCTTTTTGTTTTTTAGGTTCTCCAGCCAAATTATAAATCCATAATTTAGGACGTAAACCGAAAATCTGTTTATTAGGTTTTGGACGCAATAAATCTTTCAATTCAGTTTCCAGCGCCTTACGGTCTTTCTTTTTCATCAGCGAATCTTTTACGGTAACCGAACCGCCGACATAAAGCAAATCGCCTTCTGGAAGATATTTGGTATTACTGCATCCTACAATAAAAAACAAGGAAAACAGTGCCATACACTTGATATAAAATTGTCTTATATGTTTATGTTTTCTGCTCATTTCCTTCAATTTGTTTTTCTTCCTGATTTTGTATTTCTGGTTTTTCTTTTGCTTCTTTTTCTTTCTGTTTTTGCTTTTCTTTTCGAATTTTTTCTTCGCGGATCATTTCTTTTTCCTGCTCACTGCGATGAAACAACTCTCTAAACTTGTTGTAACTCATTGTAATCACAAATGCAACTCCTGTTTCAACAACCTGACCTTCAACAGCAACTTGATATTGGTTTTTTCTATAGGCACGAACCATATATCTTCCGTCTTTTGTTAATTGATAATCTAAAGCAACATCGCCGGCAATATTCGTACTTTCTTCATTGGCACGTTCTTGGCCTTCAACACCAAAACTGCTTCCCACGGTTACTTTCAATCTATCATCCAGCAATCTTTTAGAAACTTCAACATTCAGGTCGGTTCTATTCTGCATAGTTCCAGTCGTATAATCTTCCGTAGATTCTAAGTCAAAATTTACTTCAAATCCCGTGATGAGTTCGCCTGCAAGATTGTTTAACTGCTGCGAAAGTATTTTACTTACACTTTGTCTGGCAAAAGATTCAGCACTTGCGCCGCCGCTTTCGCTCGAAAACGGATTTTCTCCAACAAATCTATTTAATAATAAAAGTGCAAAAACCTGTTTATTTAATTCTGCCGGATCTTGTTCCAGTTGTTTTAATCTTGTCTGCGTAAGTTCAACCACATCTGAAGCAACATTATAATTTCCTTCAGGAAGTGTAATTCCAAAAGAGATTTCTGGTTTCATCAGTTCACCGTTCATTTTCAATAAAGTCTGAAAAGGAAGTTTTTGTTTGTATGTATTTTGCACCGTTTGAGGTTCGCTTTTTAACTGATTCCCTAATAAATCAATCGGCGCTGCATCTACTTTATAAATGGCGGTTATATTTAAGTTGGCTAATGTCGGTTCGCCATTCCATGTGATGTAACTTCCTTTCTGAATATCAAATTTTCTTCTGATGCCGTTGAAATTCATTTCGTAAGCTCCATCAGAAAACTCATATTTACCAGTCAGAGTCGTTTTACCCGATTGATCGATTCCGCCGACTAATTCTGCTTCACCCTTTAATTTTAAATAATCACCATTTCCTTTATCGATCAGCAAAGTCAATTCTGCTTCTTTATCAATCGTAATGGCAACGTTTACATCCATTCCTTTTAGTTCCGATTGATCGAGTTTATTCTGCATGTCAACAGTTTGTTTCAGATACATATTATCTTCATCAACAAACTCTACAATTCCTTCGCGATCTGCAATTGAAGGATCTGACTGCGGCAATACAACCGTAAATTTGGTTTCTTTATTTATTTTAATCGTTCCGTCGACAACTGGACTATCCAAATTTCCTTTGATATTCAATTTGGTATCCAAAAACAAATCACCATAGAATAAATCATTATCTGCTGCTTTAGAGTTTATGGCTCTAAAATCATTTGCTTCTACCAGAAGATTAAAATTATACTTCACAAAATCAGCCGATTGAATAGTTCCGTTAACATACAATTCGTTGTCATTTTCATCAAAAAGAGAGAACTTATCAAATGAAATCGTTTCATTATTAAACGTGATTTTTTCTTGTCCAATTTTAAAGTACGAGTTCAATTGTGTAACTCTAAAAGCGGCATCATTAAAATTCAATTCGCCATTAATTTTGGGAGCCGAAGTATTTCCTGTCAATTTAAAATTCCCAGAAAGAAAACCTTTCCCTTCTGTTATATTTCCCATGCTAAAACCTTGAACGCTTTTGATATTCAATTTATTAATTGCAACATCAAAGTCAAAATTCCCTGCATCCAGTTTATAATCTCCAGTTAATTTTACATCATTTCCTTCGTCGCTTAAAGCAACATTTGCAGCAAGCGTATTAGCGGTTTTATTATCCACTTTTATTTCTAAATCACCTACTTTTTCAGCTTTAAAAGTAAAATCATCAATTTTTAAATCTGATGTAAATGTCGGATTGGTCATAACGTTTTCGACCAAAGCATTTCCGTTTATTAGACCCTGCATCAACAACTCATCTTTTTTAACCATGTTCATAATGGTTTCAATTTTGAAGTTTACAAAATCAACTTGAAGCGGTGCATTATTCTGAGTTCCCTGCGACTGAATTTTTAATTCATTACCAGAGTTATCTAAATAGAATTTATTGATATAAAGTCTTTTATCTCCAAACTCAATCGAATTTTCGGGATCGACATTCCATTTATCATAATTTAAAACGAAGTTTTCTGCATCAATTTTAAAGATGTTTTTAGAATTTTCATGGTTAAGATTTCCAGCAATATAATATTGCTGTTTGTCTTTAACATCTTTCACTTCCAGCGCATACGTCAAAATGTTGTTTTCTACTTTTCCAGACAAACTAGTAAATGGAATTTTAAGAGAACCGCTTTCGATTGTGGCAACAGAAACCAAATATTCTAAAGCATTTTCTTTTGCTTCAATATTGATTCTCCCGTCTGAAATAGTATTATCGGCATACACGATTCTCGGAATAGTTCCTTTTATGGCTAAAGAATCTGTTTGGTTATTATAATTTCCATTTATGGTAAAAGGCTCTAATCCAGTTAATTTTGGTAATAATTTAAAAAGAACAGGATCATTGTCTACTTTTAATTTGAACGCCAATCGCTGTTCGTCAGATTCCGCATTGACTTTAGGATTTTGAAGGTCAATGTATTTAGACAATGATTTTTGAATTGAATTTGATAAAGTGGTCAACTTATATTTTCCTACTACTTCGGCTTTTAAAAATTGTGACGAAATTTTAATCGAATTACTGTCTTTATCTGCAAAAGCAAGAACGCGGATCGAATCTAAAACAATTGGTTCGGCATCCTTTAAGATCTGAATGTTCGAAAGAAAAACTTTTCCGTTTAAGAAATCAGGGTTGCTGTTTGCGATATCCGCATCGACATTTCCGCGAAGCTTCATTGGCCCGGCATGCAGATTCAGTTTTTCTAGATCGGCTATATCTAGATTTAGTTTTAATTTTATGCTTGGATATTTGTCTTTTGTATCACCTGAAGCTGTTAAATCAAAATTCAGATTTGGATCTTTCATTCCAGATTTTACGGCGAAAGAACCATTTTCGATATTTCCTTTTAGAGCTAAATCTTTGTATGTGTAGCGATTAAAAACAGCTTTTTGTACCAGACCATCAATTGCCGCATTTGCCGTTTTTGGGTCTAAACCATTTCCTTTTACTTTCGCTTTAAGCGTAATTTTTCCGATCGAATCGTTTTTAATTAATCGGCCTACATTAAAATCCAGTAAATAAACCGTTGCATCGTATTTTTCTCTTTTTTTAAGACGCTGATCAAATAAAGCATCAACTTTGGCATTTCCGAAACTGCTTTTTAAGGCTAGATTAGTTTTAAAATTTTGAACCGATCCTTTAAATTTTCCCTGTAGATTTAGTTGAGAAGGCAATTGAATGTTTTTGGGAATTGTCCCAGCCGGCACAAACATATTAATGTCTTTTGCAGTGCTCGAAATGTTTTTAATATTCAAGTTGTAATAAGCTTTTTGCGCATCCGGCAGTCCGGCGATTTTCCCCGAAAGGGAAACTCTTGTAGAACCTATTCCGCTCATTTCGAATTTCGAAATATTCAGATCTTTTACTTTTCCATTTACTCGGCTGTCCACATACAAAATTGCATTTGGATTACTCTTAAACGGATTTGTTTTTTGCAAATCTGGCACAAATAATAAGATATCTTTGAAACCAATTTTTGATTGTTTCAAATTAGCATCAACAGCCAAATTTCCTAAATCTTTTTGAAGAGATTCCAGCGATTTGTATGCTGCTTTAATTTTATCCTGCACAAGGGTTTGAGGCGTTTTCAAATACAAATTATTCAAATACGCATTTTTTGGTCCGTAGAAGAAATCTGTTTTTAAAGCCTGAATTTGTAAACCGCTTTTTTCGTTTACGGTAAGTGTTTTTATGTTTCCAGAAATCGTATCGTTTGCATAATATAATTTCTCTGCTTTGAAATTGAATTTACTCAAATCTAAATGACTGTAATCTAAACCTTTTGTTTTGGGTTTTGACTGCATATCATCAAATTTAAAAGCTATATTTTCTAGACTGGCATCATTCAGCTTAACTTTCCAGCCTGCTTGTTTGATAGAAGTTGAATCTAAATCCGGCGCTTGAATTTGTTTGTCTTTTGCGCCTAATCTTAAATTTCCGCTTAGGTTTTTTACTTCAAAAGTGTCAAAATCTAAAAGCTGTTTATTGAGGTCAATTTCGTTTACAGCCAAATTTAAATTCCCTAAACGAATCCCCGAATTTAATTTTGAATCTTTATTGTCGTATAAAATATCAATTTTAGCTAAAGTGATTTTATCCAGCGCAAGTTTGAAATCTGGACGTTTTGAAATGGTATCTACAGTCTTAACCGAAACTTCAGCAATTCTTTCCACAACATCTTGATCTAAAACTACTTTTAAGCCATTTAAATTGATATTCGGAATATTAAAATCCATTTTATCAAGGTCAAATTTCTTGAATTTGGTATCAAAATGGGTCAGATTTACACGAATATCATTTTTAGAAAAATCATCTTTAAAATTGAATTTTACTTGATCGAAATTTACTTTTACAACAGAAATTTTGAAAGGTTTGGCATCTGGATCTTCAACTTTTGGTTCTTTAGATTCAAACGCTTTTATAATATAATTGAAATTAAAAACCCCATTTTTATTTCTTGAAATATTAGCTTTTACATTTTCAAGTGAAACTGAATTGATTTCGAGTTCGCTGCTTACGAGTTTAAAAAGATCAACATCAACCTCTAATCGCTTACCAGCCAGTAACGTATCTTTTTTCTGGTCTTCAAAATAAAAACCTTCCAGCACTACATCTTTTGGAAATTTAATGGAAATATGATCTAAAGAAACCTTGGTTTTAATCTTATTATGAAGATAAGTAATCGCTTTATCCTTAACGAAATTCTGAACCGACGGAACTTGAATTAATATGATAAGAAGAAGTAAAAGTGCCACTATAGAAACCACGCACCATAACAGTACACGAAGTGTTTTTTTTAAATAATGAATGGGTTTCTTATTCATACGTCAATAAAATACATGATTAAATTGCTTCTGAAAAAAGCATAATTAGACATTTTACAAAAATGTAAAATTTAAACTTTAACAATTTACACAATTATCAGGAATTATTCTAAAATTTTACTGTTAAAAAGCTGTCATTGGTTACAACCAAAGGCTTTTTATAATTTAAAATTTTATATGAGGCAGTTTATCTCCTATTGCAATTATTTTTTGATGCAGTTTTTGCAAGAATTTTTGATGCTGTTCAGATTCTGGATTGAAGCTTCTGTGGCGCAGACTTTTCTGAATTTCGTCTACTTCCTGCATTAGCGCAAAACTCTCTTGTGAAATATAATTTTCGCTGAAAAGCTTCCATATATAATCTATAGCTATTTGATTAGGATGAAGCATATCTTCTGAATAAAAACGATAGTCGCGAAGTTCATCCATCATTATTTCGTAAGACGGGAAATAATTATGAATTGTCAATTGTGAATTGTCAATTTTTAAAACGTTGTGAAGCGCTGTAAATAAATGCGATTTACTAAATTGATTTTCTATAAAACCATCTTTTATATGACGTACTGGAGAAATTGTAAAAATGAAATTTATCGCTGGATTTACAGTATGAATTAACTCAATTGTACTTTGAATACTTTTTTGAATTACATCAACAGATAATAGTTCTTTTGAAAATTGCTTTTGAGGAACTTTATGACAATTAGCAGCTACTTCTTCACTTTCTACATTTCTGTAAATCCAAGAAGTTCCAAAAGTTATAATAATGTGCGTCGCTTCTTTTAGCTGTTTGTACGTTTCTGTAACCGCTTTATTTAGGCTTTCAAGAAGTTCTTGTCTATCAGCATTACTTAAATCAGAATGAACATCAAAACTATGCCAGCGTTCGTTATGAAAGAAAACATCTTTTTCTCCGAAAAGTTCCTGATGGCAAACTTTTTTAAATAGTTTCTCAATTGAAACAGGATTAAATATAATTCCAAAAGGATTTGTTTCATTTTGAAATTTGAAGTAATCGAATTTCTCCGCCATATTTTCTGCAAAACAAGAACCAATAGAAAGTAATTTCGAATTATAATCGATAGGAGAATTACTTTTTAAAATTGGAATTTGGGTTCTAAATTGCATGGAAGTTCTTTTGTGTAAATTTCGATTATTTTTTAGAAATAAAAAAGTCAGATGCAATTTGCTCTGGCTTTTACAAAAAATATATTTTTTATTATTAGTAAGCATAATCAAATACTTCTTTTACAGTTCCATCTTGATTATAAGATGTTTGCTTAACAGGATATCCATTAGTGTTGTAATCAGCATTATCTATAGTATTGGTAAATGGTTGTGTATGTTATCCATAAAATTAAAAAGCCAGAAGTTACTACTTCTGGCTTATAAACTAAATTGATATTTTAATTAATAGAAATATTCTATAGTTGCTACTTCTCCATCTTCGCTTTCAACACTTTTTACAGGATAATTGTCTGCATTATATGTAAGTACATACGCAGCCATTACTTCATTGTTATATTTTGAAGAAACAATATTATGCAAAATTCCTGAAGCTTCACCATCTGCAAAAGAGATCTTATCATATCCTAAAACATTTTTCATAGGATTGTTTTTGTCATCATATACATAAGTTCTGCTCGGGCTGTCAGTTGCTGTAATTTCAGTTACTTCACCTGCAGTAAAAATTATTTTTCCAGTTCCGTTTGCTGTAGTTTGTGACAAATGATCACCTCTGTATGTTTTTACAGAAACAGTTCCATCAGTATTGTAAGTATAAACTTCTTTGAAACCTAATTCATCTTGAGGTTCTGCTCTCACAAAACTTACCAAACGATTATTTGAATCATAAGCATATGTGTTAATTTGCTCTACAACACCATCGTATTTGAATTCAATTTTTGTAATTAAATCTCCTGTGTACGTAAAATATAATCCTCCAGTAAAACCTTGTACTGTTATATCTACTAATTTATTTCCGTCATATTTATAATTAGTAGTTACCTTGTCTCCATCAGAGTCAGTTGCAATTTCTTTTTTAAGTAATACAGAAGATGAATCTGAAGAATCATCGCTTGAACAAGAAGTTAATGATAGAGTCAAAGCTCCAAAAAGAAGTAAAAATTTTTTCATAGTTTTTTTGATTAAATTTGTTATTGGTGCAAACGTAATACAACATAAAACTAAAACCTTACGGGATTCCGCATTCAGATAAATAATATAATTCAAACATTATTTAATACACTAATAGCAAGCGATCTAAGAATAATCAACTTAAAAATAAAAATTTAATTATAAAGAAAAAAAGGTGTAAATACTTAGCTTTTTTCCTGTATTTTTAAACATAGAGGCTAAAAATGGGGTTTAAAAAAAATTTACATTTTTAATAACAGAAATCAACTATACATCCCCAAACAATTCCTTATTTTTGCATCTTCCACTTTTTAAAATCTTATATGAAATTATTATATACTTACATCATCAAACATAAAATGCTTTTATTTTTTGCTTTGATCATGGCTTCTATCAACATTTGTTTCAGTTTATCAGACTCAATAATTACAGGAAAACTAATGCAGGATTGCGGAGTTGGTTTACACAAATACGCAGGAAATCCAACTGGTTTCATCAAATCTTTATCTTTCTGGCTTGGTCTTTCGCTTGGAGCCGCTATGATTTCCAGAATTACCAAAAATTTTCAGGATTACTTTACTAATGTCGTGATCCAGAGAACTGGAGCTCAAATGTATACCGACGGAATTAAAAAATCTTTAGATCTGCCTTATGCTGAATTTGAAGATCAGCGAAGCGGTGAAACTTTGAGTAAATTAACCAAAGTACGTTCTGATTCTGAAAAATTGATTACTCTTTCTATTTCATTGATCTTTCAGACTATAATAGGATTCATATTTGTAATCGTTTATGTTGCTCGAATTGACTTTAGAATTTCTATTATCTTTTTAATTACAGCTCCAATTATTGCTTTGGTAAGTTCTTATTTAGGTAAAAAAATTAAAATTGTTTCTAAAAAAATCGTTAATCAAACGAACGCTTTGGCAGGATCAACAACTGAAAGTTTAAGAAACATTGAATTGGTAAAAAGTCTTGGTTTGACTTATCAAGAAGAGAAACGTCTAAACTTAAACACTTTTAAAATTCTACAGTTAGAATTGGAGAAAATTCGATTTATTAGAAGTTTGAGTTTCATTCAAGGAACAACAGTTCACTTTTTAAGAACTTGTGTTGTTTTTACTTTGTATTATTTCTTATTTGGAGGAAAAATTATTGTTGGTGATTTACTAACAATGGTATTTTTTACTTTCTTCATTTTCGGTCCGCTTCAAGAACTTGGAAACTTCATTATTGCATTGAACGAAACCAAAGTTTCAATGGAAAATTTCAAAGTCTTATTAAGCGCTCCAAAAGAATTCCGTCCAAAAACTCCAAAACATGTTGGTGCAATTCAATCCTTATTATTTTCGAATGTAAGCTTCCAGCATAAAACGGCCAAATTTAAAGCGGTTGAAAATATCAATTTTGAAATCAAACAAGGGCAAACCGTAGCATTTGTCGGTCCGTCTGGTTCCGGAAAAACAACTTTGGTAAAATTATTAGTTGGATTATATACACCTGCTGAAGGTCAAATTTTGTATAACGATATTGATTCAACCGATATTGATTTACTCGATCTAAGAAAACAGTTAGGTTTTGTAACTCAAGATGCCCAATTATTTTCTGGAACAATTCGCGAGAATTTATTATTTGTTAAGCCAAACGCAACCGACGAAGATTTATATGATGCACTAAAAAGGGCAAGCTGTGACAAACTTTTGAGACGTGCCGAAGATGGTTTAAACACGACAATTGGAGAAGGCGGCATCAAAGTTTCGGGTGGAGAAAAACAACGTTTATCTATTGCCAGAGCTATTCTTAGAAATCCAAATCTATTAATTTTTGACGAAGCAACTTCTGCCTTGGATTCTATTACTGAAGAAGAAATTAACGCCACAATCAGAAATATATCTGACAAAAATAGAATTACTGTTTTAATCGCACACCGTTTATCTACTGTAATGCATGCTGATAGGATTTTTGTTTTGGAACAAGGTAAAATCATCGAGCAAGGTAAACATGATGATTTAATTGTTGAAAAAGGATTGTATTATGCTATGTGGCGCCAGCAGATTGGAGAGCGTAAGTAGAACGTTTTTTGCTTGTGCGAAGAAAAAATCTCGCAAAGTCGCAGAACCGCAAAGTTTATTAATCTTTGCGGCTTTGCTTTTTAATAAGTCTCTTAATTTTTATAGAAAAAAAATCGCGCAAAGACGCAGAGTCGCAAAGTTTTTATTGTTTCCATTTATAATATTTTTATGGAATTAATCTAAAGATTATTAACAATCCTAGTAATACCAAATTTAATCAAAGGAACATTAAAATTTATCAGTAACCCTAATTTGATTTGCGTAATTTTTAAATAGGTCATAATTTGTTTCGCATGAACTTCTGTTATTTTTTCAATTGATTTAATTTCTAAAATCAATTTATTTTCAACTATTAAATCGGTTCGAAAACCAATATCCAGTTTTAATTCATCCCAAAAAACAGGAAGAGCCTTTTGTCTTTCTACCACTAATCCTTTTTTAGTTAACTCGTAATATAAAATTGCTTCATAAACCGATTCTAACAAACCTGGTCCTAATTTTACATGCATTTTATAACAGATATCAACTACAATGGCTGAAATTTCATTTTCTGTCATACTTTAAAAAATTAAAGTATAAACTTACAAAAAATAAGCTTTTATAAAATAAAAAAAATCGCAAAGCTTAAAAAACTTTGCGACTCTGCGTCTTTGCGCGATTAAAAAAACTTACTTCAAAAACTCACTTGCCTTAGCCAAAGCCTCTGCAATTCCATTTGCATTTTTACCTTTTCCAGATGCGAAGAAAGGCTGTCCTCCTCCGTTTCCTTCAATATATTTACCTAATTCTTTGATTACTGCGTTTGCATTTAAGCTTTTGCTTGCAACCAATTCTTTAGAAATATAGCAATGAATATTTGGCAATCCATCTTCAACAGAAGCTAAAAATACAAATGAATCTGGTTTTGAACTTCCTAATGCTGAAGCTAAATCTTTTGTAGAAGCCATGTTCAAATCTACTTGCTTAGCTAGGAAATTTATACCGTTAACTTCTTGGAAATCTTTCTCTAATTCAGATTTTAATGCTCCTACTTTTTCTTTTAATAACTGCTCAACTTGTTTTTTCAATTTCACATTATCATCTTGTAAAGAAGAAACTGACTTTAAAATATCCTGTGGATTTTTTAAAGTTTCTCTTATTTCAGATAATGTATTTTCCTGATTTTGATAGAAGTCTTTTACTTCATCACCTGTAATTGCTTCAATACGACGAATTCCAGCAGCAACAGCACCTTCAGAAATGATTTTGAAATGCCAGATTTCAGCAGTGTTTTTCACGTGAATTCCACCACAAAGTTCTTTACTTTCACCAAATTCAATCATACGAACATTGTCGCCGTATTTCTCTCCAAATAAAGCCATTGCACCTTTATCCAATGCTTCTTGAATCGGAATGTTTCTGTGTTCTACCAATTGCAATTGTGCTTCAATTTGCGCATTTACACTTGCTTCAACCTGACGTAATTCTTCATCAGAAACTTTACTGAAATGAGAAAAGTCAAAACGCAAATAATTTGGATTTACCAACGATCCTTTTTGCTCTACATGCGTTCCTAAAATACTTCTCAATGCTAAATGCATTAAGTGCGTAGCCGAGTGATTTTTTGAAGTTGATGTTCTTAAATCTGTATTTACTTTTGCCACAAAACCTGCTTCTACATTTTCTGGAAGCTGTTTTGCAAAATGCAAAATCAAATTATTTTCTTTTTTGGTATCGATGATTTCAATCGTTTCATTTGCAGAAATCAAAGTTCCTTTATCACCAACCTGCCCTCCTCCTTCTGGATAAAATGGCGTATTGTCTAAAACAATTTGGTACAAAACACCATCTTTTTTAGAATCAACTTTACGAATTCTTGTAATTTTTACTTCGTTTTCTGTTTTATCATAACCCACAAATGTTTCTACATTTCCAGGAATTAAAACCTTCCAGTCTTCTGTAGAAACCTCAGAAGCCGCACGAGAACGTGTTTTTTGTTTTTGTAATTCTACTTCAAATTCTTCTTCATTATATGAAAATCCTTTTTCTTTTAGAATTAGAGCTGTCAAATCTTTTGGAAAACCAAACGTATCATACAATTCAAAAACCTTAGCACCAGAAACTTCTTTTCCTGTAGTTTCTGCTACCACATTTTCTAATAATTGTAACCCCTGATCTAAAGTTCTTAAGAAAGAAGTTTCTTCTTCACGAATTACATTCGTAACCAATTGCTGCTGCGATTTGATTTCTGGGAAAAATTCTCCCATTTGGTTTGCCAGAACTTCTACCAATTTATTGATAAAAGGCTCTTTAGTACCTAAAAATGTAAATCCGTAACGAATAGCACGACGTAAAATTCTACGAATTACATAACCAGCTCCTGTGTTTGATGGCAATTGTCCATCAGCAATTGCAAAAGCCACCGCACGTACGTGATCGACAACTACACGAATCGCAATGTTTGTTTTATTTTGTTCTTCCGAGATATCTTTTACCTCGTCAGATGTATATTTTAAACCTGTAATCTGCTCAACTTTTTCTATAAGAGGTGTAAAAACATCTGTATCATAATTCGATGTTTTTCCTTGCAAAGCCATACACAAACGCTCAAATCCCATTCCCGTATCAACGTGTTGTGCAGGAAGTTTTTCAAGAGATCCGTCAGCTTTACGGTTGAATTCCATGAATACGTTATTCCAGATTTCAACTACTTGCGGGTGATCATTATTAACTAAACTTTTTCCTGATACCAATGCTTTTTCAGATTCTGGACGTAAATCAACGTGAATTTCAGAACAAGGTCCGCATGGTCCTTGATCTCCCATTTCCCAGAAATTATCTTTTTTATTTCCAAGGATAATTCTATCCTCGTCAATTAATGTTTTCCAAATATCCCAAGCTTCTTGATCAAAAGGAACATTATCTTCTTTGCTTCCTTCAAAAACAGAAACATATAAATTTTCTTTTGGAATTTTATACACTTCTGTCAAAAGCTGCCATGCCCAATTGATTGCTTCTTTTTTGAAATAGTCCCCAAAAGACCAGTTTCCAAGCATCTCAAACATGGTATGGTGATACGTATCAAAACCTACATCTTCCAAATCATTATGCTTTCCTGACACACGAAGACATTTTTGCGTATCGGCTATTCTTTTACTTTTTGGAGTTCCATTCCCTAAGAAAAATTCTTTAAACTGGGCCATTCCCGAGTTATTGAACATTAAGGTTGGATCATCTTTAAGAACGATAGGAGCCGATGGAACGATTAAGTGTCCATTGCTTTTAAAAAAGTCTAAAAATTGTTTACGTACGTCTTGTGATTTCATATTTAAATTAGAAAATGTATCTGTTTACAAATGTGTCAATTGATAATGTGATAATTAGAGAATTTGTCAATTTGATAATGCGTTAATTTTAAAATCGAAAACTAAAAACTTATGTTTTACAACAATAAATTCCCTATTTTGCGCATTATATAATTATGTAATTCCCCCAAATTATAAATTATTTTGTTCTTGTAAAAAAGCGGCCAACAACTGAAACATTTATCTGTTTTGTTCGTCTAACTTATTTTACGAGCTGCAAAAATAGCGTATTTTAAAATATGGCGAAAGTAAAATATTATTACGACTCAGAAAATCTGGCTTATACGAAAATAAAAACCAGAAAAAGAATTAAAATCGGTTATGCTTTATTGTTTTTATTGGCTTCGGCGCTGTTTGGCTTTTTAGTTTTTGTTCTTTTAATTAATACTCCCTATTTTGAAACTCCAAAAGATCGTTTACAGGCACGTGAAATTGAAAATTTAAAATTACAGTATTCGATTTTGAATAAAAAACTAGACGAAATTGACGAAGCTGCAGACGCATTAGAAGAACGAGACAATAATATTTATAGAGTTTATTTTAATAAAGCTGAAATTCCAGATTCTATTAGAAAAGCAGGTTTTAGAAATCCTGAAAGATACAAAGCTTTAGAAGGTTATAATAATTCGCAGTTGGTTACAAACACCACTAAACGAGTAGATAAACTTTCTAAACAATTGGCAATTCAATCTCAATCTTTGGACGAAATATTGAAATTAGCGGGTGCAAAAGAAAATTTACTATTAGCAATTCCAGCGATTCAGCCCGTTCAAAATGAAAATTTAAAACGTGTTGCTTCTGGTTTTGGATATAGAATTGATCCTTTCACGAAAGTACGAAAAATGCACAACGGAATGGATTTTACTGCCAACACTGGAGCACCTGTTTATGCCACTGGTGATGGCGTTGTAGCAAGAGCTGACAACACAGCGTCAGGCTTTGGGAACCATGTTGTGATCAGGCACGGTTTTGGATATGAGAGTTTATACGCGCATTTAAGCAAATACAACTGCAGACCCGGACAACATGTCAAACGCGGAGATGTAATTGGTTATGTTGGAAGCACAGGAAGATCTGAAGGGCCTCATTGTCATTACGAGGTTCATAAAGATGGAAAAGTGGTAAATCCATTAAATTTTTACTACGGAAATATTTCTGCAGCAGAATATGTAGCAATTTCGCAAATGGCAAACCAAGAAAATCAATCATTAGATTAATATCACGAAAAAATAGTATTTTTGGAATAAAATAGAAAAAAACGAATCATGCATATTGAACTTTCTAAAGATAAAAGATATTATAGTATTGGCGAAGTTGCCAAGGCTTTTAATGTCAATGCTTCTTTGATACGATTTTGGGACAGTGAATTTGATATCCTGAAACCTAAAAAAAATGCAAAAGGAAACAGAATGTTCACTCCAGACGATGTTACAAATCTTCAGTTAATTTACCACTTGGTCAAAGAAAGAGGTTTTACTCTTGAGGGCGCCAAAATACATTTAAAAGAGGGACAGAAGAAAACATTAGATAAATTCGAAATAATACGTAAATTAGAGTCCATAAAAACACAATTGAACGACATCAAAAACGAATTGTAATTAAAAATAGATATAAACATAAATCAAAACAAACATGAAAAAGTGGTTAATCCCTGTAGGAATTATTGTAGCACTTATTGCTATTATCGCATTTTGGTCGATTGGTATTAAAAATACTGCTTTACAACACAGTCAAGCCGTAAATAAAGAATGGGGAAATGTTCAAACGGCTTACCAAAGACGTAATGATCTTATCGGGAACTTAGTAAACACTGTAAAAGGTGCCGCTGATTTTGAAAAAGGAACTTTAACAGCAGTAATCGAAGCTCGTGCAAAAGCTACTTCAGTAACAATTGATCCAAGTAATGTAACTGCTGAGCAATTAAAAGAATTTAATCAAGCTCAAAGCGGTGTAAGTTCATCATTATCAAGATTATTGGTTTCTGTTGAGCAATATCCAACTTTAAAAGCAAACGAAAATTTCTTAAAATTACAAGACGAATTAGCAAGTACTGAGAACCAGATTTTAACTGCTAGAACTCGTTTTAATGAAGATGTACAAGTTTACAACGGTTATGTTTTAAAAATTCCAAACAACTGGTTCTTGAGCGAATACAAAGAAAAACCTTATTTCGAAGCTTCTACGGGAGCAGACAAACCTGTTGAAGTAAAATTCTAAAAGATTAGAATAATATAAAATCTATCCCGTCCCGAGGTTTCGGGATCGGGACTAAACTCTAAAATTAGTCATGTCAAAAGTAGAAGATTTTTTAACCAAAGAAGAAGAACAAGAGATTGTTGAAGCTATTCGTATGGCAGAAAACAATACTTCTGGCGAAATTAGGGTACATATAGAAAAAACAACTTCTAAAGCTCATTTTGACAGAGCTTTAGAAGTTTTTCATGAATTGCGAATGGATGAAACGAAATTGAAAAATGGCGTTCTACTCTATCTTGCAGTTGAAGATAAAAACTTCGTAATCTGCGGCGACAAAGGAATTAATGATGTAGTTGCTGATGATTTTTGGGATTGCACCAAAGATGTTATGACCAGCCATTTTAAATCTGGAAATTTTAAGCAGGGAATTGTCGATGGTATTTTAAATGCCGGAGAACAACTCAAAAAATATTTTCCATCTTTGGAAGATGACACAAACGAATTATCTAACGAAATCTCAAAAGGATAAATGATGAAAAATTCCAAAAATAAAATCTCAAATTCCAATAGAATTTTTCAGTTTACTCTTTTGTTTATATCGTTTTTAACCTGTAATATCATTTTTGCACAATTTGAAATTCCAGAAAAACCTAGTTTTCAAACTTCTGTTTACGATTATGCCAATGTTTTAAGTTCTACTGAAAAAGCGCAGTTAGAAGAAAAACTTATTCGCTATTCTGATTCTACGACAACACAGATTGTAGTGATTACCATTGAAAGCTTAAAAGGCGAAGATGTAAGTCAGCTGGCAACAAAATGGGGACAAACTTGGGGAATTGGAGGAACAAAGCAGGACGATAATGGTGTTGTAATTCTATTAGCTAAAAATGAAAAAAAGATAGCTATTAATCCAGGATACGGACTTGAAGATCGTTTAACAGCTGGAATTGGCGGAACGATAATTCGAAATATAATTATACCCGAATTTAAGGCTGGAAGCTTTTACAATGGTCTTGATAAAGGTACTGATGCAATCATAGATGTTTTTAAAGGAAAATTTAAAGGCGAACGCAAACAAACCAAAGGCAAAGATTTTCCAATTTTTCCTTTTATTGTTATCGCCGTAATTGTACTAATTTTACTTGCCCGCAATAAAAGAGGCGGCGGAGGAAATTCTGGCAATAATGGCGGTGGCGGCCCTAGCCTACTCGATGTTATTATTCTGAGCAATCTTGGAAGAAGCGGCGGAGGTGGATTTGGAGGCTTCGGCGGCGGATCATCTGGTGGTGGTTTTGGCGGCGGAGGCGGAGGTTTCGGCGGTGGATTTGGCGGTGGAGGTTTCTCTGGCGGTGGTTCTAGCGGTGGCTGGTAAACTTACTTTGTTTCAAGTTTTTTTGGTTTCTCCCGAAGTCTCGGGATCAAGTTTAGGTTTAAAGGTTAAAAAATCTTATTTTTACAATTTACAATTTAATATAGATGTTATCACATAAAGCAAAATACGCCCTTAAAGCATTACTTTATTTAGCAGAACAAGACGAAAATCACATTTCTAGAACTGTAGAAATTGCTGATGGCGCCAATATTCCTAAAAAGTTTTTAGAACAAATTTTATTAGATTTAAAACGAGGACGTTTTGTGAGCAGTAAGCAGGGAAAATTTGGCGGATATTATCTAATAAAATCAAAAAATGACATCACTCTGGCAGAAATTCACCGATTATTTGACGGTGCAATTGCACTTTTGCCATGTGCTTCTTTAAATTTTTACGAGCCTTGTTCTGATTGTAAAACCGAGTCTGAATGCAGTCTGCGTCACGGTTTAATGCTAATTAGAGACAAAACTTTAAAGGCTATGGAAGGTATCACAATCGCTTCATTGGTAAATAAATAAAAAAATATTTTTTAATTCCTAGTAAATCGATAGAATTAATATTTATATTTGCAGAAAATAATTAACTAATCATTTACTAAATTTTAACTCATGAAAGTACATTCTAGTCAATCAGGTGTAACAAAACTTTTGCAAAACAAACCAAAAAGACTTTCAGCCTCTACTGAGAGCAATTCATTTATAATGTGTATGTGCTGATTTTAAAAAATTTTATTTTAAATTCTACTAATCACATATACTTAATATAAAAATGAAAACATCTATAAAAAATATCTTTACATTATTATTATTTTTAACCTTCTCTATTTCATTTGCACAAAACATTGAAGGTGTAGTTACAACAAGTGAAAACATTCCTTTAGAAGCGGTAAACGTGGTAATTAAAGGAACTACTCATAGCGCTATAACAGACAACAGCGGTAAATTTATCATTGACTCACAAGGCAGATTACCATTGACTCTTTTGATTCAATATGTTGGATATAAAACAACTGAAATTGAATTAAGTGCCGTTCCAGCAAATCCAATTCAGGTTGCTCTTAAAGAAGAAAACGAACTTGTTGAAGTTGTAGTTTCTTCAAGACGTCGTATCGAAAAAGTTCAAGATGTGCCAATTGCGATTTCTGTAATTACAGGAAAACAAGCAGAACAAACTGGAGCATTCAACGTGAACCGTATTAAAGAATTGGTTCCTTCTGTTCAGCTTTACTCTTCAAACCCGAGAAATACGGGTATCAACATTAGAAGTTTAGGTTCTCCATTCGGATTGACAAATGATGGTATCGATCCAGGTGTTGGTTTCTATGTTGATGGTGTTTATTATGCACGTCCGGCCGCTACAACACTTGATTTTATTGATGTGGAGCAAATTGAAGTTTTACGCGGACCACAAGGTTCATTATTTGGAAAAAACACAACTTCGGGGGCTTTCAATATTACAACTCGTAAACCAAGTTTTACTTCTGGCGCTGACTTTGAAGTGAGTTACGGAAATTACAATTTCTTACAGGCGAAAGCTTCTCTTACTGGAGCTTTGGGTAAAAAAGTCGCAGGTAGAATATCTTTTTCTGGTACGCAACGAGATGGTCTAGTTGATAACATTGTAACTGGAAGACCTACAAATACTTTAAACAATCAAGGAATTAGAGGTCAATTACTTTGGACTCCAACAGTAAATACGAATGTCATATTTGCGGCCGATATTACAACACAGCGTCCTGACGGATATGCTCAGGTTGTTGCAGGTGTAGCTCCAACGCAAAGAGCAGCATACCGCCAATTTGATGCTATTATTAAAGATTTGAATTACCAATTGCCAAGTCTTAATGCTTTTGATCGTAAAATTGATCAAGATACACCTTGGCGCTCTAATCAAGATATGGGAGGTTTCTCTTTAAATATTGATACAAAAATTGGAGGCGGAACTCTTACTTCAACAACTGCATGGCGTTTTTGGAACTGGGATCCTTCAAATGATAGAGACTTTACAGGATTACAAGTTTTGGCAAAATCTCAAAATCCTACAAGACAAACTCAAATTACACAGGAAGTTCGTTACGCAGGACAGTTAACTTCTAAAATCAGCGGTGTTGCTGGAGTATTCTTTATTGACCAAACTTCGCAAACTGATGGTACTGAAGAATCTGGAAATGCACAATGGAGATTTGCTCAAAGTTCAACTAGTTCTTTATGGAAAACCCCAGGTCTTTTTGAAGGATATGGAATTAAAACCGATGCAAATATTAGAGCTTCTAGTGCAGCTGTATTTGGCCAAATTGACTGGGCTATTACTGATTTTCTTCATGTTTTACCAGGTTTACGTTATAACTTCGATAAAAAAGATGCTCATTATGCCCGTACAACTTATGGAGGTTTACAAACAACAGATCCTGCTTTACTTGCTTTGAAAAAACAAGTATATTCTGATCAGGCATTTGATTCTGCTATTGACAATACCGATTTTTCTGGAAACATAACAGTTACTTTAAAAGCTTCAGACAAAATTAATGCGTACGGAACTTTTGCAAAAAGTTACAAGCCAGTTGGTGTAAACGTTGCTGGACTTCCAACTGATTCTAAAGGTAATCCGTTATTAGAACTTGCGGTTATTAAACCTGAAAAAGTATATCATTATGAAGTTGGAGTAAAAACTTCACCATTCAGAAATTCAATTTTCAATTTAGCTTTCTTTAAAACAGATATTAAAGATTTCCAAACAAACGTTCAGGCTGCAGAATTAGGTGTTAATCGTGGATACCTTGCAAATGCTGACAAAGTACGCGTACAAGGTGTTGAATTAGATGCTAGTTTTGTTATAAATCAGCATTTAACTATTAATGGTGCTGCCACTTATACAGATGGTACGTATGTAAAATTTACAAATGCACCTCTTCCGTTAGAAGAAACTGGAGCTCCAGTATCTTTTAAAGATGTTTCTGGCACTAATTTGCCAGGTGCTTCAAGATGGGCAGGATCTTTAGGAGGTGAACTTTCTGACAATGCAAGATTCTTCGGAAATGCTGGAAAAATTTTCCTAGCTGTTGATTCTTACGCTCGTTCTGAATTTTCTTCAAGCCCTTCGGCTTCAAAATATTTAGTTGTTCCAGGATATGCGATTTTCAATGCCCGTTTAGGTTTCCGTGCCGGACAAGGTTTATCTGTTCACTTTTGGGGTCGTAACCTTTTAAATAAAGATTACTACGAGCAATTATTACCGGCTGGTGGTAACGCTGGACAATATGCTGGAGTATTAGGTGATCAAAGAACTTATGGGGTTACATTGAAGTACTCACTATAAGGTTAGAGTTAATTAGTTTAGTATTAAAACCGAGATCTATTTAAAAATATATCTCGGTTTTTTTATTGTACGAGATTGAAATCACAAATTACTATTTAAAGCAAATTTTATTCTTCTTCAATCAATCTTCGTTTGTATATATTCGCAGCCTGAATGTATATTGAATGAAGATTTTCAAATTAATATTTCTTTTAGGCTTTTTAAGTCCGATTTTATCGGCACAAAATATAAAGAAAACAGATCAGCAGACACTGACTTGGATTCGTTATTACAACATATTTCCTTTAAGCAAAAAATGGGCGCTTCATTCTGAATTTGACAATAGAAGTTTTGTAAATCCAATTCATGAAAATCTTTTTGTTATAAGATCTCAGGCTCGTTATCGTGCAAGTAAGATTATGGACTTCGGAGGAGGATTTGCCTATTTTAATGTGAATACTCAAAACCCAAATGTTGATCCTGATTATTCTGTTCCCGAATATCGCGCACAACAAGATTTAACTTTTATAAATGATATTGCTAAAATCACCTTTCATAATCGTTTTCAAATAGAAGAACGTTTTATTCAAAAAACAGACAAAAATGAACTTTTAAACGAATTCTCATTTGCGTACAGATTTCGTTATCGCCTGCAAAGTACTTTTACGATTTGGGAAAAAGAACAACGAAGCATAAAAGGAACTATTTCAGATGAAGTAATGCTGAATTACGGCAAAGACAATAGAAAGAATACCTTTGATCAAAACCGGTTGTATATTGCATTAAGGTATCATTTCACGCCTAATCTGGGTTTAGAATTAGGATATCTCAAAAATTTTCAAAGACGCTCCAGTGGTATCGATTTCTATGACCGTGATATTATTAGGTTTACAGTTTACCATAGAATTAATCGTAGATTTTAGATCTAAAAAAACCGAATCAAATTAAAAATTTGATTCGGTTTTTTAATTTGAGCCTTTGTCCCTCTGAACCTCAGCAACTCAAAACTTAGTACCTCAGAACCTCAGCCTCTTAGAGCCTCAAGAAAAATCATGACCCTCTCTGTCTCTTTCCTCCTTTTTTACTTTCGGCGAAGTTTCCGATTTTGTAGGCCAGAGAAAACATTACATAACGTTTTAAAACTGTATTTTCTTCATCACGAATGGATGTTGAAGAAATTGTTCTTGTAGCACTTTGATTTTGATTTAAAACATCATACACTTTAACTTTTGCATATAATTTTTTGTCTAAGAAACCATATGACAAACTCGTATTCCAAAGAAAGAAATCCTTTTTGAAATCATCTGAAATATTTGAATTGTAAGTATATCCGAAATCATTTCCAAAAATTAGATTTGCCGGCCAATACGATGTTGTCTGCAGATTAATTCTATGAATAACATTTGATGTCGCATCTCTTGAATAATTTTCATATTGAGTTTCGTTATATGATAAACTGTAAGATGGCGCAATCGAAAGTACATCTCCATAATCATAAGATGCATAAACACTAGGCGTTACTACAATAGATTTTGCATTATATAATTGTGCATTTGTAAATCCTTTATCAAAATTATAATTTCCGCTTAAACGCAATCCGTATCTTAAAGTATGAGCATCTTTTTTAATTTGCTGATTCCAGTTTCCTCCAATAGAAGCTGAATAAGTTCCTGAAATATTCACGTACGTTGTATTTCTTTTTCCACTTTCATCATAAATTGAAGTTGAAACAACATCATTGTTATAATAATCTCCTTTTATAAAAACGCTATAACCAGAACGCGTTCTAAAATCGAAATTTTTGAAATCAATTCCAACGCTGTTTTTCTCGATCGGATTCAGGTCTGGATTTCCAATAACACTATTTAACGGATTATTTAAATTCGCTACAGGCATTAATTGGACTGCAGATGGAAGTGCATTTGAATAATCATATTTGAAAGTCAAATTCTTTGAACGATTAAATTTATATCGAAATTGAGCATTCCCATACGGAAGCGCATATCTTTTATTCAAATCTGTTGCTTGATTGAGGTAAAAAGAATGATTATCAAATTCAACTATTGAGGTTCTTGAATTTACATTCAGGCTAAATTTACTTTTCTGCCAGCTGATCCCAACCTTTGGGGTAATTGAATTTTGCTTAGATGTGGTATAATTCGTCAATGATAAATTTAAATCTGAATATTGATCTGTATTTTCATCAAAATTGAATGTTTTTTGATCATTTACAGAATTCTGCCAGTTAAAATCGGTTCCAAAACGTACTCTAAGCGAATCTGTTATCGGCTCTGTATATTCTAGATCCAAAGCATAATTATCACTTTTAGAGGTATTCTTTGCATTTTGATTTCTTTCATCATTTGGTTTTCCATCTTGGTAAAAAATAGTTTCAGAAACGTTGATACCGTTTGAATCGTTTTTAGTGTTATTGTTATTAAAAACTACACTAAGGTTTCGAGATTTTTTTTGAAAAACTTTATTAAAATTAATACTATTGGCAAAATTCAAATTTGAACCTTCCGTATGCGATGTGGCGCTACTTTCGTTCAAAGAATCTCCATTTTCGTTTTCAGAAAAAGTCGATGAAGATGAATTACTGGTCGATTGCGATTGATTTAATTTTGGAGCAAAAACGATCTGCATTGTTGGATCGATTTTATATTCTAATTCAAAATTGACATTATTTCCAGTATTTTCATTTTTAGTTTTAGAATCTGCTTCGGTCACAATATTTCCAGTTGGCAGGAAACTTATTTGATTCGATTTACTGTCATTTTTAGTAATGGAATTAGTAAAATTATAACTGCTCATAAACTCCAAATCGTCTGTCCAGTCATCAGAATAATTAATTCCCGCCAAAGTAGATTGCGTAATTCCTTTTCCGCCCCCGCCAGCGCCTTGACTACCTCCTTTTGCGTTACGTCCGCCACCCATATTATCAAAAACCTCATCCATAGAAAATCCAGTTGAGTTGATATTATTTGAGGAAGCTAAAACGCTGATTTTTTGTTTATTCTTAAAAAAGTTCATCATCAAACTGCTTTCATAGCGCTCGTCTGATCCATATCCGCCAAGTACTTTTCCAAAATACCCTTTATTTTTCTTTTCGTCAATGGTAATATTTACAGTCGAATAGTCTGAGCTAGATTCCTGCTTAGCGAGTTCTTCTTTCTTGGTTTTAAAATCAGAAACCTGAATTTTTTTAATAATATCAGCTGGAAGGTTTTTAATTGCAATGGCTCCGTCTTTGTCAAAAAACGTTTTTCCGTTTACTAAAAACTGAGTGACTTCTCGCCCATTTACCGTAATTTTTCCTGTATTATCTACATCAAATCCTGGTAATTGTTTCAGTAAAGTTTCTACATTCGCATCTGGACGAACCTTATAAGAGCCTGCGTTAAATTCTAAAGTATCTTTTTTAATTGTAATTGGCGGCGCTTCGCTTTTAATTACTACTTCGTTTAAGACATTTGCATTTTCAAGCATGTATAACTTTCCGAAATCTTTACTTTCAGTAAGTCCTTTTTGTTCTTCGTAATAAGCTTGATAACCCGTATAATTTACTTTTAAAAAAACTGGTTTTTCATACTTTTTAGTATTAATAATAAAATTTCCGTTTTTATCTGTAGTAGCATATTCAATAATAGTAGAATCTTTTACGGTAGTAAAATAAACGGTAGCAAGTTCAAGCGGCAACTGTGTGTTGATATCAACAACAGTTCCTTTAACAACAATATTATTTTGGGCATTTGCCGAGTAAACAAAAGCTAAAAACAATAGAAATGAATAAATTTTGGTCATAAATTAGGTTAGTTAGATCAGTAAGACTTAAAAAAATGCAAAAGGTTTAATTGTATTTTTTACATTTATTCAAATATAGTGCCAATAAAAAATCAGTTTTGTAATTATATAGACACCAAACATAAAAAAGTCCCCTATTTTTGGGGACTTTTTTTTTATTTTTCTCTGATATAAATATCGATTGGGACTCCAGAAAAATCCCATTTCTCTCTAATTTTATTTTCCAAATATCGTTTATATGGTTCTTTAACATATTGCGGCATATTAGCAAAAAATACAAACTGAGGTGTTTGAGTTGGTAATTGCATACAATATTTAATTTTCACATATTTTCCTTTTGTCGCCGGCGGCGGATAAGCTTCAATAACTTTCAACATAAATTCGTTGAATTTTGAAGTAGGAATTCTTTGTTTTCTATTTTCAAAAACCTGAACCGTAGCTTCCAATGCTTTTAATAAACGCTGCTTTGTTAAAGCAGAAACGAATAAAATAGGCACATCTGTAAAAGGCATTAATTCTTTTTTGATTTTCTCTTCGTAATCACGAGTCGACATGGTATCTTTTTCTACCAAGTCCCATTTGTTTACCAAGATTACAACACCTTTACGGTTTTTCTCTGCAAGCCAGAAAATGCTTTGATCCTGACCTTCAAATCCGCGTGTTGCATCAATAACTAATATACAAATATCTGCATGCTCAATTGCACGAACTGAACGCATTACAGAATAAAACTCTAAATCTTCTTTAACCTTTGCTTTACGACGGATTCCCGCAGTATCTACTAAGTTAAACTCAAAACCAAAACGGTCAAATTTGGTATCAATTGCATCACGAGTTGTACCTGCAATATCTGTTACCATGAAACGTTCTTTACCAATTAATGCATTGATAAAACTTGATTTACCTGCATTCGGACGTCCTACAACAGCAAAACGTGGTAAAACCACTTCTTCTTGAGGCGGCTCTGGCTTTTCTGGGAAAGCATCGATTAGAGCATCTAATAAATCTCCTGTTCCGCTTCCAGAAATACTGGCGAAAGTAAAATATTCACCCAGACCTAGGTTATAAAACTCAACTGCATCTTTTTCACGCATAGCGTTATCAACCTTATTTACAGCCAATAAAACTGGTTTTGTTACTTTACGCAGTAATTTAGCAACCGTTTCATCCATTGGTGTAATACCTTCTTCAACATCAACCACAAAAATAATAACATCTGCTTCGTCGATAGCAAGTTCTACTTGTTTACGGATTTCACCTTCAAATACATCATCAGATCCGCGAACGTATCCACCTGTATCAATGACAGAAAACTCTTTTCCGTTCCACTCGCTTTTACCATAGTTTCTATCACGGGTAACCCCAGATACTGAATCTACAATAGCTTCTCTTCTTTGTATCAGCCTATTAAAAAGGGTCGATTTCCCTACATTAGGTCTTCCTACTATCGCAACAATGTTATTCATTTTTTTGAATTTTAGATTTCAGATTTAAAATTTCCAGATTTCGTTTTTGACTAAACCACAATAAATTATAAACCAAAAATGCCTTATTTAAATTTTTTGCAAAGGTAGTCTTTTTTAGTTTGCAGTCACAGTTTTAAGTATTCAGTTAAAAAACTGGTAAAAACGTGACCTCTAAATTAAAACTGACTACTTTTTTTGGAGTTGTTTCCTGCTATATTTAATTCGCATTCACAATTTTCAGACTGAGACTGTAAACTGCGACTGAATACTCTTTTTACTGATTATATCCAAATCGTTTCAGCATATTAGCGTTGCTTCTCCAGTTTTTATTCACTTTTACATATAGTTCAATGTGAATTTGTTTTCCGAAGAATTTTTCTAAGTCGGCACGTGCATCGGTTCCCACTTTTTTAAGGGCTGCACCTTTATGTCCTATGATGATTCCTTTTTGCGTTTCGCGCTCCACCATAATTACCGAACGGATTCTGATAATTTTTTCATCTTCAAAAAATTCTTCTGTAACGATTTCAACTGCATACGGAATCTCTTTACTGTAATTCAATAAGATTTTCTCACGAATGGTTTCATTAACAAAGAAACGTTCTGGCTTGTCTGTTAATTGATCTTTAGGATAATATGCTGGTGATTCTGGAAGTAATTCGATAATTCTTCCAAAAACTTCTGGAACATTGAAATTCTGCAAAGCCGAAATCGGGAAAATTTCTGCATTTGGTACTTTCTCTTTCCAAAAAGTAACCTGCTGCTCTAATTGTTCCTGATTGGAATTATCGATTTTATTTAATAGTAATAAAACTGGAATTTTAGCATGAATGATTTTATTAAAGAAAGCTTCGTCTTTTAAGTCCTGCTCTCCTATTTCGACCATGTAAATCAAAATATCTGCATCTTCAAAAGCCGATTTTACAAAGTTCATCATCGATTCCTGCATTTCGTATGCCGGCTTAATGATTCCAGGCGTATCAGACAAGACCAATTGAAAGTCTTCGCCGTTTACAATTCCTAATATTCTATGACGTGTAGTTTGTGCTTTAGATGTAATGATTGACAATCGCTCTCCGACGAAAGCGTTCATCAATGTTGATTTTCCAACATTTGGATTCCCGATGATGTTTACAAAACCTGCTTTATGTGACATTTGCATAATATTTAAGGTGCAAAGGTAGTCATATCAACTCAATACAGAAAATAAAACATTTTTTTAAGTTTTCGTTGGATTTCTAAAAAATCGGCGTATCTTTGCACCCGAAACATCGCGGGATAGAGCAGTAGGCAGCTCGTCGGGCTCATAACCCGAAGGTCACAGGTTCGAGTCCTGTTCCCGCTACAACGAAAAAAGCTTCAGAGAAATCTGAAGCTTTTTTGTTTTATATCGATTTTATTTTATAAAAGTCTGAGACTTTTGGCAGTTTTTATTTCGTCCGTTTTGCTTCTATCTTATTTCCATTCTGTAATAAAAACAAATTTGAAATTTCTCCTTTTTCGTTCTTTTCAAACTGAATTTGTGCATCTACTACTTTATAGAAAAATAACATTTCACTTTCTACAAATATCGGGAACACATTTTGTCCTGTCAATTGTGAAAATAGCTGGTCTTTATCTAATGAAATTTTGATTTCAAAATCTTTTTCAACTTGATAAGTCCCAACAAACTTTTGAAGTTCTTCAGTTGTAATAATAACTTCTTTTCTGATTTTTTGCACAGGCAATGGTTTATTATATAGAATATTTCTAATTGCTTTTGAAGGAATTGTAACGTTGTTGTGATTTTGAAGTATTATTATTGTTTTATCATTTGTAATATGTCTATCGATAAAAGTTACATAACCCGGCCAACCACCATTATGGTTTGCAATTTTTCCAAAATCAGCATTTTCTTCAATTCCCCAGCCAAAACCATAATTTCTTTTAGCTCCGTCTTTCAAAGTTGCTAATTCAAAAACTTCTTTCATTCCCTCTTTTGTGAGTAATTTATTGGCGTATAATGCCCTATCCCAAATCAATAAATCCTTTACATTTGAATTAACTGTTCCATCTCCAACAATACCATCAAGCCAAATAACCATTTTAGTTTCTTTCAATTCGTCTGGTAAAACATATTTTTTCAAACTATCTGAGTAAACATAACCAAAAGCATAATTGTCTATTTTCTTTGGCGACAATCTACGAGTGTAAACAAAGGTATTTTTCATTTTCAACGGTTGGAAAATAGCTGTGTTTAGATAGTCAGCGTATGTCAAACCCGATACTTTCTCAATTATTGATGCCAATAGTGCATAGCCCGTGTTGCTATATTCCCATTTACTATTTGGTTCAAATAATATTTTTGGCTGATGTTTACTAAATATATTAATTATGTCTTTGTTAGTGGCAATTTTAGATTTGTCAAATAAACTATCCATAAGCTGCATATAGTCTGGCAGACCTCCAGTATGATTCAATAAGTTTCTTACAGTTACACCTTTATAAAAAGAAAGTTCGGGTAAGTATTTTTCGATGTCATCGTCCAAATTCAATTTTCCTTTTTCTTTAAGTATCATTATCCCCATAGCAGTGAACTGCTTTGAACAGGATGCCAATTCAAAAATCGAATTTTCATTCAATTTTTCTTTTGTTGTTTCGTTTGCAAGTCCAAAACTATGGCTATAAATAACTTTCCCTTTTTCTGCAATTAGAAAATTTCCATTGATTTTCTCTTTTGAATAAAGAGAATTGAGTAAACTGTCAATTTTTTGAATTCTGTCTTGTCCAAATGTAAGATGTCCAATTAAAAGAAGTCCAATTGTAATTGTTAATTTCATTTTTTATTTCTTGTTAATTAATGTAAGTGAGATGTCTCGCAAAATTGCGACCAACTTATTTTATATGTATGACAAAACCACACAAAGCCATCCAAATTTGGATAGCTATGCATGATAAATTTCATACCTTATTTATCTCTCAAATATATATTTTTTTCACTACAAATTTTCAAAAGACTTTTTAATTTGAGTGATGCTTTTTGGCATTTGTACAAATGGCTAAACAAACAACAAGCTTAAAAAAATTAAGATACGTGTCCTAAAATACTGTAATAATCCAAGACAATCTGGTTAGATATTTGAATGCTTCCCGCTACTGAGACAAAAGCTTCAGAGAAATCTGGAGCTTTTTTATTATACAAAAATCACTAAGCCCACTCATTCTCTTCTACCATTTTACTCTAATAAATTGATTTCTATTGTGATATAAAATCTTGTTAAACATCTAAAATATCGTCTTTCAATATAAAACCATAAATTTCCAAGCATTGTAACAAAACTTAATAATTATATAATATGTTTTCTTACTAACTGACTTTAAATTAGTAAATGTTTTTATAAATTTGCGATCCTGTAATGAAACCTGTTTTTTTCAATAGAAAATTATGACTTTCACACAAATACCACCAAAATCACTTTAAAGTCTTTATTCGAAAACAAATCATATAATCACAATTACAATACAATGCTTAAAAAAAACAAACCCCAAGTTCTATTTTTTATTCTTTTAAATTTATTTTTTACGCCTAATTTATTTTCTCAAAAAAGCATTTATGCAGGAATTGAAATCGGCCGCAGGGCTATAAAAGTTTCTGTTCTCGATGTAAGTAACATTAAAAAAGCCGATTATAAAATCCTTTCTTTCTGGACAGAAAGAATTCCTTTTGCCGATCATATTGCTGCTTCTGGCGAACTTACTCAAGATGACATCACTAAAACTAGTGTTATTGTTGTTGATCAATTAAAGAAAATAAGAGCCGAGTATAAAATTCATGAAGAAAACATTTTTATTGTTGCTGCTCCAGTTTTTCAATCTGCACGAAATATTGATGTTTTAAAAAACAAAATCTTTTCTCTTAACAATAAAGAATTAGAAGTGCTGGATGCAAACGAAGAAGCAAAAACTTTAGTTAAAGGTGCTATTCCTCCTGTTGATTATGCAAATGCTTTCCTTCTTGACATTGGAGCTCAAACTACTAAAGGCGGTTACATTGATGAGCTTAAAGACAACAAACTAGAGTTTATTCCTTTAGCATTAGATTTTGGTACAATGACACTTACTGATGCTGTAGAAAAAACGGTTGTAAATAAAAGTCAAGTAAATGATATGTCGACTTATCAAGAAAAATCTTTTGACTTTAACCCTATTCTACGTAAGAAGACAAAAGAAATGTTTGATGCAAATCCTCCTTTAGAAAAAAAGGATAAACTATATTTATCTGGTGGAGCTGTATGGGCATTTTCGACACTATATTATAACGAAAACGTTAAGGAACATTATATTACATTAAGTTTACAAGACGTAATTGATTACGATGCCGTTCTAAAGAATAACTTTAGCAAGTTTACAAACTTGGCAAAAACGAATAAAGAAGCTGCGAGAGTTTTAAGCACTTACGACCAAAAATACCTTATTTCTGCAAACAACATTCTAGTGACTTGTCTAGAAAGTATTCCAAATTTAGCAGCAAAGAAAATATACTTTGTAAAAGAAGGACAAGTAACTTGGCTGATCTCTTACATTGCAGATCGTTCTAAAAAGGTAAATACCAATTTCTAAAAAGTATCTTCACTTATACAAAAGCTTCAGAGAAATCTGGAGCTTTTTTTATTCGATTTTATTATTCGATTCCTTAACCAGCATTTCATTAATTACATCTAATAGTTCCATTTCATCCGTTGGAAACAAATGAAGCGCTTGTTCTAAAACCAATCCTACGTCAATAGAAGAATTTTTATTATCTGGTTCAAGCGCCATAATACATAATTTGAGCATACTAGTAATAACACAGCCAAGTTCAGAATAATTCAGTATTTTTATTGCAGCAGTATTAGTCTTTTCAGAAACAGGTTTTAAAGTATTTAAATATTGGACTGATAACCTTTTAATGTATTCTAAATTTTTTATTTCTGCCGTTTTCATTTACAATCTATTTTTTTAATTCAGCAAATATATAAAAAAAACAGACATATTTGACTGGATTTATATATTCCTGTTTTTTCGGCTACTTACTTATAATTTTCAAAATATAAAACAAGGAAATGAGAAAAACCGAAGTACCTGAATCTGTAAAGATTGTTGGAAAAAACATTAAAGATATTATTAAAGAAAAGAGTCTTAAAGTACGACATGTCGCTCATGATTCAGATCTAGATATTGAAGCATTAAGAAGATATATGCTAGGCAAACAAATTATGGGTATTGATAAACTAATACGAATTAGTAAAGCTTTGAATGTTGAAATATCCGAGCTCTTTCGAGAACTATAATTATTTAAAACGATTTATTTTTAAATATACTATGTAATAAAAGCTGGAAAATAAATTCAGAAAAATAAATGCCAATGCAACACTATCTACTTTAGAAAAAGTATGTGAAGCATTGGAAATAGGTTTTATTGAATTATTTAGTTTTTAAATTTAAATAATTCAATAAAGCAATTAAAAGTAAAGTTGTTTTAATAGTATATCAAGCAGCTTTTTTTACCCTGCGTTTTTTCTTCTCTAAAAGTTGGAGATTGTTTTCGGCACAAAGAATTTTTTCTGTTGTACCATTTTTTTGAATTTCAATCAAATAATGAAAATCTCTTTCTTTTGAAGCAGATCTTATTATAAGTCCTTTTTTAAAATCCATTTTTCTTTCGATCACTGTTCCCTTATAAGATATTCCACTCAATGCAGTGTAGGTTACATCTTGTCCTTGTATAAATTTCATCGTTTTAGCTATTCGGTTTATTATTCGCTAATACTAGTAAAAATCAATCATTAAGGGGGTTTGATTAATTTTTATACTGTTGCGCAATATAAAGACATTGAAAAAACTGCAGCTGCGTATTTATACCTGTTTTCGGATTATGAATGTTAATTTTTCAGAATAGATATTTACTTATCTGCTCAAAAATTGATACAATTTAGAACAGCTATTTTCGAGTCATTTTTGAGTCAAATGAGTAGTTTTGAAGGTGATAAATTTCATTTCAAACAACAAATAAACAAGATCAAAATGGTACATGAAAGAGTAATGGAGAAATTGGCGATCTTAGCAGATGCAGCCAAATATGATGTTTCTTGTTCTTCGGGTCAGAGCAATCGCAAGAATAAAAACAAAGGATTAGGAGACGCTTCTGCAAATGGAATCTGCCATGCTTTTACCGAAGACGGCCGCTGTGTGGCTCTGCTTAAAATTTTATTGACCAACCATTGCATTTTTGATTGTGCTTATTGTGTCAGCCGAAAAAGCAATGATATAAAGCGGGCAGCTTTTACGGTTCAAGAAGTTGTCGATCTTACAATTGGTTTTTATAGAAGAAATTATATCGAAGGATTATTCTTGAGTTCGGGTATTTTTGATAATCCCGATTATACAATGGAACGTCTGGTTAGAATAGCCAAAAAATTACGTCTGGAAGAAAATTTTAACGGCTATATTCATTTAAAAGCTATTCCAGGTGCCAGTGACGAATTACTAAAAGAGGCGGGACTTTATGCCGATCGTTTGAGCTTAAATGTAGAAATGCCGACTGAACAAAGTTTGAAACTGCTTGCGCCAGATAAAAATCACATCGATGTAATTAAACCGATGGAATATCTTAAAAATGAAATTGTCGGCTACAAAGAAGAGAAAAAATTAAACTATAAAGCACCGCTTTTTGCGCCCGCAGGACAAAGTACGCAAATGGTTATTGGCGCCACAAAAGAAAATGATCTCGAAATTTTAGGCATGGCCAATTATTTCTACGAAAAAATGAATATGCGCCGCGTTTACTATTCTGGATATGTACCCATAAGCTACGACAATAGGCTTCCTGCAATTGGCACACCAGTACCTATGATTCGGGAAAATCGTTTGTATCAAGCAGATTGGTTAATTCGCTATTACGGATTTAATGTAAACGAAATTGTTGGTTTCGATCAGCCAAATCTGGATCTCGATATCGATCCGAAATTGGGCTGGGCTTTACGAAATTTAGATCAATTTCCTGTTGATATTAATACCGCAGATTTAGAATTAATTCAGCGTATTCCAGGAATAGGATTTTTGAGTGCTAAGAAAATTGTTGCCGCACGACAGTTTAAAAAACTCGAGCCGCAAGATTTAAAAAAATTAGGAATTGCTTATAACCGCTCTAAATTTTTTCTAGCATTTGCATCTCCTTTTTATCTGCAGAAAGATTTGACTTCTGTTCAAATAAAAAATCAGATTTTAAATTTACAAAACAGTAAATACCAAAATAATTTTTCAAACCAGCTGGCTTTATTTTAATTAAAATGACACAGGTAATTTACGACGGAAGTTATGAAGGCTGGCTTACAGCTGTTTTTGAAGTTTATGAATATAAGCTCGAAGATGTAATTTTTGCTAAAAAAGAAGTTTCAAATGTTTTACTTTTTTCAAATACTCATTTTGTAACGACAGATAACAATAAAGCTAATCGAGTTTTAAATGGTCTCCAAAAAAAACTTTCGCCCAGTGGTTTTAAGAACCTTTATTATGCTTTTTTATCAGAACTGAATCAGATTGACGAAACCTTATTTCGATTTGTGCAATATGTATTTTCAAGTTCACAAAACATCGAACAAGATTTTAGCAATAATGATGTTTTAAATGTTAGAAAAGCAACACATTTAACCGGCAAAGAAAGTCATAGAATGAAAGCTTTTGTTCGTTTTAAACTAACTAAAGATGAATTGTATTATGCAATTGTCGAACCCGACTGCAATGTTTTGCCGATTATAGAAAATCATTTTAGAAACCGTTACGCAGACCAGCGCTGGCTTATTTATGATGCAAAACGTAAATATGGCATTTATTATGACCTGGAAAATGTCTCAACTGTCGAATTAACGTTTGATTCGAAAATTTCTTCATCCCAATTTTTAGCTGAAATAGCCGATGAGGATGAAGAATTTTTTCAAAATTTATGGCGCAATTATTTCACAAGCGTTAACATTGAATCGAGAAAGAACACGAAACTTCATATCAAACATATGCCCAAGAGATATTGGAAGAATTTGATAGAGAAAATTCCAGATCTTAAAAATAAGCGTTAAACACTCTTATTTACTATTCTTAAGCGCATCCAGCAATTCGGCCAAATTAACTACACCATAAGTAGAACAATAATCTGATACTGCATAAGGTAGTATTAAACTATCGTTATGAATAATGGCACCGCAGGAATATACCACATTTGGCACATATCCCTCGCGCTCATCTTCTAATGGAGAAAGCAATGGTTCTGTAAGTCTTCCTATTTCTTTAGAAGGATCCTCGAGATCAAACAATGAAGCTCCAATACAATAACGTCTCATTGTACCTACGCCATGCGTAATTACAAGCCAGCCTTCTTCTGTCCACAACGGCGAACCGCAATTTCCAATCTGAGTCAATTCCCACGTATAACGAGGTTCCTGCAAAAGAATTGGCGTATTCCATTGCGTTGCACGGTCAGAATACATGATATAATTATTTACACCGTCTATTCTGGCAAGCATGGCATATTTACCTTTTATTTTTCTCGGAAACAAAGCTAAATTTTTATTCTGAGCACCAACACCATGAAGAGGCATGACTCTAAAACTGTAAAAATCTTCGGTCGAAATAAGTTTCGGCAATATTGTATGTCCGTTATAAGCTGTGTAAGTAGCCATTACACGAACAGAATCATCATCGTCTACAAAACGTACAAAACGAGCATCTTCTATTCCTCGGCTTTCTGAATCAGAAATTGGAAAAATTACACGTTCTGTAATATCAGAATCGTGCTTGAATTGTATGTCGTAAAACGAATTCGCCAGCCACAATATTTCCTGTAATGCTGTTTTTCGCTCTTCACGAATTATAGGATCACTCAAAGCTGTGTTTAGCATATTTTTGAGAATCGCAAATTCAAATTCATCTGGGAGGTCCTGCATAATCTGGGTAATATATTTATCCGTCGTATGCATTTCTGTCAATTTCGTTAAAAATCTTTCCTTATTAAATAAAGTCTTATGTTCGATTTCGGCTTTATCAATATGGTTTCCAATTTTCATAATATGGAGATTATTGTCTCTGTCTAAGATTCCTCTCCTAAAAACAATAGACGAAATATGACCTTCGCCAGTTGCACGAAAAGAAATTACGACACGTTTTTCGCCTGCTTCCAAACCTGTTTGGTCAAAATCTTCTACAATTGAAGGATTGAAAATTGCAGCAGATTCAATTGCATATTCCATTGTGCAATATGATCCAATAAGCATTTTTCGATCAAGAGACATTGCTTCATAATCAATTTTCATTTCTTCAATAATAGGTCTTATTCGTTCGCAATGTCTAAAGAAAACTGCAGAGATGTTTCTATGACGTCTCGCAAATTCTCGCAGTGTTTGTTCTAAAGTTTGTAAAACTTGTTTTTCGTCCAACATCATTATCCGAAGTACCATCTGTTGGGTTCGTTCGTACCCGTTCATAAAATATCGGGCGACAACTCTTCTCGAATCTGGTGTAAATTTTATATTTTTTCGGACTACTGATACTCGCATAAGTTTATTTTTGGTTAAAGTAAATCTTTCTTAATACATAACAAGTTAATAATTTTGTTAAAGAAAAACGATTAAATTTTTATTAAACTTTTCTATTTCTGTTATGCGTCGTTAAAAATGTTAAAGGAAAATAAGTAATTAAATCGCCGGTGATCAAAACTTTTTTCTATTTTCGTCAGCAAACTTCCAAAGCAATTTATAAGAATGAAGAATAAAGTCAAAATTTTGAGAGAGGAAAAAAACATGACTCAAAATGAACTTGCCGAAAAATCTGGACTTTCATTGCGAACTATTCAGAGAATTGAAGCAGGAAATATTCTTAAAGGATTTACTTTAAAAACAATTGCGCAGTCTTTAGAAACTGAACCCCAAAATCTAATTGCTACAAAAGAAAATAGCGAAATTGAAAGGGCCAAATTAATTAATCTTTCTGCTTTAAGCGGATTTATTATACCATTCGGAAGTATTATTTTCCCTTTAATTTTAACTTACAAAACCAAAGACTTTAAAAACAGAGAACTTGGAAAACAAATCATCTCCATTCAAATCTTTCTGAGTCTTATACTTTCGTTTTTAATGATCTTGAGTCCGTTCATTCAAAAAGCATTTTCTATAGAATTTCCTCTTTTTCTGGTTCCGTTAATTGTAATTCTGTCCTTAAAATTAGTTGTTGTTATATTAAACGGAATTAGTTTAAACCAAAAACAAAGATTAGCTATTAAACTAAAACACAACTTCTTATAGTTACAGTCATAAAACTGACGTAAAAATGTCGCCTAGTTTTTTCACTAAAATCGGAAACTAAATCCGAATGTTGCAGAAAAAACAAACCATGAAATTATTTAAGAAAATTGCAATTATTAGTGTAACAATTATTGTTTTGTCATTATTGGGAGGATATCTTTACTTTCAAAAGAAATTTACACCACCAGAAAACTACCTGAATGTTTCTGGAACAGCAGAAAATATTTCGACAAGATGGATTTCTACAAATGGAAACTCACATGCTGCTCTGCTTCTGCCGATTAAATTAAATGGAATTGATAAGACATTTTACATGCAGTTAGATTCAGGTTCGCCAATTACTGTTTTCTACAAAAATTCTTTAGAATCAATTTCCGAAAAATTTCCTAATCGAATTAGAATCGATAATGAAAAAAATAAAATCTCAACAGGTTTTAAAATCGGAAATATGAATGTTATTTCTTCTGATTTTGAAGTTTTAAATTATGGCAGTAAAATTGACTTTAACAATGCAAATGCCGAAAATATAATTGGAACAATTGGAACAGATTTATTAGAAAAAAGAATAACTGTTTTAGCTTTTAAGCATAACAAATGTTCTTTTATCGAAAAAATACAGGAAAATAATTTTATAGATTTTGAATTTAAAAAACGTAAAATCTTGATTCCTGCTAAGGTCGACAATGAAAATTTAAAATTATTGTATGATTCTGGAACAAGCGGTTACGAATTGATTACCACAAAAGAAGCTTGGGAAAAGTACAAGTCCAAACCAAGCGCAATAAAAACTGAAAAAGGAAATTCTTGGGGTGATACTTTGGCTGTGTTCTCTGCTTCTGCCAATAATAAAATACAATTTGGAAATGCATCCTTACCACTTTCAGAAGTTACTTATATTGAAGGTACATCAAAACTACAAAACTTTTTAATGAAACAATCAGGCATGCAGGGAATGATTGGAAATAAGCTTTTCCTTAATCATACTTTAATTTTAGATTGCAAAAACGAAAAATTTAAGCTGGAATAAAAATAAAATTTATCCAATAAAATAATTTTAAGAATTGATTTCGATAATTTCTTTGACGTTCTCGATAAAAGCTTCGGTATCTTTAATTTCTTGTTTGATCGTTGAATGATGATCTGATAAATTATATTGTTCTATCATATCTTTTTTCATGTATTTTATCACCGATTCAAGACTTCGAGTATCGTTTTGATTTGCTTTTTTTAATTCACGATGTTTACTTTCGAGATATTTTAATGTTTCGTTTAATCTTTGAACGTTTAATTTTCCTGTCATTGTATTCCTTAAATTATTAAAAAATAACAGCTAGAAATGTGGCAAAACTCAATATGCCCCAAAAACTAATACCATTCGAATTTACCTCACTCCTAGCCATTATCTTCTCACACTTACGTTCAAATTGACCATTTGGTTTGAGAATGACTTAGTTTTTTTATCAATTTAAAATTAAAGGCAAATAATTTATTGGCTTACAATAATTTAGAATCAAAAAATATTTTTGCAATTCTAAAATCCAAAAGAATGAATGTGATTACAAAGTATTTTTCCAAGCAAAAACACAACAATCAGAACATCAAAACATTATAAAAAACCATCCAAAATTGTGAATATCTATTTCAAGTTTTAACTATTTATTTTCATGTAAAATTTATCTTTGACATCCTTAAAAATTTAAAAAGAAATGAGCGCAGTTTGGTACGAATGCAAAGTAAAATATAGAAAAACAGATGAAACTGGAGGACAAAAAGTTTTAACCGAGCCCTATTTGGTTGATGCTTTGTCTTATACAGAAGCTGAAAAAAGAATGACTGAAGAAATGGCCGCCTATACTAGTGAAGAATTTAAAATCACAGCGATCAAAGTGGCAAACTATGCCGAAATTCATCCTTTTGAAAATGCGGACAGATGGTTTAAATCTAAAATCACTTTAATTGCTTATGATGAAGAAAGCGGTAAGGAAAGAAAAACAAGCATGTATATGCTGGTTCAGGCAAATGATGTTCGCGAGGCTTTTGACAACACACTTCATATAATGAAAAATACAATGGGCGAATATTCTATTCCGTCTATTTCAGAAACACCAATTATGGATGTTTTCCCTTATTTCAGTGGTGAAGAAGGCGAAACAGAAATGCTGGAAAGATTCAATACCTTAAAAGCTTCTAAACCTGAAAAAGCAGAAGCCGAAATTGTAGATCACATGGAATTTGAAACAGCAGGAGAGGAATAATTTTTTTAAATTTTCAAAAAAGAAATTCCAAATTCCACAAAAAGAAATTAATCTTTATAAAATAGCTTCAGAGAAATCTGGGGCTTTTTTTATTTCTAAACATTAAAACTCAAACCTTATAACAATCAAAATAAATATTATATTCGCTTTACGTTTGTACTGACAGAAAACCACTTACAACTAAAAACCAAAAACTTCATGACTAAAAAAACACTGATTTTAATTGGGTTTATTATTCTAAAATTTGTTTTGCAGTATGTTTTAATTAGTCCCGAATATGATTTGCAGCGCGACGAATATCTGCATCTGGATCAAGCACATCATTTGGCTTGGGGATATTTATCGGTTCCGCCGGTAACTTCATGGTTTTCGTATATTATTTTCCTTCTAGGGAATTCGGTTTTTTGGATCAAGTTCTTCCCTGCTCTATTTGGTGCGTTAACACTTCTTGTTGTCTGGAAAACTATAGAACTTTTAAAAGGAAATCTTTATGCATTAATTCTCGGAGCACTCGGAATTTTGCTTTCTTGTTTATTGCGCATCAATACGCTTTATCAGCCAAACTCTTTAGACATTTTATGCTGGACTGTATTTTATTACATTTTAATACAATACATAATTTCCGAAAAACCAAAATGGCTTTATTTTGCAGCAGTTGTGTTTGCTTTTGGTTTTCTAAACAAATACAATATTTTATTTCTCTTACTCGGATTATTTCCTGCCATTTTATTATCAAATCAGCGAAAAATATTAGCGAGAAAAGAACTTTATTTTAGTTTGATTTTAGGGTTAATTTTAATTCTGCCTAATCTTCTTTGGCAATACAATAATCATTTTCCGATTGTACATCACATGAAAGAATTGGCAGAAACACAATTGGTAAATGTTGATCGTATCGGATTTTTGAAAGAACAAATTCTATTTTTTATCGGCTCTTTGTTTGTCATTCTTGGTGCACTTTATGCATTATTGGTTTACAAACCTTTTAAGAAATATCAACTCTTTTTTGGAGCTTTTATTTTTACTCTTCTAATTTTTATCTACTTCAAAGCAAAAGCTTATTATGCAATTGGTTTATATCCAATTTACATTGCTTTTGGTGCTGTTTTTTTATCTGAAATTTTAAATAATGGATGGAAACGTTTTTTAAAACCTGTTTTTATTCTTATTCCGTTATTACTTTTTATTCCGATGTATAATGTTGCTTTTCCAAACAAAAGTCCAGAATATATTGTGGAGCATCCGGAAAAGTACAAAAAGCTGGGAATGCTACGCTGGGAAGACGGAAAAGACCATCATCTGCCTCAAGATTTTGCCGATATGCTGGGCTGGAAAGAATTGGCCAGAAAAACTGATTCAATTTACGATTTAGTGCCCAACAAAAAAGAAACTATTGTGCTTTGCGACAATTACGGACAAGCTGGAGCGATTAATTTTTATTCTAAAAAAGGAATTAAAGCCGTTTCTTTCAACGCTGATTATCTGAATTGGTTTGATCTTGGTATTCAGTACAAAAACCTTATTCGTGTAAAGGATTATGACGAAAACAATGAAGAACTTAAAGAAACGAGTCCGTATTTTGAAACGGCTGCAATTGGTGGTCAAATAACAAATCGATATGCGAGAGAATACGGCACTACGATTTTTGTTTTCACGAATGCAAAAATCAATATCAATAAGAGATTAGAGCAAGAAATCAACCAAGAAAAAAGCAAGATCATAAATGATTAATTTCAAGGACATATCTTATTTAAAAACAGGAAACCCAAAACAGCAAGCCGCATTTCATATTTTAAATCAACATAAAGTTTTAGAAAATCTTGCTGACTTTGACCCTATTTTAGTGGGTACAATTCCTATAAATATTGATATTGAAAATAGTGATCTGGATATTGTATGTTACTTGAAAAACAAATCTAATTTTATGAAGAAAATTAAAGATTTGTTCCAAAATGAAAGTAATTTTGCGATTCGAGAAAATCTCATTAACGAGCAAGAATCTGTTATTGCGAATTTCTTTATTGACGCTTTTGAAATCGAAATTTTCGGGCAAAATACTCCAACAGAACTTCAAAACGGATACAGACATATGGTTATTGAAGACCAAATTCTTCGTTCTAAAGGCGAAAACTTCCGATTAGAAATCATTAAACTAAAAGAAAAAGGAATAAAACCGAACCTGCATTTGGCTTGCTACTTGGCTTAACAGGAAATGTTTACGAGGAATTATTAGATTTTAAAATCTAACAAAAGCCCTGATTTTGAAAAATTATACTAAATAAAGTACAAAAATTATTTGCATAACCATATTTAGTGTGTATCTTTGCACCCGAAACATCGCGGGATAGAGCAGTAGGCAGCTCGTCGGGCTCATAACCCGAAGGTCACAGGTTCGAGTCCTGTTCCCGCTACTATTTTAAAGTAAAAGCCTGAGAAATCTAGATTTCTCAGGCTTTTTTATGATTCGAAAAATATTGTTTTATGTTTTTTGTTCAATTTCAAAAGGTTAGAATTCCAAAATCTTATATCACTAACTTTGAAACACCACCCTTTTTTTGGATTAATTTAATTTGACTCAAAAACAAAAAAAAAGGGTGCAAAAATACACCCTTAATTTTGTCTGCAATTTTTTATTACATCCACATCTCACACATTACCGTTGCTGATATGCTTAAAAGAAAGAATATCCAACAATTAATGAAGTTGTCTGATAAGAAGAATTCCAGCTTGAATTATCAGATAAAATACCTCTTGGTGTTTGGAATCTTATTTCAGCACTGAATTTATCCATAAACTTTGCACCTAAACCGAATCCCAAGTTAATTCCTGATTTGATGTCTAATTTGTTCAATTCAGATCCATCGGCTCTTGTAACAGTTGCAGTAGAATTATTGCTGAAGTCTACTATAACTGATCCGTTGGCAAATATTTTTACATTTTTATTAATGAAAAAATAACGTCTAATACCAATGGGCAATTCAATTGATTTGTAGTCTACTTTACCATCCAGCGTTCCGCCAACAACCTGAGAGCTTTGTATTGTTTGCTCACTTTTATAATATTGATAAGTTGGCTCCACAATAATTGACCATCTGTCTTTATTAAAAGGCAAAATAAATTCAGCTTCAATTCCTAAGCTAAAGCTTGATTTCCCTCCAAAATCAAAATTCATATCCTCAAAATTAGAGCTTTCCATAGTTAATGAACTGTTATTGTATCTCGGACGAACTGTAAGATTGAATAAGTCTTTTTTCTCTTTTACTTCAAGATCAACAAATTCAGAATTAGTGCATTTGTTATATTTTGCAAAAATACGCATTAAAGCATTTTTGGCATAAGTCAACGTTTCATATTCATTTTGCTGAATATTGTCACATTTTAAATCCAAATAAAGCTGTTCTCTGAAATAGTTGTTTTTTGCAATTTGGTCTGTATAATATTTAGCATTTTCGTTGTCACCGCTCGCAAGATAAGTTTTGTACACAAGCTGTTTTATTTCAGCATTGTTTACTTTATAAAAAAAACGTCTCACTGTGCTGTCATCATAAAGATATAACGATGCATTACCTTCCATAAGCACTTGAAGGAATAATGTCTCTAAATGGAAAACAGGATTTTTTTCTGTAGTCATTGTTTGCAGATCTTTAGTAGATCTGTCAATATTTACTGAAGATCTAATAAATTTTTTCTGACCTGTAACGCTAAATTCTTTTACAGTTTTTAGGTCTGCATTAATAATTGGAGTATCTTCAGATAATCTATATCTAAAACTTGTCGGATTGTTTTTCCAGTCTAAATTTTCAACTAAGCATTCTGTTTTTTGATTGTTTTCTGTAATAACATAACCTTTTTCAAAAGCTATTTGAGAAAATCCTTTAAGAGTAAGAAGTAAAGTTAGGGCAATGAATAAAATTTGTTTTTTCATTAAATTAATTGATTAGTTTATTGATTTATTTTGGGTTTTGGATTTAAAAGAAACTGAATTCTTTTTGTTTTAATTGAGAAGTAAATATTTTTTCCTTAGGCTAATTTATTTTGGTTAGTTTTAATTTTTTCATGGCAAATATAATAAGGTGAAAATCTATTATTTTACGGAAAACCTCATTTTTGCTTATTTTATATTGATTTTAATTTGGAAGCCTTTTAGAGATAAAATGCGACAATGTAAGCGTTTTAATGAATAAAACAGCCATATACAATTTTACTTGTGTCGGATATAAATCTGTAACTCATCAACTTCATAAAGATATTCTTCTTAAAAAGAAAAAACGCAAACAAAAGCAAGCACAGGACAAGTGGCCAGAAAAAATACATAGCTATAAACCCCGAGGGACTGCCAAAAAGATGTAGTCCGTTTATATCCTGAGCGCTAGCATGTCTTGTTTTTATTGTGTTTGGAATCAGTGCCAATCCAAGTTCAAATCGTCCATCACACATTTAAACTATCACTGCATTATTAATTTCAGAGTTTCTAAAACACAGTTCAGGGTTTTACTGGTTCGTTTGCCAACATTAAAACTTACAACAGTTCTAGAATTCTTTTCCAGAGCATAAACCAGCCAGATGTAATTTTTCTTCTGTCTGATATAAGTGCACAACTCATCGACTTCATAAGTTTTGCCTTTGCTGATAATGGGTTTTGTAATATTTCGGGCTATAAAAACGATTCTTTTTAATAATGTTGTTGTTGATATTTTCAGTATTCTTGCCGTGCTTCTTATTCCTAAACCTTCTATGGTTAACAGGATAATATTCTGGTTTATCTTTACCTCATAAGCTTGATAAATATAATTTTCAACTCTGGTTTTCCCGCATACTCTGCAAATATATCTTTGACTGCCAGACTTTGTTTTTCCATATTTTATCATCTTTCGAATATCACCAACACATCTGATACATCACCGTTTTTTAATATAATCAAGTGTTTTATGAATAATTATTATATTACTTGGGTTTGTTTGCGTTTACTATATCGTCGAAGAGATAGAAATATATTCTAGATTTACCAACTAAAATTGCAGCTAATAAGGAAAATAACAAGCTAATTAAATCTAAACAAGTTTAAACTGCTTTACTTTTAATCGCACATTTAACAATTTTTAAAATTCATCTTCTATTAAATCATTGATAAAGAATGAGAGGCTTTCTCTACTGTATTCCTTTGGGTATTCAAAACCATTGATAAAAATAGTTGGCGTGAAATTATAATCATTTTCTTCACACCATTTGTATTGAGTACTGAACATTCCATCAAATTCAGTAGTTGTGTTAATAGGAAACGAATTAAACCATTCCTTTTTGTTTTTGTTCCTAAACCACTTATTTAATGCTTTTATAAAATCAGATTCGCCAACTTGCTGGTATATTTTCATCAAACTTCTAAATAGTTTTTTACTCTCTTCCTTTGCAGTTTCGATATTTGTTTTTAAGATAACCTGTATTTGCACATCATTATGATATTTTTCTAAAATAGTTTCCATCAATTCGTGAGCTCCTTTGCAATGACTGCAGAATGGACTCGAAATAACTGTAATTATAGTTTTACTTTCTTTGTTGCCAAATAATAAAGGACTTTGTGGCAGTTGAACTTTATCTTTTGCAAATAATGAGTTTTTGAAAACATCATAATTTCTCTCAAATCGAATCGCCTTTAATTGATATTCCTTCAGCTCTTTTTGTTTGGTAAGCAATTTTTTTAAAGCAGACCAAATTATAGTTATGGATAAAAAAATAAATCCAAAGATAACAACTGATTTAGTTGAAATCGCAAAAATTATGTTTTGATAAAGAGTCAAATAACCCAGTTCTAAAAGGATAATAGAAATAATACCCATACAAATAGGACACCATTTTTTCTCGACAAACTTCTGATAATATATTGATAAGAATAAAACAGGAATGGATACTAAAAGCAAAATTTTTTCAATTGTAAAATAAGCAGTGGTGTCACCCGAGAATACGAACACCAGTAAACCGAGGAATTGTGAAGTAAAGAATATAATACTCAAATCACTAAAATTTACAACTTCAAAAATTTTCCATTTAGTAGAATCTACCACTCTAGCACAGCTGGTGAATTCCGTGATATTGCAAAAACTGTTAAGTAACGCACTTTTTGTACCAAACAAATCCTTGAGGGCAGCAATAGAAAAAAAAACACCAATAATTGGGAAAACAAGAAAAAGTTTAGTTGGAAAATCCGTCTCGGATTGAAAAAGTCCCCACACAAACAACATTAAAACTAGGATTTGCAAAACCAATGACAAAGTACTTTTAGTTGGTTTTCGAACTTCTAAATTTTCTGTTTTCTCTACTAAAAGTACCATGGCATTCCACCGTGATTCCAATTCTGATATAGAAATTGTTAAGGTCTTTTTATTTTTGCTGCAAAGAAAAACATTGCCCTTTCTTTCAATAAAATAAAGTTGTGGGCTACTCATTTCTTCATTTAAAAAGGCAACGAAATGATCTGGTAATAACTTAATATCTGAGACTTCAACTCGAATTACTCCATTATCAATATTAAAGAAACTTAATGTGTCAGCAATCGATAATAAGGTTGGATAATCAGGATGCGACTGATTTTGAAACACAAATTCATCTTTATCAATATTGATATTTTCTTTGTCGAGATATCGAAAAAGGTAATTAAATTCGTTGTTCATTTTTTATTAAAATTTTAAGTATGTGTTTTGTTTAAAAATAGTATCTTGATATGTTTTTTTGACATACAGAATATCCTGGTAACTGTAGAAAAGTCGACACACATTTGCATATAGCTAGATTTCCTCGTAGTATTTAGCCTTTCTATAACTATATACGTTTTTAAGTTTTAACTTTTTTTTACATACTTCATTATGACAATCGAAATATTTAGATTTTTATAGCTATTTTTCCTTAGAAAAAAAATTTATACATGTCTGTATGTAATTGCTTATTTTTTAAGGTATTTGTAATTAGACGTATAGATTAGTTGTGGAATATTTCAGTAATCAAATTCTCAATTGCTATTTTATTTTCTGTACTACTACCTATCCATCTGCCGATGATATTACCATCTTTATCTATTAAGATTTTTACTGGAATTGCTATAACTGCATAGGTATCTTCAATTGTGCTTCTGTTTTTTTTTATTGAAAAATGTTTCCATTTTTCAATATTTTCTTTTTGAATTGCATTTTTCCATAAATCTAGCTTTTCATCCCTACTAATACTTATAATTTCGAAGCCTTTGTCTTTATATTTAAAGTACATATCTTTTAGTAAAGGAAAATCATCTCTACATGGACCACACCAACTAGCCCAAAAATCCAGAAGAACATATTTGTTATTTTTAAATGAACTTAGTTGTAAAAACTTGCCGTTTAGATCATTCACCTTAAAATCAGGCGCTGGACTTCCAATTCTACTATTTTGGAAATAAATCAATTTTTCAGCTATTTCTTTTCCGCCGTAAGATTTTTTCACTTCTTGATCTAATTTATTGTATAATTTTTTAATTGTATCAAATGGAATATTTTCATCCTCATTTGTTAACATGTGATCCAATAAGTCAGGTACAATAAATGAATTTGGATTTTTCTTTATAAATTCCAATTCCGATTGCATATTTATTTTTATACTTTGATCCACCAATTGATCCAATTCCTTATTAAGCGAATCTAAAGTGTCTTGATATTGAATTTTTAAAAAATTATCATTTATTGCATCCATTTTTGCAGAAAAAATACTCCCAAGTTCTCTTAATGAATCAATTTTGTTGTGAATTTTATCCTTTTCCTCTGTATTTTGTAATACATAAAACTCATCGTTCGTTTTAGAGCCCTTTATTGTTATTTTATTCAAATTATCAAAATCGATTTTAACATTAATTATAGACGGCTCCAAATAAAATATCTTTGAATTTAAGTTTGTCATATAAAATTTAGGATGCGTGCAAATAATCGCTTTGGTAGGAAAATCAATTTCTCCTTTAAATATAAATTTATTATTGAAAATTTCTGAGGATTTGGTAATGCTTTTTCCGTTGATTTTATATTTCAAATAAATTTTTTTTGCATTAGCATTTTTCAATGAGATGCCATTTATCACAAAGTTGTTCTGCGCTATAATTATAGATGAAAGGAACAAAAAGAAAATTGAAAGTTGAAATTTCATAATATTGATTTTAATTAAAAACAAGAAATCTTAAATTAATAAGATTTCCTGTCTCTAAGCCTAATTTACCGGCTGAAAAGTACTAAAAATTACTTAAACGTAAAGCAAGAACGTCCATCACATGCATTACAACCTGATCCACAATCATATGCACTAGAACAGGCTCCACAACCTTTAGGTTTGTCCATTTCAACTTGAGTTCCTGCAAGAATTGTTTTCATTTCTTTCCTTGAAAGTTTTCCTTGAGCAAGCTAAACTCATTTTCTGTGTTTTCATAATTTTCTTTAAAATGTTAATTTAAAATTTTGCTTTTATTATTAAGACATGTGCACTTGCCTATAAATAAATTGGATACAAATATGAAAATATTAAAGTAATTTCCTACTATAATTATTCTTTTACATTTTATAGATTTCATACTAACGAACGAGTATAACATTCATCAACAAACACTTGTTAAGGCGATAGGAATTAAAATGATGTGTTTTTGTAGTGTTTTTTATTTTGTAGGACTATTCTTTTAAATATCACTAGGTGAAATAACCTAAGTTTTTGAACACCAAAAATAGATTTAAAATTAAGCTTTATATTTTATATATTTTTTTTCAACTTATGGAGAAAGAATAATCATGTCTTTTGATTTAGAAAATTCCTTTCATTCAATTTTTAGTTAAATCTACCTCTTTTTCCTACAACTATGAATTGTTATTCAATTAAGGCTTGGATATGCTAATAAAAAGTAGAGAAAAAATTAAAATGCGTATGCTAAAATATTATAATAATCCAAGATAATATGGTTAGATAATTGAATGCTTCCCACTACACGGTAAAAGCTTCAGAGAAATCTGGAGCTTTTTTTGTTATTTTTAAAATTAATTGATTTTGCTTGCGAAGTGAATTCATGAGATATTAGCACAGCTCTTCATAAAAAACACTTCATAGAACAGGGTTCCTATTCAATGCAATAAGATAACAGAATTTACATTCACCTTAGTACGGAAAAGCCTCCAACAAATTAAAAGTCCTTTTGGTGATTTGTCAGCTTATTATTATATATTTGATTGTAACTGAACTCTAATATTTTCAGATATATTTACTCAATTTTGGACTGATATGCATGATGTAATCAGTAATGTATACTTATTAGCAGAAATTTTATGACGAATAATACACCAGAAAATAAGTTTAAAGAAATTTTAAAACCGTTAAAAAATGGTAATCTTCTACTTTGGGTTGGAATTCCAATAGTTTTAATAGCTCCATTTCTTTTTACACGAAAATTTGGTTTATTAGATTTTACACAAACAGGTAATATTGGCGATACTATTGGAGGGATTACTGCACCAATAATTGGATTAATTGGTGCTTTTCTAGTTTTCTTAGCACTAAAAGCTCAAACGCAAGCAAATATTCTCGTTCAACAACAAATTGATAGTCAAGAAATTGAAAAGAAAATCGAAAATGAAAGTCTACAACTAAATAAACTATATGAAAATTTTAAAAGTAGTATTGATAATTTTAGCTACACTACCTTAGATACTTGGGAATTTGCTAATACAGATAATGTTGAGCTTAAAGGTTCTGAAGCATTTTATAAACTTTTTCAAGATTTTTATTGTGATTCACATTTAGATGAAAATGACTTAAAAACTAATCCTAAAATTACAGAAGTAATCAGTATATTACAGATTTGTGACACATTATTGGAAAAAATATTGAAATCAAATATTTATGACAAAGATACTTTATACCTATTAACAATGCATCAATTTATATATAGAGTTTTTCCTCGTATTAGTTCCGATTATCCAAATAATATTGAGATCTATTATTGTGAAAGTTGTGAAAAAAATCATGGTTTTTCCTTCCAAAATCTCTACTTTGTTTAAAAGCATTATGTCCAAATGTGATAATGAAGTTTGCTAAAAAAACTTCTGCTAATAGCTACTAAAACGGACTATTGTAAAGTAAAACCATTTATTGAATTTAAGCCTTTAAAACCAAAGACACCCTTGTGAGCTATGAGATAAGGGTATAAATTATCATCTTCTTTTTTATCTACGCAAAAACATTGCGCATATTAAGTTTAATTTTGCTATGTAAAAATTTAATGTCCAAATAAAGCCATTGTTATTCAATGAACTTTAAAGATGCATTAAAATATTGTTGGAGAAATGATTGATTCTCCAAATGCTAATTACTTTTTAGTTTTAATCTTAAAAAAATAATATGGAATTTGAACAAAATTTAAATATGGAATTTAGACCAGAACCCAATTTCTATTTTGATGGAGGGGACTTATTTTACATTGAGCTCTCAATAATTTCATTTAGAAATTATATTTCATTAGTTGAAAAAGGATTTGATGCACAAATAAAAAATCTTGCTTTTAAATATAATGAACATTATAAAACAATCGATGATACTGATAAATTTAATTCATTTTTACACAATACATCGACGCAACTTATGGAGATTGAAAAAGAATTTATCCAACGATTTAGAAAATCAATTGTAATTCAAATTTTCTCTTTTTTAGAAAGTGAACTTAAGAGCATATGTAATTGCCATGCTGAGTCAACAAAAAGTAAGTATGGAGTCAATGATTTAAAAGGATATAGTGATTTAGATAAAATCAAGAAATATTTATTTAATTCAATGGATATTGATTTAGTAAAATTTGAGCAGTGGAAATTTATAAATAATCTTAGAATGGTTAGAAATAAAATTGTTCATGAAAATTCAACAGTCAAAATCACTAACTGTGACTATGCATCAATTAAAACATTTTCAAAAGACTATTTCTTGCTCGATTCACAAAGCCCAAATTCAGAGTTTTACACAATCACGCTCCATAGTAGTAATTTCTTAGATGATTGTCTAAATATAGTTGAATCATTTATTCAGGATGTTATGAAAAATTACAGTCCAAAATACAATTAAGAGACATATGAATGTTATAAAAAATGTGATCTTTAAATTAACATTTAAAAATGATTTCTGTTCTTGATTATTATAAGAAATCAATACCTAGTGCTACCTATCCCTTTTAAATCTTCAGAGAAATGGTTCGAGAATTGTCCCGTTAGGGCTACTAAGACAAAAGCTTCAGAGAAATTTGGAGCTTTTTTGTTTTTATACTCTAGATGCTTGTCAGGATCATATCCGCCGCGGCGGACACATGTTCGAGTCTTCGCCGCGGCGAACTACTAAGGCAAAGCTTCAGAGAAATCTGGAGCTTTTTTGTTTAGACTATTCTTTGATAACTTTGTGTTCAAGAGCGGGACGCTCGCGCTAGCGGGGGGAGGTAGACGAATATTAACACTATACTGATTTTAACATTATAACTTCTGATAAGACATTGCAGGTAAATAAGACATACGATATTGATATTGAAGTAGTTTTAGTTTTGGGTTTACCTTTGGCAAAAGGCCCAACAGTATGTTATAAAACTGCCAGCTTATTTGTTCGTGATGAAACAGTAGGAAAAGTTAAAATAACCAGCTTTGATGGCGAAACTCTGAAAGGAGAATTTACAATTAGTAACCTAAGCAATAGCAATGGATATTCTAACATTGGATTCTGCGACGGTGCTCAGATAAAGGAAAGATTTTTCAACATCACTAAAGGTACGTTTACAGCTATTCCTAAAGAGTAGGGTTCCTTTCATTATTAAGATAATTAATAATCTTAATAATAAAATAAGCGTTAACCTGCTCCGCAGGATCAACGCTTATTTCTTATAAATGGAATTTAATATTTCTTTTTTATCAACACATCAGACATTAACCATTTTTCAAGTGCTATTAAAAACAAAAGCCATTCCGTTATAGAATGGCTTTCAGTAATAATTATGTTTGTAGTTTTAAACTATATTTTTGCGGTCTGAAATTATAGAAAGATAAATGAATCTAAGTTCTAAAATTATAAATAAAACAAAAATAAGAATTGAAACATTTTCTAAAAATGATAATATATTTGAATTAAAAATCTCAGGTTTAGAAAATATATCGCACAACCTAGACCTTTGGTACTCCAACTCAATATTAGATGCAACGGTTAATAAACAATACACTATTTGAATAATTGACATAATTAAATAGTTCTTAATTAAATGAAATTTTCTAAATCTAAAAAGTAAAAAATTTAAAATTATTGATACGAATAAAAAAATATCAAAAAACATTATATAATCATTATAAAACGAATCTGAAGTTGCAATTACTAGTGCAATGGTTGCAACGTTTAAACAAAAAGAAACTTTTTTCATAATTAAAAATTAATTTTTCATTATTGGTTTTTGCATTTTAAATGTTTGTCGGATTCTCTCCACCCATTCCATGCCCATGTTTCCTGGGCAATATCTAGATGGAATAGCTTCTTGGTGACCTCCATAGTATTGTATTCCATATGTAGTATTTAAATACTGTGTTAAATTCACTAAAGATTGAATCATTTAAGTTGAAGCTTCTCCGTCACCAGTAACTTTTTCAATTGCTTTAAAAAGTATGTTTAATCCCCTGTCTTGAGAATCTAAATCAGCTAATAAAACTATACCAATATTTCCTGTATTTCCACCTTTAACATGTGAACCTTTGATATTAAGAGGCCTTCCTTCATAAATATTTCCTTTTCCGTCTATTGCAAAATGATAAGGGATATCAGCATATCCACCATTTTGTTCTTTTAATTGTAATTCTTGAATCGTCAGTTTATTATCTTCATTCCCTGAATGATGTACTGTTATTGTATTGTAGTAAACTGACAAATTACCTTTTATTTGTTCATATTCCCTACCTTTTGTTATTGGCTTTTTTGCTCCCCATTCTTTTCTTGAAATTATTTTTGGGTCATCTCCTTTTTGGCTTCCATCAGTGTTCATACCATGACTTGCCATAGCCTCTCCAAATGTTACCACAGTTCCATTATCAGTATATTGTCCTTTATTAGGTCCATCCCAATTATATGTAGCTAACATGCCATCTGGGTCAACAAAAATTACAGGATTATTATATGCATAATTATACGGAGACCACCTTCTAGAAACTTCAGCTAGCGGGTCAATGTTCATCCAACGACCAAGAGCAGGGTCGTAATTCCTAGCTCCATAGTCATACAAATTCAGCTGATTCCCGCCAATACTCTCGTCTTGGAGCTCTTTTCCATTATACTTATACTTATAAGGGTTTGCGACTATTTTTAAAAGGTTTTACCTGTTAAATACAAAATTTTTAAGAACATGATTTTAAAGGATAAACTTACTCTTTTATTACTCAAATCCAAAAATAAATCTTCAAAACAGCTGTAAAAATCACTAAACTTCTACTGAAGCAGATTGTCCTTCGGTTGAGTCGCTTCAGATGAGTTCTGAGTGTCAAATTCTTCCTTTCAATATGATTTGTTCCGAAACGTTTGATAGAATGTACTTTCTCATCAATCAGATACCTATAGTTTTTTAATCTGTCCGTAAATATCTTCTTAGCGTCAGATAATTTGAGAGTTTCCAAAACACGATTCAGCGTTTTATTAGTTCGTTTCCCAACATTAAAACTCACCACATTTTTAGAGTTCTTTTCCAGAGCATAAACCAACCATATATAATTTTTCTTGTGTCTGATATACGTGCACAGCTCATCAACTTCATAAGTTTTGCCTCTGCTGATAATTGGTTTGGTAATACTTCTGGCAATTGATATAATTCTTTTCAATAATGTCGTAGCAGATATTTTCAGTATTCTTGCGGTGCTTCTTATTCCTAGTCCTTCTTTTGTGAACAACACTATCTCCTGATTGATATCCCTTTTGTAGGCGTTGTAGCTATAGTTAATCTGCTGTCTTCTTTGACAAACACAACATTTATAACGCTGATTTCCGTTAGATTGAAATCCATTTTTTATGCATTTGCCATTGCAAAAATTACATTTTATTTTCATGACCTAATTTGAAACACTAAGGTAAAACAAAAGCATTTTAAGGCTTTTAAAAAGTCCAAAAATAGAAGAGACGACCAGTTGGTCGTCTCTTTTTATAGTCAATAATTAATAGTTTATATTCTTTTTCAGTTCGTTACGCTGTTACTTTGTAAAAACACCTAATCTGTAACATTACCATGTTTTACTATTCTTGAAAATTCAGAGAAACACTTACCCTTGCCCTCACACGATAACCTTCGTGTTCAGCAGGCAACCATTTAGGAGAATTTTCAATGATTTTCTTTATCTCTTTAGAGGCGTTTTTCCGACCTCCACTCACGATCTCAACATCCTCTAGTGAACCATCAATGCCAACTATGAAGCTTGCGAGAACAGTTTTTGGATAATCTTTATGTTTTTCTTTCTTAAGAGCCATAACAACATATTCATTGAATTTTTTTTCTCCATCTTGAAATTCAGCATTTACTTGCACTTCTTTATTATCGTAAATTTTTTTTTGAATATCATTTAATGGTTCATTAGTTTGCGAAAATGAAACTTGAATGAACAAAAAACTTACAAGCAAAATTATCTTTTTCATTTTTTTCCAGTATTTTTTTTGAAACTATTATTCTAATTTATTTAAAGAAAATCCTGCATTCACAATTTCCGTCGAATCTGTCACCTCCTTAGAAAAATCCACAACAATTTTACTAAAGTCCTTTGAGGAATAATAGATCCTAAAGTATTTGTTAATCTTTTTCTCCGAATCTTCAGGGCAATGACCATAACTATTTCTATACCAATTATTGTCTATTTTATATGTGAAAAAACTTTCTGTTGTCTTGGGAAACGTTTTACACAATACATATTTACAAACAGTCTGCTTTTGATTCTCTTTTATTTCTTTTTGATATAAGTATCCTTTTAAAAACAAGCCCAAAAGCCCCAAAATCATACAAATTATAAGAGATCTATAAAAAATTTTCATATTTAAATTTTATTTACTTATTTTTTCTCTGGTAATAAACTAGGCGCGACATTCGAAGCAGTTTCTACAGAAAACTTTGCCATTTCACCATACGTTTTTGCTGCGCCTTTAGCAAAAATTGAACTTGCATCAACTTTATTACCAAAACTATTACTTATTAATCCACCCCCAATTTGTACTGCTGCTTGTTCAAAACTTGAAGGTGTTGAAGGTGTAAAATTACCCTGTAAAACATCACTAACAGGTAAACTAAAACTTTCGCCGATAACCGTTGGACCAACACCAGGAAAGGCTGACGCTGCAGCTTCAATTACATTAACTTTTGAAAAATCTCCCTCATTCGCTATACCTTGTGATACAGTATTTGACACAACTCCAAAAGCAGCTTCACCTACAGTAGTTGAACCGAAAGCCCATGCAAGACCACCTGTAACCCCTAACGCTGGCAGAGCTACAATTCCTACAGCCATCGCTACATCTTTTGAGTCTTTTGAAGGCCCGTATTCTCCTGAAGAAACATGTTTAGGTGAATTGTTAAATGTTTCCCCTCCCGACATCACACTTTCATAACGATAATTATTATGATTAAATTCAGCTCTAGCTTCTTGTAGAGACATACCTGTATAGTCTGCAAGAGTTTGAGCAGTATCTCCCTTGTCTGCAACCAAAGCACCAGCACCATCTCTGTGCCAATCAGGAGCCATTCCATCAGGATCAATAAATCTTATTGGATTATTAAATGCATAATTATATGGACTATGTCTACGCATTTGTTCAGCCTTAGGATCTATATTCATCCAACGCCCTAATGCTGGATCATAATTTCTCGCTCCATAATCATAAATCCCAAGTCCCAGCTCGTCTTGGAGCTCCTTGCCGTTGTACTTATACTTATTAGCGCTAGGCAGATAATCATTATACCTTTTGTGTTTTAAACCAAAAGGATAATAATTGTTTTCTTCAATAATTTCAAGAACTTGTGTGGTCGGGTTTTTAGCATAGCTTACACGAACGTTTCCTAAATGATCCTTGTATTGATACACATACGAAAGCGCTCCAACTGTATTTTTTACATACCCTTCTGCCGTTGAAAAAAACTCTAAAACATTGTCTTTATATTGGTAACCTCCTAAATAATTGGTGGTTGTGGTAACTGTACCTTCGGTAACTATTTTCTCGAGTTTTTGCCCTGCCGCATTGTAAAAGTACTCAATAGTACCAGTTGTTCCAAATGTAATTTTCTTTGGCAGGTTGAGATGGTTGTACAATATGTTTGTAATGTTTTTATTCTTATCGGTAATCAGATTACCAAAATCATCATAAATGTAATCATCACCAGTTTTATTGCCATCATTAAATCCGCTGGTGTTGTTGGAGTCATCGGCTACTTTTGATAGTTGGTTAGAATTTGTCGGATAGGTATATATTAAATTGTCCAGATCCAAATAACCAGTCTGAGGATCGTAATCTCCATTTCTACTAAGTGTTTTAATATTTCCGTTTTTGTCGTATGTCAGGTTTTCATCATAGGCGTTGGTTGTTAAACCATTATTTTCATAAATCGCATTTTTAAGACGATTCAGATTATCATACTTATAACCATACGCTCTTTCATTGAAATCTGAAGCGGTTTTCCAAAACGTTTCTGAGATGTTACCGTTATATAATGCTTTTACATCAGCTATATCTGTTTGAGTTGTATCGTAATTAATTTTAAAAGCAAATAAATCAACCGGATCTGTATCCTGCTGTAAGTTATTAGTTTTATTAATTTCCTTAAGCCATCCTCTTATGTTATATTGAAAATCGACTTTTTGAAGTGGATTTCCAATATTATTCCCTACTTTTTTGCTTGTTAGCTGTCCTAAAGCATCATAACTATTATCGGCTAAAAGCTCTATTGCGCCTCCATTGATCTGATGCGTATGGGTTAACAGACGATCCTGAGGGGAATACGTAAACTCTTCTCTTACCACTATTTCCGGATTTCCGGAAGTTCTTTTGTGTTTGGTAATGGTATATAATGTTTTTCCGGCAAAATCTACTTTGCTTTCACTGGAAGTATATCCGCCAAGATAATTCTGAAGATACGTTTTTATTGGTCTTGCTTTATCATCATAAAAAATAGTCGTGGTTTCGCCCGCTGTAGAAGATGCTGTAGTTATTGCTCTAGTCCAGCTGCCCGAAGACATTCCTTTTATATTTCCTAAAACTTCCTGCCCTTCGATCGAAGAAGGAACGGTTTGTGCGCTTGGAAATGCATAATTATCATAATAATTAACGGTGAGTAATTTAAAATTTGTCGGAGCTATAATATTGCTGTAATAGGCTTCTATCCCGTCAATAGTGCCTGAAGTCTGTTTAGTTTCAAACAAAACTGCTGCATTGTTCTGCGCATCCTGCAATGATTTACGAACAGACTGGTTTGGGTTCTGATTGCTCCAGCCGGTATAAACTGGTCTGCTGAAAGCGTCGTATTTTGTTATCATCCATCCGGGAGTATCGTCGTCTTTAAAAGGAGACATTGCCGGTCCCGTTGCTACAGGTCTGTCCAGTTTGTCATAAACTATAAATTCCCATAATTTTCCCGGTAATTTTTTCTCTACCAGACGATTTTTATCATCGTATTTGTATTGGTAACATAATCCGTTTAAAACAGTATAATCAATTGTTCCTTCTACTTTTGGAGGAATTACATAAGTAAGATTTCCATAGAAATCATAAACATAATAGGTATCGTGTTTGTCTCCTCCATCGTAGGTTCTTTTTAAAATAACCTGCCCTTCTTTATTTTTAAATTCAACTGTTGATCCTGAACCTTCTGCCGGACTTGCGGTTGTATTTTCATCATAAGTTATGGTTTTATACAATTGATTTTCCTGATAAGTTCCACCATCTGAAAATGAAATATCATATAATCCTGAACCAGCGCTCCAGGTTGTGTTGGCCTTATATAATTTAACCGCATCATCAGAATTATTGGTCTGATAGTCTAATTTTATTTCATGACCGCTTCCCATTGCCCAGGAATTCCCCGGAGCGGCCTGTTTTAGCACTCTGTTTAATGGCGATGATTCTAATTGTTTTTCAGAATATGGGTTAGATGTAATATCGTAATGATCCGTATTATAGAAAGCGTTAGTATTATCTTTTGCATTTGTCTCGAATGCCATGTTCGCTGAAGAAGACACGTAAGGCAGATATTCCTGAACTTGTCTTCCCAGATTATCATAAGCGATGTGCGTTACGATATCTTTTCCCGTTGTTGATTGTCTGTTGGCAATTTTCTGAACAGGTCTTCCTAAACCATCAAAATAAGTTATGCTGGTTTGTGCCTGCTCCAATGATGGAGATTCTATAACTGATTCTGTTGGCTGTTTATAATTTTTAGTAATGATGTAATTATAATCTGAAGGTGCTGTAATATTATTACAATCCGGACTGCTGCCTAAGACCTGAGGGCAATTGTCTGTATTATTTCGTACATAATTACCACTTGGTTTTATACATTGCTGTACATAATGGGAGGGATCTCCTAAACCATCCAGTTCGTTATCAGCGTACCATTTTGTATCCGGATTCAGTCCTGAATCATTATCATTACAATCTAAACTATTTGTAACATAACCATTGGGCATTATACTGTAATAGACACTTGCAGCAGCATTTCCGTAATTATCTCCATCAGCATCCTGATAATAAGTTGCCGGCACAATGTTGGTAATATTTGCTGTATTATCATTATAGTCTGCAGCATTTCGTACATAACCATTTGGCTGTGTACATTGTGCTACCGTAGTTGCTGATGTTCCGTAACCATCTCCATCTGCATCTCTATACCAAACCGTATTTGGAGTTAAAGAAACATCACCGTCATTACAATCTGAGTTATTTGCGACATATCCTCCAGGCATATTACTATAATAAACATAGACTGATGGGTTTCCGTATCCATCGCTATCAGCATCCTGAAAGAAAAACTGTGGCGCAACATTGGTGATATTCCCTGTGCTATCATCATAATCACCTGCCTGTCTAATATAGCCATTTGGCTGAGTACAACTGTTTGTTGTTACAGCGGCATTTCCATACCCGTCAGCATCAGCATCTCTGTACCAAATCGTATTTGGATTTAAAGAAACATCACCGTCATTACAATCCGAATTATTATAAACATATCCATCGGGAATATAGCTGTAGTAAATGTACACAGACGGATTACCATAT